>Ga0209191_1000384_pt1 | contig 34972 bp, 55 predicted proteins | sample S_130626_EF_Meta_FD_187320 | JGI IMG/M metagenome (GOLD analysis project Ga0209191, IMG submission 187320) | Freshwater microbial communities from Lake Simoncouche, Canada to study carbon cycling - S_130626_EF_MetaG (SPAdes) (version 2) | ecosystem: Environmental > Aquatic > Freshwater > Lake ...
ACGGAAAGCCGTGGCGAGGAATTGTTGATGTTGTATCTGGAGGGTTTCCATGCCAAGCCTATTCCACCGCAGCGGCTGGAAAAAATACAGCGGACGACCTTTGGCCAGAGATGCGGAGAATTGTGGCAGATGTCGCTCCCAGGTACGTTTTTGCCGAAAACGTCAGCAGAGTGGCAATTGACCAAGCGGCAGACGATTGTGAATCGATGGGTTACAAAACCAAAGCACTTCAACTTTCAGCGGCAGACATGGGTGCAGACCATATTCGGGAGCGATATTGGTTATTTGCATACTCCGACAACGATGGCGAACTTTTGTGCGCCCTCAATGCAGAAGCACGCTGGATGCCGGAATTGGTTAAAGGTTTTTGGAAAGATTACCCCGAATCATTACGAGTGGCTGATGGGGTGGCCGCTAGGGTGGACAGACTTAAAGCCATTGGGAATGGACAAGTTCCTTTGTGTGCAGCAACCGCTTGGAGAATCCTAAATGCGCCACGCAGCAAGGGTTGACGGCAACCAAGCCCAGATAGTTGCCGCGCTAAGGGCATCAGGAGCCTCTGTATTTGTTTTAAAGCTGCCGGTAGACCTGTTGGTAGGCTACGCGGGGAAAACCGCCTTAGTCGAAGTCAAAGACCCGACCACCTCATACGGTAAAAAAGGGCTGAATGTTAAGCAAAGCGCGTTTCTGATGGGCTGGAATGGTGGGACAGTCGCCTTGATTGATTCGGTAGAAGCCGCGCAAAACTTGATAAGGATGATGAATGATTCATTACCACGGCACTCCGATTAGTCCAATGAAAGCCATTGAGACAATGGGAGGTAAGCATTTTTGTATTTCTTATGCACGTCCTGATGACTTAAAACGTTGCTTACGCATTGGGCAATCCTTGATGCTAGACAATGGCGCATTTAGCGCAAAAACAAGAGGCTTGCCTTTTGACCGTGATGGGTTTTATGCTTGGGTTGAACCTTTGTTAGCACATCCACATTGGGCAGTTGTGCCTGACGTAATTGATGGGTCGGTGCAAGAGCAACGAGAAATGACAAAATCATGGCCTTTTCGTAAAGAAATGGGCATTCCCGTATGGCATCTTGGTTTGCCAATTTCTTATCTTATTGAATTGTGTGATGCCTGGGGACGGGTGTGCTTTGGGTCAGCCGGTGAGTTTTGGCAGATTGGCACATCTAAATGGTGTCATCGCATGGACGAAGCATTTAACGCTTTGGTAAATACTTATGGTAGACAAATTCCATGGGTGCATGGAATGCGTATGCTTGGGCAATCAAGCGGCCCGTGGCCTTTGGCAAGTGCCGATTCGACTAATGTTGCGCTGCATCATGCAGAGCATTTAGAGTGCGCCGGTTGCATGGCAAAGCGCATTGATTCAACCAATCCACCGACAAAGTGGAATATTCAACCATTACAGGAAGTTTTATGCTGATTGCTGCCATTATTGTTTACGCCATTGCCATGACATTGGCAAATTTATCCATTGCCACCTTTGGCGTGTGGATTAGCCCCATCAATGCATTTTTGTTCATTGGTCTTGATTTGGCATTGCGAGATTGGTTACAAATGCAAATTAAGGCATGGCAAATGGCAATCTTGATTGCAGTTAGTGGCGGTTTAACTTATGCCTTAAACCAAGACGCTGGCATGATTGCTGTGGCATCTGTTGCATCATTTACGTTGGCAGCGTTGGTTGATTGGGCGGTGTTTTCAAAAGTAACCGGTTCATGGTTTAAACGAGCAAATGTGTCCAATGTTGCTGGCGCAGCAGTTGATTCCATGGCATTTCCGACCATTGCTTTTGGTGTGCTGATGCCTGAAATTATTGTTTTGCAATTTGGAGCAAAAATTTTAGGTGGTGCAATTTGGGCTTATTTGCTTAATAAGGTGCAAAGTGATAGTTCACCTGTATAGCCCGACTCAAGCCGCAACGGTCATGAAAGACCTATGGCCTAAAGTAAAGGAATCGCTTGCGCTTGGTAAAAAGATGCGCTTGGAGATTAAGCAAAGTAGGCGCAGTACCGAACAAAACGATATGTTTCATTCCATCATTGCCCAAATTGCTCAAAAAATGGGCGAAGCAGGGTCAACATGGACAGCCGACGATTGGAAACGCTTGCTAATAGACCAATGGGCGCATGAAACTGGACGCAAAATTGGGAAAGTCGCCCCAAGCCTAGATGGTGAACGGGTGGTGCAGCTTGGCCTACAGTCTCACAAATTCACGGTGGAGGACTCAAGCGAGTTCATAGAATTTTTAATTGCCTGGGCAACTAATAAAGGTATAGATGTATGAAATGCCCTGTATGCGGCGCATGGACTTTTGTAAAACAAACGATAGTACGAGATGACAACACAAGAAAAAGACGATATGAATGCGCCAACCAACACCGTTTTGGGACGGTCGAAACAGTTGTATGTGCGAAGCAAAAGCCTGCTAAAAGCGGCGCGAAGCCTGCCGTGCCAGCATTGCGGGATTGACGATGGGACTGTGGTGGCCGCGCACACTAATTGGGGCGGCGGGAAAGGGCGAGGCATCAAAGCCTCAGACGATTTAATTGCCAGCCTGTGTTTTCGGTGTCATTGGAACCTAGACCAAGGCGCTACTTTGTCCAAAAGTGAGCGACAAGCCATGTGGCAAGCCGCCCACGAAAGGACTATTTCCGCATTGAAGGCAGCGGGGCTTGTGCCTGATGACTTGCGTGCATAGGATGGGCATGGGCCGCATCGGTACGTTCATGGGCTTTAAGTTCTTTTTCCAATTCCATGACTTTGCGGCGCTCTGCTTTATACTCACGCTCAATCACATAGTTCGAGGGCGTAGAGTGTTTCGCTTTCTCGGCGGTGATTTTGAAGTTTGTTGCCATAGGAAATTCCTGTTAGAATGGTGACAGCATTTTACATCAACCTTGCAAGGACTAATGATGGGCTATCCTAAAATGGAAAAAATCCCCGCGAAAGTTGTCGCGTCGGATAAAACTGGTACTAAAAGCGTTTCGACTAGCAAAGTAGACAAAGAAGTCTACCGCCCTGGCGTATCTGGCGAGAAGATGCCCAAGGGCGTTTTGGCTTCCGATATGTCCGGTGAGCGTCGCGCCAAGATTGTTGGCGGTGTTGGCATGGGCGTGAAAGACAGCCCCACCCGTCACGACGTGGGCAAGATGGACGGCTTTGCCGGTGAGTTCAAAGGCGGTAGCAAAGAGCATGAGTGCTACAGCCACGAGCGCATGGCACACGCACAAGACTAAAGCGGGTCTCCGAGAAGCGGCAACTTCTCGGTTTCCCTGACCACATAGAAAGGGCTATATGGCTGAGAGCAATTGTAAGTTATGCGTTTACTTTGTTGATATTGACCGGATTGGTCAATGTCGGCGTTATCCGCAATTCGTAACCAAGCACGAAAGTGAATGGTGTGGCGAATTCCGTAAAGACCCGCCCGAAGGTAAGCGCGAAGCTAGAAAAACACTCAAACTCCGAAAGGACAATGATGTTTAAGCCGCTTAAAGACAAAATCATTGTCAGGCCCGAGCCACGCATCAAGTCGGCGCTCGATTTAAGCCTAATGCAAGAAGCAGACTCCATAGGCTATGTAACAGCTATTGGTGATGAAGCCGCAGCCGAGGGCTTAAATGTCGGCGATAAGGTTCACTTTGGACATCTTGCAAAAGACTACAAAGACGAATACCTTAAATTTGATACCATTATGATTAACGACCAGCGCCATCTCCGCATGAGTTGGCAGGACATTTGTTTTGTGGAAGAAGTATGACCAAAGACCTAATCACTCTCAGAATCCAAGACCTCATGGCTAAAGGCCGCGAACTGGAAGCGCAAATTCACCAAGTAAATGGTGCATTGCAACAATGTCAATGGATGCTAACCGAACTGGAGAAGCAAGATGCCCCTAAAGAAATCACCGACACCCAAAGCGCTGAGTGAGAACATCAAGGCTGAGATTAAGGCTGGCAAACCGCCCAAGCAAGCGGTAGCTATTGCCTACTCGGTTAAGCGCGAAGCAGAGAAGAAGAAAAAGTGACCGAAGCTAAACACCCTGGTGGCCGCCCCACGCTCTACAGAGAGGAATACTGCGAGCGCGTAGTAGAGTTGGGTAGAGTTGGCAAGTCTATTGAACAGATAGCAGCCGACATAGGGGTTTCTACTAGGGTCTTATTCGATTGGCGTGATAAGCACGAGAAGTTTCTGCACGCCTTGGAATATGCAAAAGAATTAGAGCAGACATGGTGGGAAGACCAAGCGCAGGCTTACATGGTGGAAACGCACCAAGGGCCGAAGCTGAACGCCTCATTGTGGTCACGCTCAATGGCTGCACGTTTCCCTAAGAAGTACCGCGAGAGTGTCAAACAAGAGATTACAGGCGCAGATGGCGCACCTTTACTAACCGGCATTGAAGTTAGCTTTGTCAAGCCAAGTTAAAGACGCAGTAGCCAAGGCGCAGTTTCCGGTCAAGCTGGAGTGTCTGTTTCAGCCTGAGAAAAGCCGTTACCGAATTCTGTACGGTGGCCGCGGTGGGGCTAAGTCGTGGGGCGTTGCCCGAGCATTGCTCATAAAGGGCGCACAACGCAGTTTGCGTATCCTTTGCGCCCGTGAGTTTCAGACCTCCATCAAGGATTCCGTCCACAAGCTGTTGTGCGACCAAATCATTGACCTGGGGCTAGAGGGCTTTTACGAAATCACCCAGGCCAGCATTCGGGGCAAGAACGGGACTGAGTTTGCGTTTGTCGGCCTAAAGAACAATGTGGCAAACGTAAAAAGTTACGAGGGGGTCGACCTGTGTTGGGTGGAGGAGGCACAAACGACCAGCCGATTAAGCTGGAACATCTTAATTCCAACCATCCGTAAGGAAGGCAGCGAGATATGGGTCACGTTTAATCCTGAGTTGGAGACGGATGAAACCTATCAGCGGTTTGTGCTGCATCCACCTGAGAACGCCGTTGTCCAAAAAATCAACTGGTCGGACAACCCTTGGTTCCCTGAGACGCTCTTATTGGAAAAAGACGCGCTCAAGATGCGCGACATCGAGGCGTATAACACCGTATGGGAAGGAATATGCCGCCAGACTGTGGATGGGGCTATCTTTGCCCGCGAGATGCAGATGGCCGAGTTGGAAGGACGCATCACCAAGGTTGGATATGACCCAATGAAGCCGGTTCACGCCGTATTTGACTTGGGATGGTCGGATGCAACCGCAATATGGTTTGTGCAGTTTATTGGCATGGAGACTCGGCTAATCCGCTACCATGAGGACAATCAAAAGACCATATCCGATTACCTAGCCAAGATGCAGACCTACGGCTACGTTTACGATACCCTGTGGTTGCCGCACGACGCTGAGAATCGGACGCTAGCCGCCGCCGGTCGGTCAATCGACCAAATCGTTCGGTCTGCGGGATATAAGACCAAAATCATTCCGCGAACGCCGATTGTGGATAGTATTAACGCCTCGCGTACCTTATTCCGTAATTGCTGGTTTGACAGGGATAATTGCTACGATGGGTTACAATGTTTGCGGCATTACCGCTACGAGGTTGACCCCGACACTAAAGCGTTCAGCAAAAACCCGCTGCATGACCAGTTTTCGCATGGCGCGGACGCATTCCGTATGCTTGGGCTGGTGGTAAACGAGCCGCGCAAACGAGTGTCTAAGCCAACTTACGTTCAACCACAGAATTGGATGGGCTAAATGGACGAATCAATTATTGACGAAGCAAAGGATTTTCTAAAACTTTGCAACGACGCGGACACAATGAACCGCCAAGAAGCCCTAGAAGACCTTAAATTCGTCTCGGGCGGCGACCAATGGCCGGTAGACCTACAAAACTCCCGCAATCTTGAATCTCGCCCTGTCCTGACCATTAACAAGCTGGACGGATATTGCCGCCAGGTGACCAACCAGCAACGTCAACAACGTCCACGCATCAAGGTTCACCCGACAAACACCCAAGCAGACGTTAAAACCGCCCAAATCATTGAAGGAATCTGCCGCCACATTGAGATTAACTCCAATGCGGACAATGCTTACGACACCGCTTTTGACCACGCCGTGCGGATGGGATGGGGCTTTTGGCGCATTACAACTGATTATGTAAAGCAAGACAGCTTTGACCAAGAAATCTTCATTGAGGCCATTCAAAACCCATTCACCGTCTACTTTGACCCTAATTCCGAAGCTGTAAATGGGTCGGACGCTGACCGCTGTCTCATCACCACCATGATGAGCAAAGCCAAATTCCGCGAGTTGTACCCCAATTCTGATGATGGCAGCAGCTTTACCCAGCGCGGCACGGGTGACAGCCAATCCGAATGGATTACCAAAGAGGACATTCGCATTGCGGAGTATTTCTATACCGTGCGCGAACCCGCCAAGCTGGTCAAACTGTCCGATGGCACGCAAGGATTCATGGATAAAGACATGAAGGCGCGCATGGCCTTATCCGGTTTGAGCGTGATTGACGAGCGTGATTCATACAAAAAAGTAATAAAGTGGAAAAAGCTAACTGCCATTGAGGTCATTGAAGAACGCGATTGGCCTGGCTCTTACATTCCCGTTGTGCCCGTTTACGGGCGGCACATTGTCATTGGCGACAAGCGCAAGAAGTTCGGCATGGTGCGCCACGCTAAAGACGCGCAGCGGATGTATAACTTCTGGCAGACCACCATTACGGAAAGCGTCGCGCTGGCTCCAAAAGCCAAATGGATAATGGCAGAAGGCCAAGACGAGGGCCACGAAACCGAATGGGCAGCGGCCAACATTAAGTCGTTCCCATTGTTGCGTTATAAGCAAACCGACATTGACGGGCAACCCGCGCCGCCGCCGCAGCGCCTCCAGCCTGAGCCGCCTCCGACCGGCGTTATGGCCGCCGCACAAGGGATAAACCAAGACATTGCCACGCTAATGGGTATTTTTGACCCAAGCCAGCAATTGCCTGGGAACATCTCGGGTAAGGCGTTGAACGGCCAACAACAGCAAGTTGACCTAACAAACTTTGACTTTTACGACAATTTGACCAAATCCATCGCGCAGACCGGCACGATTATTCTTGACCTTATCCCTAAGATTTACGACTCGCAGCGGGTAATGCGAATCATTGGAGATGATGGCAAGCCCGACTTGGTGAACATTAACGAACCCAAGCAGGACGCGCAAGGCGTTTACACCATCATGCACGACATGACTGTGGGCGAATATGACGTGGTTATGGATACCGGTCCAGGCTACAACAGCAAGCGCCAAGAAGCCGTGGATGCAATGGTCAATATGCTCAAAGTTGACCCCGCGCTTATGCAACAAGCCGGTGACCTTATTTTCCGCAATATGGACTTTCCTGGCGCAGACATCATTGCCGACCGCCTTGCCGCCGCTAACCCAATGGCGCAAATTGACGATAAATCACCCGTGCCGCCCCAAGTTCAGATGCAACTCAAGGCGAATCAGGCGCAAATGCAGAAGATGCAGCAGGCTATCCAGCAAATGCAGCAAATGATTAAAACCCGCCAAGATGTGGAGCAAGTTAAGCAGGACGCTGAAACCAAACGTTTGCTTATCAAAGAAACTAACCGCGCCCATGAGATGGAATTGCAAGATGCCCAGCGCCGTTACGACACGGATACGCGGACAAGCACCACAGCGCACGATACGGTTATTAAGACGCAAACCCAATTGGAAATTGAGCGCATGAAAGCTGAAGTTGCCCTAATGTTGGCAAATTTGGATAAAGCCTCGGCTCATGCGGCATCTTTGGAAACTACTGAACGTGCAATATAAATTCGTGGTATAAACCACAAACCTTACCCGTGAGGCTCATGGGGAAAATACTTAGGGAAACCTATGAGTGAAAAAGAAGCCGGTCATGTTTTGACCAGTGAGAATTCGGCAGACTTTTATGCAAATCGACTTGGTTTAGCTGCTAGTGAGCCTGACGAGGCTGCGGTTGAGAATACTCCTTCAGAGCCGTCAGAGGATACGAAACAGAGTGAACAGTCAGCAGACGATGATGCCAAACCGACAGAGGAACGGAAGCAGAATCCGAAACTCGAAAAGCGGTTTTCAGAGATAACCAAGCAACGCGAACTTGCCAAACAAGAAGCAGCGCAAGAACGTGAAGCTAGGCAAAGGCTGGAGACCGAGTTAGCGGCACTACGTCAGCAAGCAACGCCCCAACCGGTGCAGCAAGCTGCCGCAGAGCCACAGCCGAGCCAATTTACTGATGCTTTTGAATATGCAAGAGCATTGGCAGAATGGTCGACTGAGCAGGCATTGGTGAAGCGAGATAGGGAAGACGCTAATCGCAGGGTCGATGCGGAACGCCAAAAAGTCATTGCGACTTGGGCGACCAAAGTGACAGCAGCGAAAGCAGAAATGCCCGATTTCGATGACATGGTTGCATCAAGCAGCGTGGTCGTTGGTGACCACATTCGGGATGCAATATTGGAAAGTGATGTAGGCCCACAAATCCTATATCACCTTGCAAAAGAAGATGATGTTGCGAAACGTCTAACTTCTATGTCGCCAGCGCAGGCGCTACGCGAGATTGGGAAACTAGAGGCGCGGTTTGAGAAGCAACCTGAGACCAAGCCAAGTAATCCTGTCGGTAAAAGTAAAGCACCACCGCCGATTAGCCCTATTCGCGGAACGGGCAAAGTAAGTGATGTGTCTATTGGCTCTGACGGCCAATTCCACGGAACTTATCAAGCCTGGAAAGAAGCGAGAAAAGCTGGTCGTATCCGTTAGTATTTTTAGGAGTATGTAAATGAGCAACAATCTGTTGACCATCTCCAAAATCACCAATGAAGCATTGATGGTTTTGGAAAATGAACTGACTTTCACGTCAGAAGTAGACCGCAACTACGACGACCAATTCGCTGTCGTTGGTGCGAAAATCGGTAACACCGTAAACGTCCGTCGCCCTGGCCGCTTTATTGGTACTACTGGCCCCGCGTTGAACGTGGAAGACTTTAACGAGACCTCGGTTCCCGTTACCCTGTCGACCCAGTTCCACGTCGATACCCAGTTCACCACTCAAGACCTGGCCCTGTCGCTGGATATGTTTAGTGACCGCGTTCTCAAGCCCGCTGTGGCCGCCATTGCCAATAAGATTGACCGCGACGGTCTTGTTATGGCTAAAAACAATACCGCCAATATCGTCGGTACTGCTGGCACGCCTCCCACCGGTTTGATTACTTACCTGACCGCAGGCGCTTACCTCGATGCCGAGGGTGCTCCCCGTGATGGCCGCCGTTCGTGCGTTGTGGAGCCTTTTACCGCTGCGACTATCGTTGACAGCCTGAAGGGTCTGTTTGTGCCCCAAGAAGCCATTGGCGAGCAATATCGCAAAGGCTTGATGGGACGCGACTCCGCTGGTATGAACTGGAAACTTGACCAGAACGTTGTGAGCCAGACTTTCGGTTCGTATTCCACCGCTACCTTGGCGTGCAATACTTCGACCGCAACTGGCTTCCTGACCTCTGGCTGGGCTTCTTCGTCCACCATTGCTCTGACCGCCACGACCGCAACCGCATCGCTGCAACAAGGTGACGTTATCACCATTGCAAACGTGTACGCAGTCAACCCCCAGAACCGCCAGGCTTACGGCTCTAACAAGCTGCGTAACTTTGTCGTGACCTCTGCTGTGACCGTTGCAACCTCCGGTACTACCTCGGTGACTGTCAGCCCCGCTGTCATCTCCGGTGGTCAGTTCCAAAACGTGTTCATCTCGGCTACGTCTTCGACCGCTGCTGTGACCCCGTTCAACAACACCGGTACTGTGTCTCCCCAGAACATCGTGATGCACCGCAATGCGTTCACGTTGGCTGTGGCTGACCTTGAGTTGCCCGACGGAGTTCATTTCGCAGGACGCGCTTCCGACAAGGAAATCGGTCTGTCCATGCGTGTGGTTCGCCAATACACCATCAACAACGATTCGATTCCGACTCGCTTGGACGTGCTGTATGGCTGGGCACCGCTGTACCCCGAGTTGGCTTGCCGCGTTGCCGCTTAATATTAACTTGTAAAGGAAAAATATCATGGCAAATCCAGGCCCAGCAACTACCGTCAGCAATCATCCCCAAAACCTGGCTACAAACCAAGCCTTGCGTTTGATTGCTTCCGCACAATCCGTTAACCTGTCCGTCGCCGGTGATACCGCGATGGTGGTTTTGGATGTGAGCAAATTTGTGCCCACCAAAGTTATCATCACCAATGGCCTTAACTCTAGCGGTGCTACCACCACTATTGCTACGGCTACTGTTGGTGCATACACCGGCCAAGGCGCAACAGGTTCGACCATTTTGACTACCGCTGCTTTGACTAGCAACACCGGTGGCCCTTATGTGACGTTGACCGATGCAACAAATCTGAACACCGCCATTTCTAACCCCACCAACATTTATGTGAACGTGGGTACTACGATTGCCGCGACCTGTGACGTGTTTGTTTACGGTTACGACCTGACTTTCCTGCCATAAGCGGGGAAGACGATAGGAGCCGCCTACTGGGGATTCTCGGTGGGCGGCTTTTTACTTTTAGGCTACAATTCAATCTCCTCTACTAAAGGAAAACCATGTCTTCTACGACTCTTTCGCGGGGCAACATTCTTGAACAGTTTGTTATGGGCCCGTCGCTAACTCCCGCCGCTTTGACTACCGCATCGACTCAATCGTTGCAGTCGTTTTCAATCCCTGGTTTGAAAACTACCGATGTTGTGACCGTGTTGCAATTTAACGGAACACAAACCAAAGACGTGATTATTGGTAATGCTGATGTGTTGACCGACAACAGCTTGACTATCAATTTCCAGAATACCTCGGGCGGCGCAACTGCAATCACGCCAGCGGCTGGAACTTACTTTGTCAAGGTTCACCGTATTGAAGGCCCAGCGCCTGTGAATGCGGCTTAATCATGGCAAGCACATCCGTTATCCGTACAGCAGGGCAAACCGTTGCCCTGTCGGTAACGGCTTCGTCTACATCGGCCACCCTCATTAACGACAGCACTAACGACCAAGTCAACTACGCAAGTTTTTTGAATACTGGCTCGGTGGTTGTTGCTGTTAAATGGGGCGACTCTAATGTGGGCGCTGCTGTCCTACCCGTAAGCGGTACTAATGGGGATTTCCTGCTTCCCGCAGGCATGACTTCTCCCATTGTTCTTGCTGTGCCTACCACGCCGTTTTATGTCCGAGCAATCGGTTCGGCGGCTGGCCCATCTCTTGTGTACGTCACTCCTGTGGCAGACCAATCGTAAAGGGCGGGGCTTTGCCCCTTGAAAAATGACCTCTGCCGCACTTACGCAAACTATCAATATCGTGCCCGTGCAGGGCATCTTTAGTGAGACGGGCGTTTGTGTCGGCTTAGTAGGCCCAGGCGGGGAGTTTTTCTCCCCTCCTATCAATTCAGATGTGATACAAAACAGCACGATTGATTCATCCCCAATCGGCTCAACAGTACCGTCTACAGGTGTTTTTACAACGATAACAAGCACCGGATTAGCGACATTTAACAATTTTGCATCAAGCAATGCAAACATCACCGGCGGGTCAATTTCCGGTGTTTCCATCACGATTACCGCGCTAAATAACACGCCTGTTGGCAATATCACGCCATCCACCGGCGCGTTTACCACGCTCAGTTCCACAGACCTTACAGTTACAAACACAATTAGCGGGTCGATTAACGGCAATGCGGCAACCGCGACTTATGCGACCACCGCGGGTTCGGCGACTACCGCGGGCTCGGCCACTACCGCTACAACGGCCACCAACCTTGCAGGCGGTGCAGCAGGGTCTATCCCCTACCAGACAAGCGCAGGCGCAACGTCAATGCTTGCAACGGGCACTGGTGTGCTTATTGGTGGTGTAACACCTAGCTATACAACGACTCCGACGCTGACCGGCACAAACATTACCGGAATTCCTAATGGCGGCCTGCTTAATTCAAGCCTGACCATTGGTAGCACGTCAATTGCGTTAGGCGCTACGGCATCCACGCTGACCGCTGTCACTTTGGCTAATCCAACCATAAGCAATTACGGCGCGTTTACGTCAACGTCTGCGCCAAGCTATGCGGAGGGTCGACTTTGGTATGACTCCACGCAAAAAGCGTTGGCGTACTTTAATGATGTAACAAATAATACGTTACATATTGGCCAAGAAATTCAATTAAAAGTTTACAACAACACCGGCAGCACGATTCCCCGTGGCGCACCGGTCTACATTACGTCAACTTCTAGCGGCTTTACTTATCCTTTGGTGGCGTTAGCGCAAGCCAATACGCAAACCACAGGTAATGCAATTGGTCTAGCAAATCAAGACATTCCTAACGCAACAGCCGGTTATGTGGTCATTTCCGGTTTGGTTAATGGTTTAAGCATTGGCACAATGACAGTCGGAGATACGGTTTATGTAAGCCCATACTCTGCTGGTCAGTTAATGAACACTTACCCGCCGACAGGGTATCCAGTAAAAATTGGTGTTGTTGCGTATGCCAATAGCCCCAATGGGGCAATTTACGTCAGCCAATCTCATGCATATGTTTTGGCTGGTAGCGTAATTGGAACGCTTGCAATTGCGAACGGGGGCACAAATGCTACGACAACTCCGACTGCGGGCGCGGTGGCGTACGGCACGGGTACGGCTTATTCGTTTACTGCGGCAGGCACTTCGGGCCAGGTCTTAACGTCAGCTGGCTCGGGCACTCCAACATGGACAACGCCCACGGCTTACGCGACAGTCACCGATGACACGACTACCGCGTCGGTTCGTTATCCTTTGTTTGCTAATCAAACAAGCGGAAACATCTCAACCGAATACACCAGTTCCACCAAACTTCAATACACGCCTAGCACCGGATTGTTGGCCGCCACTACCTTTAGCGGCTCGGGCGCAAACCTGACAAACATTCCTAACGCCGCGCTAACCAATTCGTCCATCACCATCGGCTCGACTGCGGTCAGCTTGGGTGGTACGGTCACCACGATTGCGGGACTAACTTCGGTCACTAGCACGACATTTGTGGGTGCGCTCACCGGCAATGCAAGCACGGCTACATCGGCGACTACGGCCACAAACGCCACAAACACCGCAATTACGGATGATGTAGTTACGTCATCGTCGGTTTATCCAACTTGGGTAACTACAACCACCGGGAATCTGCCTCAAAAAACATCGTCCACTAAGCTAAGTTTTGTACCTAGCACGGGCGTATTGAGCGCCACGACCTTTAGCGGGGCATGGAATGGAACCGCTATCGGGATTGGATATGGCGGCACAGGCCAAACAACGGCGGCAGCAGGCTTTAATGCGTTGTCTCCCATCACGACTACTGGCGACCTAATTATTGGGAATGGCACAAATAGCGCGACCAGGCTAGGAATTGGCACAAACGGCTATGTCCTAACGTCAAATGGAACAACGGCAACGTGGGCGGCTGCTGGTGGCGGCGGGTCATTGACAATTAGTAATGACACTTCAACCGCAACCAATCTTTACCCAACGTTTTTGTCAGCTACTTCGGGTACAGCATCAACGATTTACACCGGCAATTCAAAGCTGCTTTACAAGCCAAGCACAGGCGAATTGCAGGCTTCAGAAGTAACCGCAAACAATGGCTTGCTTTTGAACGCAACAACAGTATCAACAAGTTACACTATTGCCGCCGGTTACAACGCATTTTCTGTTGGCCCTGTTGCATTAGGTTCTGGTGTATCGGTCACAGTTACTAGCGGTCAACGCTGGCTTGTGTTGTAAGGACAAATATGGCATCAAGCATTTCAGCAGGCACAACCGCAGGAACAGCCCTAGTTGCTACCGCCGATACATCGGGGATATTGCAGCTTGCTTCTAATAGCGGCACTGTGGGATTAACCATAAACACGGCCCAAGCAATAGGCGTAGGTTCTAGCCCAAGCTATGGAACAAGCGGACAAGTGCTTACATCTGCTGGCTCGAGCGCTTCCCCAACATGGGCAACGCCAACTGGCGTTAGTACCGGCAAAAGCATTGCAATGGCAATGATTTTTGGCTTTTAAGGACAAAACATGGCAAATCCCAATATTGTTAACGTCACTTCCATTTATGGAAATACGTCATACCTTGTACCAACTACAACAACTGCGACCACATGGACGGCACTAACTCCAGCCACAGGAACAGTTAACAAAGTTGGTTCAATGATGGCAACCAATGTGACTGCTACGGCTGCAACTATCACGGTGTCTATCAATAGTGCAATTAGTGGTGGTGGTACAGCTTATCGGCTTACATATCAAACAAGCGTTCCAGGTAATTCATCTTTGATGGTTGTGGATAAAAGCACATCAATTTATGTTGGTGAGGCACAATCCATTGTCGTAACATCAGGAACAACCAACGCCATTGAGATGGTTGCTTCATACGAGGCTATTAGCTAATGAATCGTTTTAAGGGTTCCATTCGGTCTGCGACGGCTGCTGCTACCAGCAGCTCTGCGGCTGTTGGTAAATGGACTTTGACCGAACAGATGCAAGCTAGGCAAGCTGGCGCTTGGCCTTTATTTTCTAATGTAACTCCAAATGTTGAATATTTGGTTGTCGGCGGCGGTGGTGGTGGTGGTGGTTATTTAGGCGGCGGCGGTGGCGCTGGAGGCTATCGAACAGCAACAGGTTTTGCGGTGTCGGCTGGGTCGGCAATAACCGTGACGGTCGGCGGTGGCGGCGCTGCTGGAACCACAAACAGTTCTAGCGGTGTGCAAGGTAGTTCTTCAGTTTTCAGCACTATTACATCAGCAGGCGGTGGTGGCGGTGGTATTGGCGGCGGTGGAACAGGAACAGCGCCTACTACGGGCGGTTCGGGCGGTGGTGGTTCATCATCTTCTTTTCTTACTGGCGCGGCGGGTAACACTCCATCGGTTAGCCCGGCACAAGGATTTGCTGGGGGCAGTTCACCCGGCGCGTCTGGGGCATATACATCCGGTGGTGGTGGCGGTTCTTCAGCAGTAGGTCAAACTCCAGCATCAACTACCTCAGCGGGCGGTAATGGTGGTGCTGGAACATCTAATTCCATTTCTGGTTCAGCCGTAATTTATGCAGTTGGAGGCGGTGGCGCATCTTCTGCTGCGGCTGGTGGTGGTGTTGGTTCCGCAGATGGCGGCGGTCATGGTGGAGCATATAACACTGGCGGCACTGGTGCTTACATTAGTGGAACGACTGCTGGAACAGCTAATACTGGTAATGGCGGTGGTGCCGGTGGATGGGGTACTAGCGGCGGGTCTAATACTGGTACTGGCGGCAAAGGAATAGTTATTATTCGTTACGCTGACACATACCCGCTTGCTACTAGCACTACAGGTTCTCCCACAATAACTACTGCTGGTGGATATCGTGTTTATGTGTGGAATGGCAATGGGACAATTACGTTTTAATCATGGCACATTTTGCAAAACTTGATGAAAACAACATAGTGCTAGAAGTGCATTCCGTTCACAACAACGAGTTGTTAATTAACGGCGTTGAAGTGGAAGCAATGGGCATTGTGTTTCTTGTTAACTGGTCAGGTGGATATACCAACTGGAAGCAAACTTCCTACAATGGCAATTTTCGCAAGAACTATGCGGGTATTGGTTATACCTACGATGCTCAACGTGATGCGTTTATTCCACCAAAACCATACAATAGCTGGACATTGAGCGAAGACACCTGTTTGTGGCAACCGCCAATTCCAATGCCTATTGATGGCAAGCTGTATAGCTGGGATGAATTTACATTATCTTGGACAGAAATTAGTTAAAGGAATAAATTATGTCAACCTTAGTTTTTCAAGCAACGCTTGGCGGTCAAATTAACTTAAATGGCGCAAATACTGCGTCAAGTTTTGACATTGCTGTGCCTGCCACAACGGGAACCATTGCATTAACCGGCTCTACGCTTACTTCTGGGCGTGTTCCATATTCCACTACTGGAGGCATTTTGACTGATGCTTCTGGATTGACATTTGACGGAACTACGTTAAGCACTACGGGATTAACGACTACAGATGGCTTGGTGGCAAATACCACAAATTGGTTTAATGCAAAAATTGCTACTGGAACAGTTACGCAAGGGTACGTTTTAGTTGGTTCAGCAACTCCTTATACAACTGGAGGAAATGCAAATACCCGATTCCAAGTGCATGGTAATGTCACTTACAACGCCCGTTTAAGTGTAACGCAATGGAATGCTGGAGGCGCAACTTCTGCAATATATCTTGGAAAATCAAATTCTTCCACTATTGGAACTCAAGCTGCTGTTGCAAGCACAACAGTATTGGGGGGATTGTATTTTGAAGGAAGCGACGGAACTGCTTTACAAGCAAGGGCTTATGTTGCTGGCGTTGTTGATAACACAGTAAGCGCAGGCGTAGTCCCGACAAGTCTAGTGTTTTATACAGGTACATCTTCTACATCCGAAGCAGTGCGTATTGATTCTAATTCAAACGTGGGAATTGGTACTTCTGCACCAAACGCTTCTGCTATTTTGGACGCGCAAAGTACCACCAAGGGCGTGCGGATGCCCAACATGACCACCACGCAAAAAAATGCTATTTCTAGCCCTGCTGCTGGCCTGATGGTGTTTGACACTACCCTTTCAAAACTCTGCGTTTATTCTGGTTCTGCTTGGCAGACTATCACCTCTGTTTAAGAAAAACTTACCATGACTACTTTTACTTGGACAATCACGCAAACTGATTATTTGGTAGCTGATGGCTTTATCACCACTGCGCACTGGACAGCCATTGCCGTTGACGATACATACACTGCCAGCGTTTACGGCACTTGCGGCTTTGCTACTGCTACGTTATCCATCCCTTACGACCAAGTGACTATGCAAGAAGTGCTGAATTGGTGTTGGGCAAATGGCGTGGACAAGGACGCTATTGAAGCCAATCTTGCCGCAAAAATTTCCGCATTAAAAAATCCTGTAAGCGCCGTTGGCGTACCTTGGAGCGCATAAATGGCAAATTTCACATGGAAAATTTCTGAGATTTCCGCTACCGACGGGCTGATTACTCATGCGAAATACCATGTGACAGCCCAAGTTGACAACGATTCCGTTGAGACTGAAGGCAATTGGTACTTCAATGAGCCAACCCTAAAAACGCAATTTGCCGATGTGACTGAGGATATGGTTGCTAGTTGGATTGAGGCCGAGTCTTACAAAGACGGAATAAATGTTATAAAATCGGGGCTAGAGGAACAACTGGCGCGTAAGTCGAATTCTGTTGTGCCTCCGTGGAAACCGCAAGTGTTTACCCTGGAGCAAACTGAATGACGGCACCCATCGACATTATTTCACGCGCACTTAAAGACATTGGCGCTTTAGAAGCCGGTGAAACTCCTACGCCCGAAGCGGCGCAGGATGCGTTTGAAATGCTCAATGACCTTATTGACCAATGGTCGAATGAGGACATGATGACTTTCTACAAAACAGAAATCATCTTTCCCGTTACGTCAGGCCAAACGCAATACACCATCGGCCCAGGCGGTCAAATTGGCGCAGTTTTTACAGGTTCTATATCAGGGACAACCCTGACAGTCACGGCCATTACATCAGGCGCTATCGCCATAGGGCAAACCTTAAGCGGCACAGGAATCACGGCTGGCACAAAGATTTTGGCATTTCAAACCGGCGCGGGTGGCAACGTCAATGAAGCCGGTACATACACGCTTAACATTTCGCAAGCAGTAGCGGCCACCACAATCAACGCCTACTATCAGCGGCCTTTGGTTATTAATTCGGCATTTGTTCGGATTAACACCACATCTAACGGCCAACCAATAACCGGCGGTGGCCTTGATTATCCGGTTTCGGTGCTGAACGTTGAAGAATACGAAATGATTGGTCTGAAGACGCTTAACGGCCCGTGGCCTAAAGCGCTTTACTACCAACCGACTGAACTGTTAGGAAACCTTTTCCTGTGGCCCAATCCAGGCCAAGGCGAAATGCACATTTTTGCCGACACAATTTTCAGCAATTACACTGGCCTGTACGACAACATTACGCTTCCGCAAGGCTATGCAATGGCGCTGCGCTGGTGTCTCGCAGAGCGTCTTATGCCAATGTACGGCAAGGCAAGTCAGACCCAAATCGCAATGATTATGAAGTTTGCCGCCCAAGGCAAAGCCACAATTAAGCGCACAAACATGAAGCCGCCGCCGGTTGCTCGGTATGCTGATGCGTTGTTGGTTGGTCGCAGTAAAGACGCTGGCTGGATTCTTAGTGGCGGTTTTTTCCGTTGAGGCCATAAATGCCCGATTTTGGTTTTGTCGGCCCATCCTACGAAGCACCGTCGATTTATCAGGAATCGCAGGAGTGCATCAATTTCTTTCCCGAGATTGACCCACTCAAGCAGCCTGGCACGCGGGGCATTGTTGCGCTTTATCCAACCCCAGGGTTAACTTTACAGGCCGTATTGAATACTGCCGAAGTGCGCGGTCTCCGCACATTGTCGGGCGGTTCGCAAATGATTGCGGTCTGCGGCGTTTACGTTTACGTCTTTACGTCTAGCCTAACCCCGACCATTGTCGGCACGCTCAATTCGTCCACGGGGCGCGTTGGGATTACCGACAACGGCATCAACGCTTATATCGTAGACGGGGCTTATCGGTACACATGGCGCATTTCCACCCCATCTAACGCCATCTTTACCGGCTCTGTCTCGGGCACGACTTTGACCGTTACGGCCATGAGTTCGGGCACGATTACAGCTAACCAAAGTCTTACTGGTATTGGCGTGACCGCAGAAACCGTTATAACGGCTTTGGGGACGGGAACTGGCGGTGTTGGTACTTATACGCTCAATACATCGCAAACAGTTTCCGCACGTTCTTTAAGCAGCACGGCAGTCGGCGCTCGGTTTACGGCCACAGTCGCAGGCACAACAATGACTGTCAGCGCAGTCGCCTCGGGCACGATTTATCTTGGGCAAACCATCCAAGGTGCAGGCGTTACGGCGGGCACAATTGTTACCGCATTTGGTAGTGGCTCGGGTGGCGTCGGCACTTACACTATCAGCAATTCGCTAACGATTGCCGTTGGACAGACCATGTATGCGCTGAACTTTAGCGTTTTGCCATCTAGTGATGGAGCGTTTAGCGGCGCGAATTCCGTTGATATTGTGGACAACTATTTTGTCTACAACGACCCAGGCACTCAGCTTTGGGGCGCATCTAATCTGTTGTCTCCCATCTCGCCAAGCACTTCTTATTCGCTAAAAGACGGAGCGCCCGACAAGCTAGTAGCGCTTATTGTTGACCACCGCGAAGTTTATTTGATGGGCGAAGCATCGTCCGAAGTGTGGACAGATGTAGGCGCGGTTCAGTTTCCATTCCAGCGCATTCCAGGCACATCTACCCAACAAGGCATTGCAGCGCAATTTTCTGTTGCCCGCCTTGGTCAATCGTTTGCCTATGTGTCGCGCAACAATCGAGGTCAAGCGCAAGTAATGCAGATGAATGGGTACATTCCACAGCGAATTTCCACTCACGCCGTAGAGAATTCGCTGACCAATCAATACATTGATGACGCAATTGCTTGGACGTATCAGCTTGAAGGCCATGAAGTCTATGTTTGCACATTTCCGACCATTGGGCTAACTTGGGCTTATGACTTCACCACGCAAATGTGGCACAAGTGGCTTTACACAAATACGGATGGCACATACAGCCGCCATCGCGGGAACTGCTGTGCAGTCTTTCAAGGCATGGTGTTAGTCGGCGATTACGACAATGGTTGTATATACAAACTTGACAAACTTAACTACACCGACAACGGCCAAAATGTCCGTCGGTTGCGCCGCGCTCCCCACCTGACCACAGACCTACAGCGCCAGTATTTTGAAGAATTGCAGATTCAATTCCAGCCAGGCGTAGGTACGACAGGGCTTTCCATGCCTTTCAACACAAACATTTATGTGGGTTCGCCTTATTACATTTATTCTGCCGCAACTTTTACCATTGGGGCATTAGAAACTTACGTTCTTGGAACTCAAAGCACAATCAACAACACCACGACCACAACTTATCCACAGGCTATGTTGCGTTGGTCTAATGATGGCGGCTCCACTTGGTCTAAAGAATATTGGGTCACCATTGGACAACTAGGCAAGTACCGCAACCGCGCTATTTGGCGGCGACTTGGACAAGCGCGGGATAGGGTTTTTGAAGTGTCTATTACAGACCCTGTGAATGCGGTCATCATCTCTGCCAATCTAAAAATGAGCGCAGGAGAAAACTAATGGCACTTTCAAACACACAACAAATCAACCCTTATCCACAAGCTGAGTTTTTGGATAAAACGACCAACCGGCCTACCCGTTCATGGCAGCAGTTTTTTCTTAATCTGCTTAATTATTCATCGGCTACAACAGCTACGGCAGGGTCGGCCACATTGCCAGCTAACCCTGTTGGGTTCATAAATGTTACTGTGAACGGGAATGCGTACAAGATTCCGTACTACAACGTATGAAAACCGTTCAAGAAATTTTGGCCGCCGACTTGGATAAGAACTATCCAAAAAAGCCCATTGATGCCCAGCAATATTACGACGGGCTAATGGATGCGCTGCGCGGGAAATACAAGCTATACCGCGAAGACAACACGCTTTTTCTTACGCATGATGTGGATGACGGCATTGAATTTCATGCCATGAATGCCGAAAGAGCCGACAGTTTAGTAAAAAATTGCAATGCGTTCTTTGATAAAATGTCAGAAAAGGGTTACAAGTACGCCGTCACCTATTACGACAACCCCAAAATCACGACGCTTTTGGTGCATTCCAAGTACCCTTATGAGTCAGAAAAGATTGACGATGGGGAATATCGAACCTATAAATTTTTAGTGAGGCTGTAATGGGCGCAGTAAATCAAGTTGTTCAACAGGTTAGTAATGTCGCAACTCAGGTTTTGCAGCCTGTTGAAAAAGGCATTAATCAAGGCGTTGCAGACATTACAAAAGATGTAAGTCGTGAATTAACTAATGTTGGCAAAACCATTGCAAACAGCCCAGCTTTAGAAAGCGCAATCACAGCCATTGGCGCAGCGTATGGAGTGCCTCCCGAATTAACAGCGGCATTCTTGGCCGCAAACAAAACATCGCAAACCGGCGGCAACCTTGAAAAAGGTCTAGAGACATTGGTTTTGTCTTATGGCGTTGGCAAGTTGATGGCTCCTGTTGATTTATCTACGCCTGCCGCTATTGACCAAAGCGTTGCTCAAGCGCAAACCGCTGCACAAACTGCGGCTCAAACTGCTGCGCCAGCCGTTGTTTCTGCTCCAGCAGGCTCTGTTGGCACATCATTGTCAAACCTTGCCGCAATGGATGCAGGCGGCGAAGGATTAAGCGCTGCTATTGGTAGTGGTGGTGCTGCGCCAGCAGCATTAACGCCTGCCGCACTTGAGTCATTGATGGGAACTCCTGGTTATGGTGTTAACGCATCCGCACTTCAAGCCGCACCTAGCCTTGGAATTCCTGCTGCGGCAGTTGGCGCTAACGCATTGGCTAGTTTTGGAGATGTTGCGCCCGCACTTGGGGCTAGTTCTTCCGCAATTCCTACAGTTAAAATAAACGCTGGATTGCCTGATGCTGCATCGGTTAATCAAGCGGTGGCATCTGGAATGTCGCCAGGCTCTGTGGGCGCATATGAAAGTGCCGCAGGAATGCTAACCCCAGAACAATTGGCCGCAGCAACAGGAACAACTGGTGCAGGTTCTGCACTTAATAGCTTGGCAATAGCAGGAAATGCAGCATCATTGGCAACACCGTCTTCGGTTATTCCTGCGGCTGGGATGTCGGCTAATGAAGCAGTTGCGTCTGGAATGTCGCCAGGTTCTGTTGGCGCTCAAATGGCTTCTACCGGTGGTTTAACTGCCGAACAATTGGCCGCCGCAGCGGGCACAACTGGCGTTGGTTCTGCGCTTAATGGTTTGGCAACAGCAGGCAATGCAAGTGCATTAACAGACTTACTCAATCAAGGTTCATCGGGAATTGGTAATTTGCTAAGTCAAGCCGGTAACGCAATTGGCGGTTTGTCGGGCACTCAGCTTGCCGCGCTAGGAACGGGCGCAGCAGGGCTATACAACGCCTCTGCAACTCGTGAGGCAATGCAACAAGCCATTGGCGCACAACAGGCGGCAACAGCCGCGTCGCAAGGCACATTAAGCAACATCTATAACCAACAGCTTGGCTATCAAGCACCATACCAAGCGGCTGGAGTTGGCGCGGTAAATCAGCTTGCGGGCATGACCCCGTACTTGACGCACCAATTCAATGCGGCAGACCTACAAGCTGGCTTGGCTCCAAACTATGACTTCATGTTGCAACAGGGCCAGCAAGCTAATCAGCGTGCGGCTAACGTTGGCGGTGGTGCATTAGGTGGAAATGCGTTGACCGGCCTCAACCAATACACGCAAAATTATGCGGGCAATGCGTATCAAAACGCATTTAACAATTACCAAGCACAACGGCAAAATATCTATTCCGACCTTGCAGGCATTGCAGGCATTGGACAAAACGCCAATGTGGGCGCGGGAACTGCTGGCACAAACTATGGCCAAGGTACTGTTGGCCTCAACACCGGCCTTGCAAACGCACAAGCCGCTAACATTCTTGGACAGGCTCAAGTCGGTGCAGGCGGTGTTACAAATGCTGCTAACACGGCATTTTTGGCAACCTTGTTGGGGCAAAATACGCCGACTGCTGGAACAGCTACAACGCCAGGTGCGACAAGCGGTTTTAGTCTTGGCGATATTGCAAAATTGGGGTCATTGACTAGCGGCCTTGGTAGCGCATACAACGGCATTAAGAGTCTATTTGGATAGGTAAAAAATTATGGCCGATACTTTCACCGGATACCAAAACGCATTGCCGCAAACGTCCCTTGCGGACATGATGAACCTTGCCTCATCCGCGCAGCAATACAAGCAAGCGCAAGCAATTAACCCATTGGCATTGCAAGCCAAGCAACTTGAACTTCAACAAGCGCAAGAAAGTTATCGCCAAGCATTGGCAACAAATCCTGACTTGGCATCTCGAATTGCAGCAGAAGCAAAAACAGCGGGCATAAATTTAGATACAGCACGATTAACTCAAGCGCCAACAATTTCCAAAGCATATAGTGGTGCAGCACAAGCCTTGTCAGAAGCAGACTTGGCTAAACTTAATTTAACAAGTTCTTATTACCGTCAAGGAGCACAAAAAGCATTGCAGCTAATTGGGAAAAAAGATTTAACTTACGAAGACGTTGTTAACGAACTTGATAAACATTTAGACCTTTTTGGCGCGTCTCCAGAAGCCCGTAAATTAGCAAAAGAAAGCATTCCTGTAACAAAAAACCAAACGGTTTTGCAAGATGCACTAAGAGATTTTTCCCTTCAGTCGTTGACGGCTGAACAACAAATGAACAAACGCTTTCCTGCTGCAACCGCAACGACTACGGAAGCAGGAAAAACATTTATTACGCAACCGGCGGCATTCCCAGGAACTATGCCAAAAGTTACGCAAGGCGTTGCGGGCGGTGGTCAAGGCAATGTGCAGCCAAACCAAAGTGCAGTTCAACCAATTGGTCAACCCGCACCTCAAGGCGTTCAACCCGCGCAAATGGGCGTTGTTGGCATAAGCGCGCCAATTAAATCAACTTATCCAGTTCGCGTTGGTCAAGGCGCAGGAACATATACACCGGCTGTTGGTGAAGAAGAAGACCGCTCTACTGGCGTAAAAATGCGCCAAGCATTGACTGCAAATCTAAACAATTCGGCTCAAATGAACCGAAATTTAGAAGAATCGCTAAAGTCAATCACAAAGCTAGACCCTGGCGCATGGTATTCCTCCGGTCTTGCAGGAACTATTCGCCGCAATGTGGCAAATCTTGCTGGTAGTTCAGACTATAAAGAATTGTCTAAAAACCTTGCCAATTTGCAAATTGCTCAATTGCAAGCACAAGGTCAGTCATTGCAAACTGATTCGGGCAAGCATTTGCTTGCTATGGCGTCGGGTGATGAGACTTACAACCCCGATGTGTTGATGGACATTGTTCAACGTACCGCTGCAACACAAAAAGAATTACAGCTAAAAGCGCCTGCAATGCAAACATTTGCACAAAAATATGGCGATGCAAATTACGCAAAATTTAACCAAGAATGGTCTAACAACTCAGATTCAAAAGTGTTTCAAGTGATGAACATTATTGATAGGGTAAAAGACCCCAAAGAACAAAAAGCGCAAATTGACGCGTTGCTTGGTGCAGACAAAGCAAAGCGCAAAGAATACTTAGAAAAATACGACAACATTCAAAAACTTGTTAAAAATGGGAGCCTAAACTAATGGCCGACATTCGCGCTCTTATTGCTGGTGACGAGGAACAAGCCGCGCCTGCGGTGACGCGCGCCAATGTGCCCGTTGTGCAAAAAACAGCGCGGACTACTCAAGCGTCAAGCGATGTTGATAGAACAGCAATTTTTCAAAGTGAATACGCAAAAGCTAAAGCACGTTTGGCCGAGGGCGATTCAAGAGCAGCGGGCGACATTTCTGCACTAATGCGAGAAATGAAAGCAATAGGCATCACGCCTGTTGAGCCAGCTATGGTTGCGCCCGCAACACCTGTTGCGCCACAAATAGCCCCTGATGCAAGGGCATTGATTGCTGGTGATGGAATAGCTACTGCTGCAAAGCCGCCGCCTCAATCATCGGTTTCAAAACATTTCATGGATGCGTTTAACACCATCCAAAATGCCAAAAAAGACATTGGTTCGCGCATTGCAGGCGGTATTGATGTTGCATATAGCGCATTGCCTATGGCTGCTGGTGCAGCTACCCAAGCCATTGCAACGCCGTTTGTTGGGCCTGCGCGGGCAGAACAAATCGGCACTCAGCTATCTCAATTTGCTGGGCAGCCCGTAGGTAAAGCGCTTGGAATTACAGGCGAAAAAGCCTATCAACAACCAATTGGCCCTATCCCTGGGCAAATAGTTGAAGCCATAAAAGATTTTGCGGTCAATCAAGGTTTGACAGCAGACCAAATTTCAGCAAAAACGGGCATCCCGCCGGAGTCGGTTAGAAACATTGCAATAATGGCATCGTTTGCCATTCCCGAAGTTGCGGGCATGGCTATTAAACCTGTGGTCGCTGCCGCCCGAGAAGCAATGCCAGCAGTGGTTGATGCACAAGGTAAGTTAATTTCACCCGCAGGACAGCCTCGGATTGCGCCTCGCGCCCCGCAACAATTACAAGAACAATTTGTTGCTCGGCAAGCCGCAGAGCCGTTAAAGCCTCCAGTTTGGTCGCCACCTGGCGCATCTGTTTACCCTGGGACAAAAGTTAATAACATTTTGTCGTTTGCTGAAAAACCACCTGTTGGTGTTGATTTACCGCCAGGACTTGTTTCAATTGAGCCGCCGCCCCGTGTTGAAATAAATGCGGGATTCCCTCCCGAACGCCGATTGCCAGGCGCATTTGGTGAAGAACCTGTTGCGGCAGCAGAAGCCCAACCTGTTGCGGCAGAAATGCCCGCATCTGTTGGCGCTGCTGGTGTGCCGCCTGCTATGGCTTTGCGCGGTAGCGTAGATGCTGTGCTTGCAAACGCATCGCCAGAACTCCAGCAATTTGTTGGGTCTAAGAAAATTGAATCACTGCATTTGCCTAGCTTGGAAACACGGGCGCTTGAAGAAAAGCACGGCGTTAATTTATCCGTTGGGCAACGGACAGGCGACACTCAACAATATTCAACCGAATGGAATCGTCGTGGCGAAACGCCTATATTGGGCAATCATTTCAATGAACAACCGGCTCAAATTTCAAATGCATTTGAAACGGCCAAGCAAAAACACGCACCGGACATTTCGGTAACTGCTGACGCATCTGAACTAGGACAGCATGAAATTAACGCCTTGGCCGCAAAAGACCAAGTTCGTCGTGATGCAATTAGCAGCGCTTACAAAGCATTGGAAAATGAAAACGGCGGTCAATTTCCTATTGACATTGGAAAGCTAGATGAAAACATCAATACCGAATTATCCAAAAAGCTAAAGTTAAATCATCTTCCCGAAAGCATTAAAGCCGACTTGAAAGATTTTTATAAAAATCCGACATTTGAAAGCTATGAGGCTTTGCGGACAAATTTGGCAAACGAAATGCGCTCAAGTGCAAATGGCAATGCCCGAGGCGCTGCTTACATTGTGCGCCAAGAACTTGAAAACTTGCCTATCTTTGGGGAAGAAGCTGGCACGCCACAAGCTGCGCGCCTTAAAGAATTGGCTGACAATGCCCGCAGGCTGAATGCGGAGCGCATGGGCGTGATTAAGGGCAACCCTGCATATAAAGCAGCGGTTAAAGAAGCGGCAGATGCTGCTGACGCATCGGCGCAAGGAGAAAGTCTAAACGCGGCAAAGTTTCACAATAAATATGTGTCAAGCGCAACGCCTGAGTCTATTCGGCGCATGAAAGCAGAAATTCCTGAAAATGACATTGCTCACCAAGCAATGGTATTTGGCGAATTGAGCCGCGCCAAAAATGCTGCTATCAATGCTAGTGAGCGCAATCTCACGCCTGAGCAATTTGCTAAGTTTTACAAACAAAACAAAGCTGCTTTAACAGAATCATTGTCGCCACAAGCAATGCAAGATGTTACCGAATTGGGTTTGTTGACAAGCAAAATTGGTATGCCTAAAACTGGAACATTTAACTATTCCAATACTTACAGCAGTATGTTGGGCGACATGGCAAAAGAAGGATTGCTTACTGCTGGAGAAGCTAAACTTGCTGGCGCTACTGGCGGTATGTCAATCCCTGTTCTTGGTCTTGCAAGACAATTTATGGGCAAACTAAACAAAGAAGGTTTTGCAAGAGAAGCAACAAATCCGCATGGCGGCTTAACCAAGGACTAACATGGCAGTAAATCTATCACCCATCGGTAACGGGTTTCAATTCTTTACCACTACAGGCTTGCCGCTTACAGGCGGGTACATCTACACCTATGTGGCCGGTAGCACTACGCCTGCGGCCACCTACACTACGTCGGCGGGTACGACAGCTAACACCAATCCTATCCAGCTTGGAACGGATGGGCGGCCACCGCAAGAGATATGGCTCACGGCTGGCACGAATTACAAGTTTGTCCTCACCACTAGCGCCAATGTCACAATCCAAACCTACGATAACCTTTATGGAATCATCGGAACAAGCCCATCTGTCAGCGCCGTACCATCGGGCGGCATCATCATGTGGTCGGGGTCTATTGGGTCAATCCCATCGGGCTACTACCTCTGCGACGGCACAAATGGCACGCCAAACCTTAAAGACTCCTTTGTTGTTGGTGCGGGCAACACCTATTCAGTTGGCAATACCGGCGGTTTCACCAGTTCGGTAACATCGAGCGTCGGCACAAATCTTCCAACCTACTACGCCCTGGCGTTTATTCAGAAATCATAAATCATGGACGATACACTTGCAAAACTAAACAGCCACGAAGCCGTTTGCGCGGAGCGTTATGAGCAAATTCAATTGCGCCTTGACCGCTTGGAAAAAGTAATTATTTGGTTTGCGGGTGGAATGCTTGCGGGTATGGGAAGTATCACTTACTCTTTGTTGACTCATGTTAGATGAAATGGTTTGTTGCCTTGTTTTTGTTGTCGCTGATGGCGGCAGCAACTGTGCGGCATGAATGCAGCGTTTCCGATTTTGTAAACATTGCTTCTACAACAGACCCAAAGGAACGACATGAAAGAATACTTGATTGGCTTAATGAATCAGGCCCGTACTGCACTAAAGAAAGTCTTGGACTCATTTACAGCAATTTGGCACAAACGCTAGGCACGGCTGACAGCGTAAAAATTCGCTCAAAGATAGAAAAATTGTACGAAAGGGCAAAATGATGGAACCAAAAGACAGACTAATTTACATGGTAACCATGATGGTGACCGCTACTCTTTGTTCTGTTGTTGTTGTGCTTATTGGTGCGCTAGTCCACGGCTTGTTTGTCAAAGAAGTGGATAACACCAAAATTTTTGAAATCATTGGCCCTGCCTTTCAGACCATCGTTGGTGGCTTGATTGGATGGCTTTCTGGCCTCAAGGTAGGCTCACACATGGATGAGGTAGCAAATGGCACTTGACCCCGTATCCGCATTGCTTGACATTGGTGGCAAGGTAATGGACAGGCTGTGGCCTGACCCCGCCCAAGCTGCTGCGGCAAAATTGGAGTTGTTCAAACTTCAGCAAAGCGGCGAACTGGCAATGATTGCCGGTCAGCTTGACATTAACAAAGTAGAGGCTGCTAACCCGTCGGTGTTTGTCAGCGGCTGGCGACCAGGCATTGGCTGGGTGTGCGGCGCGGGGTTTGCCATCCAGTTTGTAGTTGGCCCACTAGCCGAATGGGGCAGCGCAATTTACGGCAACCCCGTCAAGTTTCCGCAGATGGATATGGGCACAATGATGCCTTTGCTTCTTGGAATGCTTGGCCTTGGTGGTATGCGTACTGCTGAAAAAATCAACGGCGTGGCAGCAAAGTGAAAGAAAACTTTGACGCCTGCTTTGCCAAAGTCATTCAGTCTGAAGGTGGATATGTTTGGGACAAAGATGACGCTGGCGGTGAGACTAACTTAGGCGTGACCGCAGGCGCATGGGGCGCATATCTTGGTCGCCCAATAAATTCAGGGGAAATGAAAGCCCTGACAAAAAACACAGTCCAGCCATTCTACCGACAAATGTATTGGGATAAGGTCAAAGGTGATAATTTGCCCGCAGGCGTTGATTACGCTGTGTTTGATTTTGCTGTGAATGCCGGTGTTGCCCGTGCCGCTAAGTTTCTCCAGCGGGCGGTAGGGGCCGTGGATGACGGAGTGATTGGCTCAGGCACTTTGGGCTTGGTCGCCAAAGCTGACCCACAAAAAACGCTAGATAATTTTGCAGACCAGAAGCAACGTTTCTACAATAGCCTTGCCACAAACAATCCATCTCAGCAAAAGTTTCTTAAGGGATGGTTAGCGCGTGTAGACCATGTGCATATTGATGCAATAGCTATGTGTTAGATTCCGCGCAACTTTGCGGGGTATATATGCAATCTAAAGTTTCGCGTGATGAATTTGTTGAAGCATGGAACAGATTAGGTTCAGTTTCTAAAGTAGCGCAACATTTTCAAGTTGACGAGCGAGGCGTCCACCGCCGCCGCCGCAGGATTGAAGCAGAGCACAACATCCCATTGCCTAGCGCACATGAAAATGCCAAACACTACGCGCATATGCAGCCGATACAAACGGCACTTAATCGGATTGACTTAGGCATACTTGACCAAACAATAATCGTTTTTAGTGATGCTCATTTTTGGCCTGGTGAATACACCACGGCATATAGAGGGTTATTGTGGGCTATCAAAGAACTCAAGCCGCACGCCATTATCAGCAATGGCGATGCTTTTGACGGGGCTACTATTAGCAGGCACGACCCACTTGGATGGTCTAAGACTCCAAGCGTAATTGAAGAACTGAAAGCTGTGCAAACGCATTTGGGTGAGATTGAAGAAACGGCAAAAGCTGCCCGTCACAACTGCAAACTGCTTTTTACTTGGGGCAACCACGACACGCGCTTTGCCAACAAGTTAGCATCTCAAGCGCCTCAGTACCGTGAGGTGCATGGATTTAAGCTGCAAGACCACCTACCAGCTTGGGAATTTGCTTGGTCTGTGTGGCCTACCAAAGACTGCATCATTAAACATCGCTATAAGAATGGCGTTCATGCCGCCCACAACAACACCGTTAATGCTGGAGTGTCCATTGTTACCGGCCATTTGCATAGTCTCAAAGTCACGCCTTTTGCTGATTACAACGGCAATCGTTATGGCGTAGACACTGGAACGCTTGCTGAACCCTATGGGGCACAATTTGATTACGGAGAAGGCAACCCATTAAACCATAGGTCGGGGTTTGCTGTCTTGACATTCAAGGATGGTAGGATTTTGTGGCCTGAGTTAGTTCACAAATGGGCTGATGGGCAGATTGAGTTTCGGGGCAAAATCATTAACGTATAGGGGTTTTTATGTTTCATTTCACATTTTTGGTTAACAGCGCGACAGAATTTGACAGCAGCGAAGATTTTTATCTTTTGGCCGATTGTTTTGAAGATGGCGAAGAATACGAGTACGACGAGGACTACGATTGCTATTGCTGGTACGACGAAGAACACGAAGCCTGGTATTGGCTCAATGAAGATACCGGCGAATGGCTCCTAGTCGAAGACGACGAGGCAGATTGGGAAGACGACGAAGAAGAATACGACGACGAAGAAGAATACGACGAAGAAGAAGCCTAATTAGGGTATATCATCGCCAAAGCGTCATTTACGGACGCTTGTATCTGAGACACGACTTTCTCAAAAGGTAAGTCGTGTTTTCTATTTTGGCGTAGCACTTCATTGATTTCGTGCAGAGTTTGCCAAGCATAGCCCGAATGGATGGCTTTGATGGCTTCTTCCTCATCATTGAACGTGGCTGTGATTTTCATGTTTATTCCTTTTTCATATTCAAAAGTGCAGCGTGCATGATTGATACGCTGACAAGCGCTTCTAGAGTTTTGACAATGGCCTGGTCGTATTTGTGTTCTAGCGTAGCCCAATGCGCTTCTTTCAATGCTTTTTCAGCATCCATGCAGGGTTTTGCGTAATCAATAAGTTCTGTGTTCATTTTTTTAGTCCTTTAATAAATACAGCAAAGCTGTCTTGCGTTGTTTGCCCAAAACCCTTGATTTCACCGATGCGTGCAGCGGCTTCGTCCAGTGCGGCGTTCCATTCGCTGTGCGCTGGCTGTGCCCTTGCATCACACGCAATACATCCGTCAACACAGTACTTGCATTTCCCGTCCTGCAACTTGTCCGCAGCCATTGCTCTCTTAGCTTGATAGCCACCGCCCCACATACCTTGCTTCTTTGCAAGCTCGTCAAACGCTTCGTCTTCAGGTGTTTTCATGCGATAAGTCCCCATACAAAACCGCCCATCACGGCGATGAACAAGATGAACACAAAAATGGCTATCAGCACTTTCATCAAGTCAAAGAAGAAGTCGCCTCCTGCATCGGTATCATCATCAATCATTTGCAATGCTCCGAAAACAATGCGCCGACTGTGCGGCACTTGGGTTGATAGGTGGAATAGCCAGCATAAAAGCAGATTGCAATGATGGTGGCGCATAGCCCAATCAAAGCAAAAAAATCAGCAACGTATTTCATAGCCTCTCCGGTGTTTGCAAGACATAACTGGCGTATCGCTTTTTGTCTTTTTTGACAATGATTGTCTCAATGTTCCATCCAACTTTTTTAAGGTCAAACACAATAGCCGCTAAACGAAAGCATCCGCATCCGTTTAGCGCGTCGATTGGTGTAAGTGGCAAACCAAAGCGCAATTTTTTAAGTACCCATTCAGTTTGTGTCATACAACCTCACTTAAAAAGGCAAGTCATCGTCGTTGTCTTTAGGAAATCCATCATCTTTAGGAAATCCATCTTTAGGACGTGGCGGGTTAAGGTATGCCATGCCATTCCAGCCGCCCTCAATGACGGGAATAGAACGCATCTTCATCATTAGCCCAGCTTTGGTCTCAATGACCACGCCAATTCGCTGATAGGACTTTTTGGTTTCTCCCTGTTTGTTTTGGTAAGTTCCGTCCACTACCGTGATGTCGTATACAACTGCCATGATTAACCTTTCAAAAGTTCTGCTTGTCGCTTAATTGCGCTACGGGTTTTGCTATCAAGCATCCCCCAAAGTGCGGTCTTTTCTTCTACGTCCGTAATGCCTTGGAATTCCTCAACTGCACCGATTACGTCATTGGCGCTCATGCGCTCTCCAATGGCCGCTGCTACATCAGCAACAACCGCCATGCGATTAGATGGAACCAGGTCGGTCTTAGTGGCCGACACCTTAACTTTGCTGGCCGCATTGCCATCATCATCTTCCGGTGCTATGCCGCACGCCGCCATCAGGCTGTAACGCCTAGCGTAAGTTAACGCCGAGCCATAACCTTGCGGGTCTTGTTTGCTGGCAGGAACGTGCAGCTTGCCGCACTCCAATGTTTCGCCTGATTCATGGACAAACACCGTTTCCACAGTCACGCCGGTGCTATCCTCAGACGTGCGCTGGATAAGGGCTATCCCCGCGCTGTTTAAGGCATCTAGGACAGCTTCTACGCAACCGGCAAGGTCAACGTACTTAGACCGAAAATGCGGGTTTGTGGACGTTTTTAACGCCGGTGCAAATCCGCGCTGGGCGCGTACTAACGCTGATGCAATGTTTTTCATAGGTCGCCTCCAAAATCAATTCCACAATGTTCACAAGTGAAGTACCAAAGCACATTCACATCGTCAAAAGCGTGGCGGGTTAAATCACCACAATCACGCTTGCACGCAGGGCATTCGTAATCTTCACGCTCGCTTAAGTTGCTCTTGAAGCCATTTGATTCGTTCATCTTTGTATTCCAATTGTTTACACAAATACCATATATACAGTTCTAAACAACCTTTTGGGTCTAGCCTAGAATTGCATTCCGCAATGATTTCATCTGGGTCATTGTTAGTGACCATGTTTGCGCTCCCACATCATTTCGGCCTGCAAAGTTTTGAGTTCCGTTTTGATGTGTTCGGCCTCATGGCACAAGCCACGGATATGGGCTTGCAATACGCCAACCTGGTAAGCCAGCCGGTCTGCTGCATTTTTGGCGCCATAGCTTTGTGCTGCTTCTTCTGCGTCCGCAATGATGCGGTCTGCTTCTTTATTCGCTGTCATCAAATCGCTCCGAAATGTAATTAGTGATGTAGTTGCGGGTGATATCGCTGATGTAGTCAATCCAATCAAGGCCGTGGTACATCACGCTGTAGACCGCCAATGTGTTCATTTCTTTGTCGTAATCGTAGAAAGCCTCAAGCTGCGCGTATTCGCCATCGCTTTTCAAATCCCATTCGATTAGCATTGACGTTTCGTTCATACGCCACCTCCAATGAAATAGCCAATGGTGTAGGCAATGATGGCAATGCTGATTTGAACAATGATTGCGTCCCAAGTTTCGTTAGTCATAAAAACCTTTCTAGGTCAAAACATCGCGTTGTTGCGATGGGTGTATGTTAAGCGTTCTAAACATTATTTTATGCACTAAAGTTGCGAAATGCTATAGGGCAAACCCTAATGCCATAAATTTGTTTAGCTAGCTTACAATGCAAGGATGGACAAAAGAGAAGCAATCAAGCGGGCTGGCTCGGCAAGCGCATTGGCGCGAATCCTTGGTGTGAGTCGCTCTGCTGTATCGCAATGGAAATACATTCCAGAAGCCAGGCTGTGGCAATTGAAAGCCATGCGGCCTGAGTGGTTTTTAGTGTAAGATTTGGGCACGGCTACCTTTAGCGGGGGAAAAGACGACTTATCACCGTCCTGCCGGAGCTTCTTTTAGTGATAACAACCGTGATAAAGGTTAGACCATGCACTACTACCAATTCAACATTGGTGACTACGTTAGCCACACAAGGCATCTTTCCCCGATTGAAGACATAGCATACCGGCGTTTGCTGGATGCCTATTACCTTAGTGAACGTCCGTTGAACAGCGGTATAACGTCCGTTGCACGACAAATAGGGCTGCGAGATTACGAACAAGAAGTGAAAATTGTTCTTGAGGAATTTTTTAAGTTGTCCGACGATGGCTGGATAAATGGCCGCGCTGACAAGGAAATTGCCCATTTTCATAGCAAAATTCAACAAGCGTCTAAGGCTGGTAAGGCATCTGCTGAACGTCGGAGCAACGCCCGTTCAACGGACGTTCAACCAACCAATAACCAAGAACCATTAACCAATAACCATAAACCAAAGAATACAGTCGCCCCGCCATTTGGCGTGACGGATTCTGTTTGGCAGGATTGGTTAAAGCTGAGAAAAGCAAAAAAAGCGGCAGTTACTCAAACCGCGATAGACGGAATACAGCGCGAAGCGGACAAAGCAGGGGTTAGCCTACAGACAGCTTTGGAAACGTGCTGTTCGCGTGGCTGGACGGGCTTTAAGGCCGAATGGATGCAATCCAAGCCAACACCGCAGGACAAGAATCTGGGCGCGGCTCGGGCCATCTTTGGTGACGAAAGGCACTTCAATGCACTCCAAATTACCTGATGGCTGGATTCAGCGCATCTTTGCCACGATGCAGGGCAACTACGGCACTCGCTTTATGAACCAATGGAAGACGGGCCAGGTGCTGCCTGATGGCTCAGATGCTGGCGTGGTGAACGCGATGAACCATTGGTCGGAAAAGATGGCGGGAACAAGCGCAGCGACCATCAAACGGGCTTTGGAAAACTTGCCCGAGGAACCGCCAAGCCTGCCGCAATGGATGGCCCTATTGCGCCGCAGCTATGTTGAGCCGCCTGTTTTGCGATTGGGCAATGAACTGACAGCGGAACAGATGGCGACAAACAAGCGCCGCATTGCCGAACTAATTGCAAAGGTGAAAAGCAATGTTTGACTACGAAAAAATCCGCAGGGCAACTTTTGCGGAATATGTGCGTCTATGCCGTTTGCTAGCTTGGAAAGAATGGGCATGGGCTGAAGTCAAGCGCATGGATGAAGAAGAATTGTTTAAGGGCATCAAAGCCCATGTTTTGAAAGAAATGAAAAATGGAGCAGTTAAATGAGTTGGCTCTTTTCGCAGGCGCTGGTGGAGGAATACTTGGGGGAAAACTTCTCGGATGGCGAACAGTTTGCGCCGTTGAATGGGAGCCCTATCCCGCAAGCGTATTGTGCGCCCGACAAAATGACGGGCTTCTCAAAACTTTCCCGATATGGGATGACGTACAAACCTTTGACGGAAAGCCGTGGCGAGGAATTGTTGATGTTGTATCTGGAGGGTTTCCATGCCAAGCCTATTCCACCGCAGCGGCTGGAAAAAATACAGCGGACGACCTTTGGCCAGAGATGCGGAGAATTGTGGC
>Ga0209191_1000386_pt1 | contig 34821 bp, 54 predicted proteins | sample S_130626_EF_Meta_FD_187320 | JGI IMG/M metagenome (GOLD analysis project Ga0209191, IMG submission 187320) | Freshwater microbial communities from Lake Simoncouche, Canada to study carbon cycling - S_130626_EF_MetaG (SPAdes) (version 2) | ecosystem: Environmental > Aquatic > Freshwater > Lake ...
AAAATGAGCCTATGAACAAGGCTCACCCCAAGTAATTATTTAATTCTTACAACTTTAGCTTTACGCAATACTTGTTCGTATTGTTCTTTGGCTTGGTCATCTAAACTACGTAATGGAAGGTTTTGATAATACTTCCATTTATCTTTGTATTCTTGAAGTTCTGATGGGGCAACCCAACCAGCAATTTTCCATCTAAGGGTTATATCGGTGCCTGGTGCTGTCCAAATATGTTCGTTCATGTTATCTCCTTAATATTTGTATTTAGGCATACAAGTGACTTCTACGGGAATATCAGCACTAAAGCCATTAATTGAACGTTTAGTAGTGATTACGTGGGCACGTAGGCCAGCCCCTTCACATTCAGTAACACCGTGGATAACTTCATTCCTAGTCAATCCAGCAACTTGTTTGTCTAATACTAACTGTTGATTTGGGGCTTGGCTATAAACGGTGCCTGGTGTTGAACAACCAGTTAAAAACAATAAACCAACAACAAAAACTACAAACAATAAACCCACTATAACTTCATTGGCTTTATTTTTCCAACGCTGAATACGGGCACGTTTTGTTTCCCAAGCTAATAGCTTTTTGTATTCTTCACGGTCACCCCAACCTTTATCGGCCATGCGCTGTAAATTTTCTTGTTTAGCTTCATACGCCCAAAATGCCTGGGCTTGTTTTTCTTCATTATTCATTTTTAATCCTTTATTTATCACCGCAACATTGCGGTATTGGTTACTTTACTAAAGACTACTTTAGTTGTAAAGCTATTTGTGATTATTTTTTAACTGCCAAAATTCCAACAATTTAGTAAACATTAGCCAGCTACGGTCCAAATCATCTAGTTCATGTTCAATAACTTTTACCCCAGTAAGCTGGGTAATGCCGTTAACCATCTTGTAACCAACAAATACATTGGCACAACGGGCTTTTGGCATATTAAAACCTTGGCGGTAGGCCGCTAATTGCATCCCATGCTCCGGCCAAACATCAACCTTAGAAATATCTTCTGTTTCTTTGGTTTTTATATCAATACATACGCCATCAAAATCATGCCTTGATTTAGCTATCAAATCGGCTTTACCGCCGTACCCAAGGGTATGGGCAAAGGATAGTTCCGGCAATAGCAAAAGTTCCCCAAAATGCGTTTTAATGGCTTCTTCAACTGGCCGGCAAATCTGCATATTTTCAGGTATTAATGCGCCTTCAAAGAACGATTGAATAATGGCATGAATAGTAGTGCCACGATCAGCCGCTACACGTCCAGTTTGTTTAGAATCCATCATTACCCGTTCAAGCCAATCTTGTTCAGGTTCGCCATCTTGGCGTGGAAGGGTTAAAGCAGACAATAGAACTTGTTGTTGTTTCCAAGTGTCTAATCCTGGCTTGGCCGCAACGCCAATAATGGTAGTTACTGATGGGCATAAATCCATAGTACGAGCATCACGTAGCGTTGTAGGCCTTAATTTTCCGTTCTTTCCAGTTACAGAATATGCACTTTGACCATCACGTGTATACCAATGGCCTGATTCCGATTGACGTTCTTTAATCAACATTTTTTGGTTTTCTTCCCCGTTTTGGTGGTTCTTCAAATTTAATTTCAAACTTTTGAATTGGTTCTTCTTGGGCTGGTGTAACTAAAACAATTTTGCTGGAATATTCTCCACACCAATCATGTTGGCTTTTGTTTGCCGTTTGTGGATAACGTTTGCATACACCATAGGTATCGTTGACTTGACCAACGTACCATTTACATTCAATACATTTCATTTATTCACCTAATGTTTTTAGAATTAAATTTCTATCTTCAGGGTCCTTTACCATACAAGCCGCTTCAGTAATTAAAGCTTTAGTAAATTTAGACAATGCTTCATAACTGAAACCAATGATTTCAGTTTCTTCATCGTGGCCTATATCTTGAATTGTTTTCAAAGTGTAGCAATCACAAACAATAAACTTAACCATTGGTTTCATGTTAGCCCCTTAAAATGGTATATCGTCATCAATCAATTCTGACGGGGCAGAACTGACCGCTGGCGCATTAGGTTCAAATGTATTACGGTATTCGGCAGATTTTTTAATAACGCCTTGCATACCTTCTGATAACTTATTAAATTTATCTTGATCAAACGGATCAAGGGTAAAAATCATAGGTTCATTTACGCCAACTGGTTCACCTAACTTTTTCAATGCTGATGGCACCTGGCTAATGTTGGCAATGTTTGCGTATTCTTTGCCATCGTATGTGGAATGGGTAACGTTAACCATACAGCACTTGCCCAGCAAGACTTCTAGGTTAAAACCATCTAGTTCTTCTTGAGTAAATGCTTTGCCACGCCAAGCTTCTAAATCCTTACGCAATGTGGCTTTTTCGTCCAAAGATAGCGTATAGCGCTTAGATACAATCAATGGCTTACCTTCTGCGGTTTGCAACGGCTGGCCATCGTTATCTTCACCATGTAATTCAAACATTGTGATAATTTTGCGTTGCATCTTTTTCTTACCCATCCATTCGGTGGTTTGGGTGCCAATGTCAATAATGCGGTACAGACGAGCCAAGAAACTGCCGGCTGGTGGTAGTTTAAAGTCACTACCGGAACTGGTTTGTTTTGCAATAATCATTTTTTTCACTTTCCAAACATTTTTTTAGTTTCTTCATCAAATTTTTTAAAATCACTACCAAAAATTGTGCTGAAGTCATTGATCACATCACGTAACAATGGGTTAACGTGGCTATTACGAGGTTTTCCACAAGCTTGACGTATGCAGTCAACTTGTTGCTGGGTTAAGAAGTCATTACTGAATTCCATGTCATCTAATGCCTTTTCAAGAAATTCTTCATGTTCCAACATCAATTGATTTAATTCGCTACTCATGTTTATTTCCTTTATCAATCACGGCACCATTGCCGTACTATCAAATGTAAAGTAAAATTTAGTTTGTGTAAAGCAATATTGAGTAAAAAAGGAAAATAAATGACAGATGCACAACTAATTGATATGTTGGGCCGACCAGCAAAGGTAGCAAAGCTATGTGGCGTAACGGTTCAAGCGGTGTGTCAATGGCGCAACAATAACCAAATACCAGCGGCACCATTGATGTTAATTGCGGCAACAATTGAAAAAGAAAGCCACGGATTGGTGACTAGAAAAGACCTTTTTCCTAATACCTGGCAGTTAATTTGGCCGGAGTTACAAGAAATAAATTTGTGATATAGTTCTAAACATTGAGGACTGGAATACTCGATGAATAGGGTTTTAGAGGTAACTTTGTGGGTTTAGGAAATAAGATAAGAGGTATTTCCTAAGTCATTCCAGCATAAAGCTACCCCTAAAGCCCTTTTTGTTTTTTCAGTTCCCATCGTTCTGATTGGGGATTCACCACCACCAGCGGTCAGGATAGAAGCGTTACTGGGGGATTAAAGGATGCAATAGCGCAAAGTAGGTGGCGAAGATAGTGCCTACTCCTTGAACGACTGTCGGGTTCTGTGGCTCCGAAAAGGAAAACAGTTGAAGGCGAACCAGGTGGGCGAGGTTCGTCCACCAAAAAGGAATGTTACTTATATACAACAAATAACTAACTTTCTAAGGAAAACCCTAATACATCAAAAAAAGATACAAAAAGTGTTTACAAGTAAAGTTTTCTTTAGTAAATTATCCATACGGCAACACCGCCGTGATAGATAAAAGGAAAAATCATGAATCATCCAATAATTGCTTCAGTAATTCAAACATTCAATTATTCAGGCCCAAAAGCCGCTAAGAAATGTTTTAAATTATTACTTCAAATTCACGATGTAGATAAAGCAACATCAAAAAAACTTTCTTCAGTTTTAAATTCTTATATCAATTATTAAAGGTTTAATTATGAAAATTGATACTGCTTGCAAAATAATTGAAAAAGAATCAAAGTTTTTGGGTATTCACCCTGATCTTTTGTTGCTAGAAGTTAAAAAATACGGCACTTTGGTTTTTTCTGACAAAGTTGTAGAAGCTTGCAAAGTTTATACAGACAGAATAGATGCAAGAAAAGCTGAAATAGAAAGAAGCTATTAAATGAACTATTTAAGCGTATGTAGCGGTATAGAAGCCGCTACTGTTGCATGGCATGATCTTGGCTGGAATCCTATAGCTTTTTGTGAAATTGAAAAGTTTCCATCACAAGTTCTTGCCCATCATTACCCAAATGTCCCAAACTTAGGGGATATGACTAAATATAAGGAGTGGGATTTTGGAACAAACCGATTGGATTTACTCGTTGGGGGAACCCCATGCCAATCCTTTAGCGTTGCTGGATTGCGAAAAGGGCTTGATGACCCAAGGGGAAACCTTGCCCTTACTTATGTTGGAATTCTTGACAAGTTTAGACCCAAGTGGTGCGTTTGGGAAAACGTGCCAGGTGTCCTCAGTTCAGGCGGTGGAAGGGATTTTGGTGCCTTCCTTGGGGCGTTGGGCGAACTCGGGTATGGGTGGGCATATAGGGTGCTTGATGCTAAACACTTTGGAGTACCACAGCGCCGCAGAAGAGTGTTTGTTGTTGGATGTTATGGAAACTGGGAACGTGCCGCAAAAGTTTTATTTGAGCCCGAAAGCTTGCGCTGGGATACTAAACAGAGCCAAAGTAAGAGGAAAAAAACTACCACCAGCATTATTCCAAGCATTGCAAATTGTATCCAAACAACTTGTAACGACTACAGCAGAGCCGATGGATTCAATATGATTCCTGAAGTTATTGGAACAATGACTACTAGAGTTGAAAGCGGCACTTCAGAATGGTTTGAAGGTTATATTCAGCCAATAGCTTTAGCTGAAAATACTATTGGCAGACAACCACAAAACGGTGGTAATGGCGATGGATTTACTGAAAACGGTCCAATGTACACATTAAATGCTACTGGAGTTCATGGAGTTGCTTATTCTTTTGATAGTCTTGCAAGCAATTCAATGAAATCAGCAAACCCTCATAGTGGATGCCGAGAAGTTAATTTAGCTAAAACTTTAGATACAACTGATCCATCACCAAGCAAAAATCAAGGTGGTATAGGTATTTTGCAAGCACAATTTGTTGATACATACAATGGAACTATTCAAGGTGATGTAGCGGCAACTATGACTGCTGATATGGCTGGTCCTACACATAGTGGCCCTAAACTTATGCAAAACATGGCGGTTCGTAAGTTAACACCAATAGAATGTGAACGTCTTCAAGGATTTCCCGACAATTACACCAACATTAAAGAAAATTGCCCTGATGGCCCAAGATATAAAGCATTAGGGAATTCAATGGCAGTACCAGTAATGAGCTGGATTGGCGAAAGGATTGCTAATGTTTGAACAATTTTGGCAACATTATCCAAGAAAAATAGCTAAACGTGCGGCACAAGCGGCATTTAATCGTCTTAGCAAACAAGAGCAATCTGATGCTATTGAAGCAATTGAACAACACGTAGCGTACTGGAAGCTTAAAGGAACAGAAATAGATTTCATATGTCATGCAACCACGTGGCTAAACCAAGGCAGATGGGAAGATATTTTGGACATGACCCCCAAAGAACTAAAGCGACCTTCATTACCTTGGTATAGTAATGATGAACTTACTTTGGCTAAAGGCCGGGAACTTGGATTAAATGCTTACGCTGGGGAATCTATGGGACAGTATCGACAACGAATCAGCCAAACAATTGGAAAGGTTCAGGTATGAGTGCGAAATACGCCAGCTACTTAAATATAGAAATCAACTCGGCCTTGTGGGGTTTAGGAATTATTTTTCTAACAAACACTTTGACAATAGACGCAACACGCTTACTGCCGATTTATGGGATCAATGGAAAAAAGGAAACCGGGGCGAACCTGGTAAATGGTTATGAATCCTGAAGATAAAGTTGTTGATCCCAATGATTGTGTAGATTTTTTATACAATTTTGCCCCGGAATACGCAAAAGCAAAGGGTGAGTTGGCCGAACTGGAAGCTTACAAATCTAGCTTAAAAGCAATTATGATGAAAAAATCTAATGAGCAAACTATTGGTGCCCAAGAACGTGAAGCGTATGCCAGCCAAGAATACCAAGATTTATGCAAAAACATTAACACGGCTACTTACAACACCGAATTGTGGAAATATCGTTTAGAAGCGGCAAAAATGCGTTTTGAAGCTTGGAGAACAATGGAAGCCAGTAATCGCAACCTTGAAAGGTTAACCAAATGAAAGAAGAATGGAATAAGGGTTACGAAAAGGGCCGTGATGACTACTGTTGCAATGGCAACTGCAATCAGGGTAGAGATTGCCCTAGACGCAGTAAATGCAGTCTGTCAGAAGAAATAACAGAAGGTTTTAAAGCACTTGAAGCTATGCGTAACAATAAACCAGTAGCGTGGAGAAACCTATGCGTAGGCAACATAGGTAAAGATTCTGAATGGATTTATAACGAAATCGGTCAAGGTGAACCACTCTACACCCATCCAGCAAAGACACTAACAGATGAGGAAATATTGTTGATTGTAGATGAAGTAGATGTGCCTGACGAACCTGATACAAAAGATTTAATTGATTTTGCTAGAGCAATACTAAGAAAGGCGCAAGAGAAATGAACGATTTTTTAGATTACTGTTTTGGAATTACATTGCTTATGTTTGGATTGGCTATGCTAATTATTTCTGTTGGCTTGGTTTGTGGTTATATTAAATAAGAAAGGCACAAGAAAAATGAACCAGTTAACAGAAGATTTTGAAGAATGGACACCGTTATTACTGCATTTAATTGAATGTAACAAACTAAAAGCAGAAAACGAACTTTTACGCAGTCAAATTAAACATTTAGAAAGTCAAGTTTACGGGGGATCCACCAAATGATTGATTATTCAACGCCATATCTTGGATTGCACAAATTATTAAAAGATTTCCATGCCGCCACAATTCAAGGTGACTTTGAAAAAGCATATGAAATTGCTATAAAAATTACTGATGTTTGCCAAAATTTAGAAAATATTGCTAAAGGTTTAGCTGATGCCTATAGAGATTGAATTAGATTACCCACAAATTATGATGGGGGTCTATGCTGGTGGTGTAAGGCATTTACAATTTCTTAAACGCAACGCTAGGCCCATGTACGGCAAAAACGTATCAACCCTATGGGGTGAACAAATAGAAGGCGCATTGTCAGAATATGCACTTGCAAAGCATTTAAACGTGCATTGGGAAGGCGTAGGCGTTGCCGGTGGGGATGATTTAAAGGATGAAGAAGTACGTGTTACAACGTACGAAAACGGCAGTTTGTTATTGCATCCACCCGATAAAGACAATAAACGTTATTGGCTATTGACGGGTTCTAATGGAAAATACACAATTCATGGGTACATTTACGGCAAAGACGGCAAACAACAACAATACTGGCGTGATCCAGTTGGTGGCCGCCCAGCATTTTTTGTGCCGCAATCAGCTTTAATAAAACCACAAAATAAAGAAAAAGATTGGTTAGATGACTAAGAATGAGAAAGAAATTTACAAAAGAATTGCTGAATTGGGATGTTCATTATGTAGGCATCAAGGTAATGAAGGAACTCCAGCAGAATTGCATCACATTAGACGAACTGGCAAGCGAAACCTTGCGCCTGTTATCCCACTATGCCCCTACCATCACAGAGGATCAAATACCAGTATTCACGGAATGGGCCGTAAGCGATTTGAAAGGGAATATGGCACAACTGAAGAACTACTACTTGCACAAACATTGGAACTAATAGGTGAGTAGCTGGCTAATCATTGTTACAGGATTAATTTATGCTTATATTTCTGCTGAACAAGGGTACAAAGGGAATATGGGATTGGCTTGTATGTATGCTGGATATTGCTTTGCAAATTTTGGGGCTTACTTAATTGCTACAAAATAAAAGATTTCCTGAACGGGTAATTTAAACAAAAAAGTGCATGAAATTTTAATAAAATTCCCGAACGGGAAATGATTAAATGACTTATAAATAAGGCTTTAACCTACTTAAAGATTCTTTTATGAGCCAAAATACAAAATGTATTACTTGTATTACAAATACCGACAATTAGTAACATAAATGTTACTTATAACTCTAGTGGATCAAACCCAAGTTCATCGCAAATTTGTTTGGTACGGGAACGAAAAACAGCATCGTGATGCGACCATTTGGATGTTTTCCAACGGGACATATGAACACATTCGTGTAATAACACACGGATTACTGTTGACAAATGCCCACATCGTTTAGTTGAAATAGTAATGGTATGTTCGTAATCATCGGAATCTGAATAAAGATAAGTTCCCATTTGTTCCGGATCATCATCCACTATCCATTTCACATTTTCAGGCAATGGCATATCCCACCGATCAAACGGTTTCATGCAATACAAAGCAGAGTATAAGTTTCGTAGAATGGCGGGAGTTAGTTTCATTTCCAACTAATCCATTCTGTATGAAGTTTCTTTTTCTTTCTGTCCACATATACAGGCATACTAAAAGTTAAACCATGTTCCGGATGGGTTAACCATAAAGCCTGGCGTGGTGGTTCAAAACCAAAATTGTTAGCATAAGCGTATTCATCATAACCTTTAAGACTGCCATTGACTATAAGGCGTTCTAGCTGTATTAATTGATGCCAATGGCCTAATAACATTGTGTCGTATTCCATGTCAATTTGGGCGTTTCTAGAACGTTTGCGATGGTCACCCCTAATAATTGGACCTAAAGCACCAATAACACCGTCACCCCCACGAAATTGATCCCCATGTGTAAGTAGGTATTTGTGTCCGTAAATTGAATAATATGCATCTGAACCATCGGGAATGTGAAATTGAACACGTTTATCATTTTCAAATCGCTTACTTAAAAATTGATAAAGTAACCAATCAAACGAAGTGAAATTACGACCTTTTGCCCTTATTTTGTGCGTGTTACGTCCATGATTGCCGCTTACGCATGGAACAAAGACATTACCAAATTCATTAGCTAATGTTTCAATACACCAAATTAAAACGCCAAATAAATCAATTACTGTAGGCATAATTTCCATAGAATTGGTGGCCATTAGTTCTTCATGAATATCGCCTGACACCATGTCACCGCCCAAAACAAAAACTATTCCTTCATAATTAGAATGGGCCACATGATTTTTTAGCAAATCTATTGTTTTTTCAATCATTACTTTGGCCCGATCCTGACCAATTGCAACGTTGTATTCATTGACCCCATTAATTTGATTAGGATCAACTACTTCACCCCAATGCCAATCTGAAGCAAACAGAGTTGGAATACCAGCAACTACTTTACCTTTAGGTGGTTTTACCAACCAATTAGGAATAGAAACTTTACTACTAGACATTTTTAAAATAAATTTTTTAATGTATTCTGATGTTAACTTTTCTTCTTGTTGGCCGTTAAGCATAGATTCAAGTTGCCGAATCTTATCTTTAGCTTCCAAAAGTCCAGTAAGTTCTTTATTTGCTACTGAAATTGTGGGTTTAATGCCTTTAGCTTTACAAACTGCCATCCTAGAATGAAAAGTGCTAGGATTCATGTTTAATAAATTAGCCGCTTCAGTCTTATTGCCTGTTTTAGCGTAAGCGTTCATTATTTCTTGCATTTCTGCGTGTGACAAAGGTTTTTGCGCCATAATTTGCCTGTAAAATAAAGTTTGTCTAATATTAACAAAATTTAATTGCAAATCAATTACTTACAATGATTATTATCAAATTGCCATATCCACCTAGCGTTAATACCTATTGGCGTAACTTTAGGGGCAATACTGTTCTAAGCAAATCCGGCCGTGAATTTAAAACCGCTGTATCAGAATGTGTAATAGAACAAAACGTGCCCAAATTTGGCAATAAACGGCTAGAGGTGACATTGTGGCTATATCCACGGTCAAAGATAGTCACAGATTTAGATAACCGCTTAAAAGCCGTTTTAGACGGTTTAGAAGATGCTGGCGTTTATGACAATGACGGCCAAATTGATGTGCTAATGATTCAACGTGGAGAAATCCGTAAGGGCGGTGGCGTTGATGTAATGATAGAAGTCATTTAAAATTAAGCATGGCCTACGAAGAATACGATTACTACAATGAACCAGCCGGGGAAAGTAAATCCCTAAAAGAATCATTGCGTGAAATTCTTAATGGGTTAAAAAATGAAAAGAATTTACGTGAAGCCGGAACAAGCTTAAAAGAAGCTTTGCAATTAACCCCTAATGTTTCAGAATCATTAGCCCGTGGTGGGGTAGCCCAGGCCATAGGCACAAGCGGTGATTTGCGTGAATTACGCAATACTATTAATAGTTATTTGCCAAAATCCATAAGAAACATGACACAGGCGGCAGAATTCCTTGCTAATCCATACGCAACCGCAATACAGCAAACCGCCCCAACAACTGAAGAAACATTAGATTTTGTACCACGTGTAACCGATACATATAAAGGTTACAAACAACATGAAACCCTAGGCGAATACATTGCCCCATCTTTAGGTTATTTTGGCGGAAAAGCGGCAAAAGCTTATGGAAACTATGTTGGCCCTACTGCATACAAAGCCGTAGAAGATTACCTAGTTAAAACCGGTGGAATATTAAATGCAGTTGAACCAAGTGAAGCAAAGAAGATACAAGAATCCTTAATAGATGAATTAGGGTTTCATTCCCCGTTAGAAAACGCTATATTAAAAATCCAACAACCAAAAGGTACTGGTGATCAATTTTTAAAGCAATTGGAAAAGACACCAGGCGTAAAAACTGAAGAACTTGATGTAACTGGAGTAAAGCAATATTTACTTGACCATCCAAACGTTACCAAGCAAGAACTTTTGGATTACATGGGTTCTAGCCGGTTAAAGCTTGAAAACAAGATTTTAAATGAAACTGGTGTTAATGACATTGAAGATTATCAATTGCGTGGCGGCGAAGTTTATCACGATGACGATTACATAAGTTCAATAGCTGACGATTTGCATTACGACATGAAAAATGATCCAGTAATACGTGATCAAGAACGCCAAGCATTGTTAGAAGCTGATCCTGAACGCTATGCAGATTACGATACAAATCCTTATTCTCAAGCTAGGCTAGAAGAAGATATTGATGGGGTTTTGTTTGAAAACGCCAAACAACAAGCTAATGATATGTATTACGAAAACCCTATACGTCATTATTACGATGAAGAAGGATATGAAATATTTGGCAATGATGACTTGGGATATACGTTTAAAGACCCATCTGGGGGTTTTTTAGAAATTGGCAGTAGAAATGGCACTTATGATTTAAGCGAAGCTGAACAAGCATTGCGTGAATATCATTTTGAAACTGGAAATTTAAGAACCAATGAATTTGGACCTAAATACGAAGATTACACGCTACCTGGCAATTACACTAATTATCGAGAAGTGCTAACAACTTTGCCAAGTCAATCAGATTTTGACAAAGCAAGCATGAATATGTTCGAATTCAGAAAAGCAGTTAACAAACGTTTAGATAAGCCAACTGGCGGCTGGGATTATGAAGAACTAACGCCCCAAGAACAAATGAAATATGACATTCTTAATGAAAGAATGTTAAGAGCAAGTAAAAATAAAACAAATTATGAATCAAGCCATTTTGATGAACCTAACATTCTTGCCCATACAAGGCTAAATGACCGCATCATTAATGGTAAAAAGACTTTAATGGTAGAAGAAATTCAATCAGATTGGCACCAATCTGGGCGTAAAAAGGGTTATGACACCCCCGAAGTGCGTCAAAACATAGCAAAAGAACGCCAAAGATTATTAGATCAAAAAGATTATTACGCTAAATTAGCAGAACCTTATGCCGCACAAGGCAAAGATTCGCCGCCTGATGTTATAGAAGGATGGACAATTGCCGCTAACGGTTTGCAAGAACTGCAAAAAGTAGAAAACAATATGAGCAAAGCCGTGCCAAACGCCCCATTTAAGAAAAACTGGCATGAACTAATGATGAAACAGATTCTTAATGAAGCAGTCAAAGGTGATTACGATGCCATAGCATTTACCACCGGCAAACAACAAGCTGAACGGTATAGTTTATCTAAACAAATTAGCGGTTTAAGTTACATGAATGATGGTGTATTAAGGGCTTTTGATAAAAATGGTAATACTGTTATCAATAAAAAATTAAATAATCCTGATGAATTAGAAGATTACATCGGTAAAGAAGCCGCTAAAAAGCTTATGGAAAAAGAACCGGAAGATTTATATGTTACCGAATATAACGGTCAATATATTGCTCACGACAATCCTAATGTATTTAAAGGACGTGAATTAAGCGGTATTGATTTAGACGTAGGCGGCGAAGGTATGAAAGGCTTTTACGACAAGATATTGCCGGACTTTGTTAACAAATACACCAAAAAATGGGGTATGGGCGTAAGAAAAGCTAATACATTATCGTCATTACAAGGTGAGCAAGTTCATATGGTAGATTTAACTGATGCCGCCAAAAAAGACATTAAATTTAAAGGCCAACCATTGTTTAGTGGCATAGGTTTAGCGGCACCACCCTTGCTAATGGACAATGAAGAAGATAATTGACAAAGTAGTAAAATAGACGAAAATGTAGTTTGTTATACCCCATCACATAGGAGAACTAATCATGGGCAAAATGGATTCAATGAAGGGCGTACCTTCAACAACTGGCGCAACTGCACCTAAAGGCGCTACTTCATCCGATACATCCGGCGAACGCATGGGTAAAATCGTTGGTGGTGTAGCAATGGGCAAAGAAGATATGGTAGGTAATGACAAATTGTTCAATACTGGCCGTACAGAAGGTATTTGCTATACGCATACACGTAAAGCTTACAGTTGCGCTGACGATAACTGCTAATCATGCCTTTTACCGCTGATTTAAACCCAAAAAAATCCGGCATGGATTTGTTGGAATTAATGAAGATGGAAGATTATTTGGGGCGCAAAACTGCAAAGTCAGCGGCAAAAACCGCAACACCGACCGCAGATGCAATATTAGCTAAACCAAATAACATGGTTAAAAGCAGTTCTGATGATGTTGGCGTAGAGTTTAGATTTAATAGAAACCAAGAATAAAGCGAAAAGCCCTAGCACGTGAAGGTAAACTAGGGCCTTTCTAACCACACAAGTAATCGGAGAACTTGCATGGCTGATGTAGATTTTATATTAAAACCCCTTGGGGACAAGATAGTTGTTCGCCCGGATAAACGCATCTTGAGTTCTACCATTATTGTTAATAACAAAGAAGTGGACAATATGGGTACGGTAGTTGCCATAGGACCAGGCAAGAAGGTTAAAGGCCGCCGTGAAGCTATGCCAGTACAAATAAACGATTACGTCAGATTTGGTACCATGGGTGGTGATGAATACTTAAAATATCAAGAATACTTTACTAATAATGAACGTTATCTGATAATGTCATGGCAAGACGTATGTTTTATTACTGACAGGGAACAAGCATGAGCATTGATATACATGATCCGCAAGATACATTAATTGAAAAAATCATGGCCCATTTTGGCTGGTACAAGGTTAAAAAAGTTGAATTACCAGTTGAAAACCTTGAAATTAATCATATATTTACTATAAAAGCTTTAGAAGAAAAAATTCCTGAATTTCCACTAAAACCAACTGCAAAAAAAGCTACTACTAGAAGGAAAGTAAATGCCAAGTAAACCCGGTTTGTATTCCAATATCCATAAAAAGCAAGAACGGATAGAAAAGCAAAAGGAAGCTGGCGGCAAAGTAGAACGTATGCGTTCACCTGGTAGCAAAGGTGCCCCAACCGCCAAAGCATTTAAAGAATCCGCTAAAACTGCAAAGAAATAACTATGGCTACTAAAAAACACGACAAGCCAATAGAACATAAAACTACCGGCAAGGGTAAGACATACAATCCTACCGATAAAGGTGCTGGGATGACCGCTAAAGGCCGTGCAGAATATAATGCTAAGAATGGTAGTAACTTAAAAGCCCCAGCCCCCAATCCAAAGACAGATAAAGATAAAGGGCGTAAAGCTTCTTTTTGTGCAAGGATGCAAGGTGTAGTAGATAAAGCTAAAGGTCCGGCTGAAAGGGCTAAAGCATCACTTAAAAATTGGAACTGTTAACAATGCCATTAAAGAAAAGTGCCAGCCCTAAAGCATTTAAAGAAAACATTAAGACTGAAATTAAAGAAGGCGGCAAACCAGTAAAACAAGCAGTAGCAATTAGTTATGCAGTAAAACGTGAAGCATCAAAAACAACGAAAGGTAAAAAATGATTATTAATTTTGGCGATTTAACTATACAAGAAGCACAAATCATCATAGCTGGCTTAAAAAAGCTTCCTATGGAAGTAGTTGAAGTATTAAGTAACCGCTTAACAACTTTAGCTAATGAGCAATATTTAGCCCAACAGCCACAAGTAAACCCTGACGATATTACAGTTGTCAAAAAGGCAGAAGATCAGGAAGTTGCATAATGACTAACCCAGTAGGCCGTCCCACAACTTATGACCCATCGTATTGCGATAAGGTCAGGGAACTTGGCAAACTGGGTAAATCGTTTGAGCAAATGTCAGCGCAACTTGATGTTTCATATAGAACTTTATGCAATTGGCGTGATACTCATGAAGAATTTTTTCATGCCTTGGAAGATGCCCATGCATTAAGTCAATCATGGTGGGAAGAAATGGCGCAATCACACATGGTGGAACACAAGGATGGGGAACGTTTAAACGCTAGTCTATGGTCACGTTCTATGGCGGCTAGGTTTCCTAAGAACTATTCAGACAGAGTTAAGCAAGAAATTAGCGGCCCTAATGGATCACCGTTAAAAACAGGATTTGTATTAACTTTTGAAGAACCAAACAATGGCAACGATTCAGGAAGCTAAAACCAAGGCACGGTTTCCAGCCAAATTAAAGTGTTTATTTGAGCCAGCCAAAGCACGGTACAGGGTTCTTTATGGTGGCCGGGGTGGTTCTAAGTCATGGAACATAGCCAGGGCGTTACTGCTTAAAGGCTGTGAACAAACCATTAGGGTGCTATGCGCTCGTGAATATCAAACCAGTATTAAGGATTCGGTTCATAAATTGCTATGTGATCAAATCCATAATCTTGAAATTGAAGCCCATTATGAAGTAACAGACCGCACCATAAGGGGCATAAACGGTACTGAATTCATATTTGTAGGTGTAAAGAACAATACCAATAATGTTAAATCTATTGAAGGTATTGATATTTGTTGGGTAGAAGAAGCGCAATCTGTAAGCCCCAATAGTTGGAACGTGCTAGTTCCTACAATTCGTAAAGCTGATAGTGAGATATGGATTAGCTTTAACCCTGAACTGCCCACCGATGAAACCTGGAAGCGGTTTGTAATGAACCCACCGGAAAACGCAGTAATTCAAAAAATTAACTGGTCAGATAATCCTTGGTTCCCTGAAGTATTAGATTTAGAACGCCGTGCCTTAAAGGGTAGGGATATTGAAGCATATAACAACGTATGGGAAGGTATTCCCCGTCAAACGGTAGATGGTGCCATCTTTGCTAAAGAAGTCACTATGGCTGAATTAGAAGGCCGTATTTGTAATGTGCCATACGATGCAACCAAACCCGTTCACGCAATTTTTGATTTGGGCTGGGCCGACCAAACTGCTTGTTGGCTATTGCAATTTATTGGCCAAGAAACCAGGTTAATACGATATTTTGAAGATAGCCAGCAAACCATGAGTTATTACATTGCTAAACTTCAATCATTTGGCTACGTATATGACACAATATGGCTACCCCATGATGCCAAAGCTAAATCATTGGGCACCGGTAAATCCATAGAAGAAATAGTACGAGCTACCGGCATGAAAGTACAAATCCTTGGCCGTGTACCAGTTGCAGACAGTATTAATGCCGCTAGAACGATATTCAATAAATGCTATTTCGATAGGCAAAATACTGAAGAAGGCTTACAATGTTTAAGACATTACCGGTATGACGTTGACCCTGACACGAAAATGTTTAGTGCCAAGCCACTACATGATGAATATTCGCACGGGGCCGATGCGTTCAGGTACATAGGATTAATGATTAATGAACCTAGAAAAGCCCAACCACAAAAGGCTAGTCAAAGGGTACCAATAGGATGGATGGGCTAAATATGGCTGATTATTACGAAGATAAGAAATATTACGGCGATTTAGATGGAGATTCTCGTATTACCGAAGCCATTGAATTCTTACGCCAAGCCGCTGAAGCTGATACTACTAACCGTCAAGAAGCTTTAGATGATGTAAAGTTTGCCGCTGGTGACCAATGGCCAGTAGAAATCCAAAATAGCCGTACATTAGAAGCAAGACCTTGCTTAACTATTAACAAAGTAGATGCTTATGTAAGACAGATTTGCAACCAGCAACGCCAGCAACGCCCACGTATTAAGTGCCAGGGCATGAACAATGAAACTGATGCCAAAATGGCAGAAATCATTACCGGTATTTGCCGCCACGTTGAAGTCAATTCAAATGCTGACCATGCTTATGACACCGCTTTTGACTTTGCAGTACGTATGGGATGGGGATATTGGCGTGTAACTACTGATTATGTGCGCCCTGATTCGTTTGATCAAGAAATCTACATTAAACCAATTGACAATCCATTTACCGTTTACTTTGACCCTAATTCGGTAGCCCCTGATGGTTCTGATGCAGAGAAATGCCTTATAACCGTAGTAATGGCTAAAGAAAACTTTAGGAAAATGTACCCTGATGCTGATGATGGTGGTAGCTTTTCTGCACGTGGTACTGGTGATAGCAATTCAGAATGGGTTACTAAGCATGATATTCGCATTGCAGAATACTTTTATACCCGTATTGAAAGCACCTATTTAGTTCTTTTATCTGATGGCACAAGTGCTTATGAAGATGAATTGCCAACTAAAGAAACGTTAGAATTGGCTGGAATTTATGAAGTAAGCCGCCGTAAAACCTTTAAAAAAACCATTAAATGGTGCAAATTAACTGCAATGCAAGTGCTAGAAGAAGGCACTTGGGCTGGTAAATACATTCCAATCGTGCCAACTTACGGCCAGCAATGCGTAGTGGATAACAAACGTAAGAAGTTTGGCCTGGTACGCATGGCTAAAGACCCACAAAGGATGTATAACTTTTGGCAAACATCCATGACTGAATCTGTTGCCCTAGCACCACGGGCTAAATGGATAATGGCTGAAGGCCAAGATGAAGGTCATGAATCTGAATGGTCAAACGCTAACAATACTGCTTATTCGTATCTGCGTTACAAGATGACCGATATTAATGGTCAGCCAGCACCACCCCCAATACGTCAAGTTCCTGAACAACCACCTACTGGCATCATGGCGGCGGCACAATCAATTACCCAAGATTTACAAGCTGTAGTAGGTATTTTTGATCCAAGCCAATTACCACAGGGCATGATGAGTGGTAAAGCATTGCAAGGCCAGCAAATGCAAGTGGATATGACTAACTTCCACTATTACGACAATTTGACCCGTTCTATTGCCCATACTGGACGTATCATCCTTGACCTGATTCCTAAGATTTACAGCCAAGAACGTGTAATGCGAATTATTGGGGATGATGGCAAACCTGAATTAACCACAATTAATGAAAAAACAGTTGGTAAAGATGGCGTAGAAATGATCCTAAATGATGTAACTGTAGGTGAATATGACGTAGTGATGGAAACTGGCCCTGGTTACAACACCAAACGCCAAGAAGCAGTTGATTCCATGATGACTTTATTGTCCGCTGATCCAGGATTAATGCAACAAGCCGGTGATTTAATCTTTAGAAATATGGATTTCCCTGGTGCAGAAATTATTGCTGACCGTCTTGCCGCAAGCAATCCATTAGCACAAATTGATGAAAAATCACCAATACCACCACAAGTTCAAATGCAGTTGGCACAAAGCCAGCAACAAATGCAAGCAATGGCCCAGCAAATTCAAGCATTGCAAATGATGATTAAGAATCGTCAAGACGTTGAACAAGTACGTCAAACTGGTGAAGATAGACGTGCAGTATTGGCGGCTGAAGTCAAGTTACATGACCAAAATACCCGTTCTGTTACTAGCCAAAACAAGACTGAAATTGATGCATTAATGAAATTAATCCTTGGCCACATGGACACAGCACGTTTAGAAGCTGAAATTGCTTCACGTAATGCTGACCAAGGCGTTTACATGGATCGTGCGGCAAATAGCATTGTTGACAATATGCAAGCAATGATGCCACCACCGCCACAACAACAAATGCCGATAGAACAACAAGGGCAACAAATGATGTAGTTGCAAAACACAACATTTAGTATTAATATATCTTTACAACACTACCTATGGTGTATTCATAGGGTTAATTCTTGGAGTTATCCATGTCAGAAGCACAAGTAGTGGACCAGCCCAAACAGGCCAGTTCAATAGTAACAAGTGAAAATTTAGCTGAATACAATGCTGATAAATTAGGTTTAGCTTCCGAATCAAGCCCAACTGCGGCTACTGTTGATGAAAATCCAGTAGAGCCAGCGGCCGAAAAAGGACAGAGTGAACCACAATTAGCGGTGGATGAAGCGACCGAAACAGAAGAAAAGAAGCAAAACCCAAAGTTAGAAAAGCGTTTTTCTGAATTAACTAGGCAACGCAAAGAAGCAGAAGCCAAAGTTAAAGACTTGGAAGAACGTTTAGCGGCTAAAGAAAGTATTCGGGAGCCACAACCGGCACCTGAAAACAATCGAAAGCCAACGCCGGACGATTTTAAAGATGCTTTTGAATATGCAGAAGCATTAGCAGATTGGTCAGCGGAGCAAGCATTAGCAAGACGTGAACTGGAAGTTAAGCAAAAGGAAGTTGAAGCTAAACGTGCCACGGTTATAAAGACCTGGCAAGAAAAGCTAGAAGCAACCCAAGCAGAATTACCTGATTACGAAGATATGGTGGCATCTAGTGATGTGAAAGTAAATGACACAATACGTGATGCAATCCTTGAAAGCGATGTAGGACCAAGAATCCTATATGAACTAGCAAGTGATGACGATTTAGCTGAAAAGCTGTCCACCTTAACTACTGCCGGTGCTTTAAAACTTATTGGGAAGCTGGAAGCACAGTTTGAAAAAACTGAAACCCCAGCGAAAGCGGAAAAGAAAACTGTAGCGGCGAAGTCTAAAGCACCTGAACCTATTCGTCCTTTAAGGTCCACGGGTGGCGTAGCCGAAGTTAGTTTGGATGGCAATGACATTCCTTACCAACAATGGAAAGCCGCACGGCAAGCCGGGAAGATTAGATAAGGTTAAACCTAATTTAATTTTGAAAGAAATATCATGGCAAATAATTTATTAACCATTAGCAAGATCACCAACGAAGCGTTGATGGTTCTTGAAAACGAATTAACCTTTACTGGTCAAGTTGACCGTAACTATGATGACCAATTTGCCGTAGTTGGCGCAAAAATTGGCCAAACTGTAAACGTTCGCCGTCCTGGACGTTTTATCGGTGCTGTAGGCCCACAATTGGTAGTTGAAGATTTTAACGAAACTTCTGTACCAGTTACATTGTCAACACAGTTCCAAGTTTCTACCCAATTCACAACACAAGATTTAGCATTGTCTTTAGATATGTTCTCTGATCGTATTCTGAAGCCAGCTATTGCTACTGTTGCTAACAAAATGGACCGTGATGGCCTATTAGTTGCTAAAAACAACACAGCCAACATCGTTGGTACTGCTGGTACTGCACCAACTGGTTTGATTACCTATTTGACAGCCGCCGCTTACCTTGATTCTGAAGGCGCACCACGTGATGGCCGTCGTTCATGCACAATCGAGCCATTTACTTCTTCAACAATCGTTGATAGCTTAAAAGGTTTGTTTGTTCCTACAGAAGCTATTTCTAGCCAATACACAAAAGGCTTGATGGGCCGTGATTCAGGTGGTATGAACTGGTATATGGACCAAAACGTTGTTTCACAAACATTCGGTTCTTATGCTTCTGCAACATTGTCATGCAACGTAACAACTGCAACTGGTTTCTTGACAACTGGCTGGGCTTATTCAAGCAACATTACTATCGGTTCTGCTTCTGCGGCTTCTACATTGAACCAAGGTGATACATTTACTATTGCTGGCGTATTTGCGGTTAACCCACAAAACCGTCAGTCTTATGGCAAATTGCGTAACTTTGTAGTTCAATCTACAACTGCAATTGGTTCCGGCGGTACTGCAACTGTTACTGTTGTTCCAGCCGTTATTACTGGTGGTCAGTTCCAAAACGTTAGCGTTACATCAAGCGGTTCACAGACAGTTACACCATTTAACAATACTGGCGTAACTTCACCACAAAACATTTTGATGCATCGCAATGCGTTTACATTGGCTTGTGCTGACTTGGAATTGCCTGAAGGCGTTCATTTTGCTGGCCGTGCAAGCGACAAAGAATTGGGCTTATCAATTCGTGTGGTTCGTCAATACACCATCAACAACGATAGTATTCCTACTCGTTTGGATGTTCTGTATGGCTGGGCGCCGTTGTATCCTGAACTTGCTTGCCGTATCGCATCGTAATGAAATAGGGGGCGTAAAACCCCCCATTTTTAAACAATAAATTTAAGGAAATATAATCATGGCAAATCCAGGACCAGCAACCACAGTTGCAAATCACCCATCAAACCTATCAACTAACCAAGCAATTCGTTTGTTAGCTTCTTATCAAGGCGTAAACGTTAATGCAACCGGCGATACAGTATTGCCAGTTCTTAACACTACAAACTATTCAGTTTCTAACGTTATTTTTACAAATGCTTCTGTTAGTTTATCAAGTGCCGCCGCTGGCTTGTTTACTGCACCATCTGCTGGCGGTACAGGAATCGTAGCTAATGCCGCATTGTCAGCATTAAGTGCTTCAACTGTTGTAAGCCAACGTACTGTTGCTTCAACTGCTACCCAAACCGGTCCAAATCTTTATGTAAACGTTGGTACTGCACAAGGTGCGGCCGCCACTATGGACGTTTATGTTTATGGTTACGACTTAACCTTCCTACCTTAATAAGGACTAGGAAATAATGGAAGAAGCCACCCCCAAAAAGGGTGGTTTTTTTCGCTTATACGCTTATAATTAATTATCCTCATTTAAAGGAAATATCATGTCAAAAACTACAATCTGCCGTGGAAATGTATTAGCCCACACTATTGTTCAAGTAACATTCCCAAGCACTACATTTTCAACAACAACTACTGAAGTTTCATTGTCAGTACCAGGTGTTAAAGCTACTGATAAAGTACAAGCACAAATTGATGCCGCTATGACAACTGGCGTAATTATTGGTAACGTTTACACAACTGCTGATAACGTGGTTATTGTTCGTTTAGCTAACTTAACTGGTGCTTCTGTAACCCAAGCCGCCGCAGTTTGCTTAATTAGTGTTAAACAATGTGAAGATAGCCCAATTCCAGCAAGCGTGGTGTAATTATGACAACTACAATTGGAATTAGACCAGTTGGCAAAACAACCATTATTGCGGTCACTACTTCTGCTTCTACACCGGTATTAATTACCACTAGCAGTAATGATCAAATTAATTGGGCTGAATTTGCCAATACTGGTACACAACCAGTTGCTATAAAGATTGCTACTGCATCTACAAATGCAGTACATCCCGTAGCTGGAACGCCTGGCGATTATATTTTGAACCATGATACTTCTGTAGTTTTATCTGTTCCAACTATTCCGTATTATGTTTCAGCAATTACCGTTACCGGCACTTCAACTTTGTATGTAACACCAGTAGATGCACAATAAAATTTTATGACTAAACCATTTTTACTAACTTGGTATCCTGAAACTGGGGTGGTTTTTGCCCCTATTTCTACTGGCACATATAGCAAATTTGTAACATTAAATTATTCAATTCTTCATAATGCTAATTAAGGAAATATTATGTCAGGAACCAATCAAGTAGCAAATCAAAGCACCCAAAATACAGTACCAGTACAAGCAGTTTTTGATGTAAATGGTGTTTGTTTAGGTTTAATTAGTCAGGGGCAATTTTTTAGCCCACCCATTACACAAGATACGATTACCAGTTCAACTATTACTAGTTCAACGATTGATAGCACAACTATTGGTGCTACTACTCCAAGCACAGGCGCATTTACTACTCTATCTTATTCAAGCACATTAACTGGCGGTACAGGAATTGTTAATTTAGGCTCAGGACAGTTTTATAAAGATGCTAGTGGTAATGTTGGGATTGGTACAAGTAGTCCTATTTATAAATTAGATGTACAAAGTACTGGGGCTAATCAGATTAGGTTAAAAGGTGGTACAGGCACAAATCAAGGTAGTTCAATCTTTATTACAAACGCAAATAATTCCAATACATTTATGGCTATTGGAGATTTAGCAAGCATAACAGGTGGAACTCCTGATGCACTTGCTGGATGGTACACAAATACTTCTGTTCCTATTGTTTTTTTACCATCAGGTACAGAGCGTATGCGTATTACCTCTGGTGGCAATGTAGGTATTGGTACAAGTAATCCAACCACACAATTACAAATAGAAAGTGCAACTACAGCAACAATAACCTTAACAAGTACTAGTAATAACAATCTTATTTTATCTTGTACATCTACAACAGCTTCTATAGGTTCTCCAAACGGGGTACCTTTGTTTTTTAGTACTTCAAACATAGAGCGTATGCGTATTGATATTAGTGGTAATGTTGGAATTGGTAATACAGTAGCCACAACTATTGCGGCAGTAAATGGCGGTGGTACTTTAGTTGTTGGTAATGGTGGTGCAAATAATCAAGGTATAACAATTTACACAGGTTCTTCTAATAGTGGAATTTTAAACTTTGCTAATGGAACTACAACAACATCAACTTACGCTGGATATATTGCTTATAACCATACTGGCAATAGAATGGAGTTTGGTACTAATGCTACAGAACGGATGCGTATTGATTCTGTTGGTAACATAGGTATTGGTACTATTAGCCCTTCTTCTTCAGCAATATTAGACGCACAAAGCACTACAAAAGGTGTTCGTATGCCAAACATGACTACGACACAAAAGAACGCTATTGCTAGTCCTGTTGCTGGATTAATGGTGTTTGACACAACCCTTGCAAAGCTATGTGTTTATAGTGGTTCTGCTTGGCAAACAATAACTTCAGTTTAAGGAATCAAAATGGAATTTACATGGAATGTAGTACAGATGGACAGATTAACTTCTGATAGCTTTGTAGTCACAGTACATTACACAGTTAACGCTGTTGATGGTGATTACACAGCTTTTACTTATGGCACAGTAAGTTACACACAAGAGCCTGACGAGCAATATATTCCTTATGATGAGTTGACCGAAGCTGAAGTAGTTGGCTGGGTTCAAGATTCATTGGGTAAAGACATAGTAGAAGCTAGTCTTACTGCACAGATTGAACTAGAAAAGAATCCCGTGCAAGAAACAGGATTGCCTTGGGTGGCATGATTTATTTAGTGTTGTATTGGTTTATCAAATAATTAAGGTTTAAATATGGCCAAGCCAATAGACATTATTACAGGCGCATTAAAAGATATTGGCGCATTAGCGGCGGGTGAAATACCAACTGCTGATGCGGCACAAGATGCTTTAGAAATGATGAATTTGTTGTTAGATCAATGGTCTAACGAAAATATGATGGTATTTAACATCCAAGAAATCATTTTTAATGTTGTACCAGGTCAAGTTCAATACACGATTGGACCAAACCATACCACAGCCAACTTTATTGGGGCGCAATACACGGGTTCTATTGCTGGAAACGTATTGACTGTAACTGCCATATCTAGCGGTGCCGTAGTAGTAAACCAATATTTGAGTGGAACAGGAATTACTGAAGGAACTAAGATTATTGCCACATTAACTGGTGCTGGCGGTAATGTTAACGAAGTTGGTACATATTTACTTAATGTTACTTATTCAAGCCAAGTAGCTTCTCAGCTAATTCAAGCTTATTATGCCAAGCCGCTAAACATTAATTCAGCTTATGTGCGTATTAATACTAGCCAAAGTAGTGGTAGCCCCATTTTAACTGGTGGTATTGACTATCCAGTAGCTTGTATTGCCCTTGAAAACTACAATGCAATTGGACTAAAGACGTTAAGCGGTCCTTGGCCAAAAGCTTTGTATTTCAACGCCAATGAAGATTCAGGCAACGTTTTTTTATGGCCAAGCCCATCACAAGGCGAAGTGCATATGTTTGCTGAAACCCTTTTTAGAAATTACAGTTCACTTTATGACGATGCAACTTTGCCACAAGGTTACACAATGGCATTGCGTTGGTGCCTTGCTGAACGTCTTATGCCAATGTATGGCAAAACAAACCCAGTATTGTTAGCCCAAATTGGGGCTTTTGCCGCACAAGCTAAAGCCACTTTGAAATCAACAAACATGGCACCTATGCGTGTTTCACGTTATTCAGATGCTTTACTTATGAGTAGGGCAAAAGATGCTGGCTGGATTCTTACCGGCGGCTTTACACAATAAGGACTATTTATGGCATCCACTACTTTTATTGATAATCAAACCACTATCTATGCGGCATGGCTAAATGATGTCAATAATGCTGTTTATAACGGTATATTTGCCGCTTCTAGCATTAGCCCTACTAACTTGGTTTGTAACGGTTCTGTATCAGGCACGGGCTTTACTGGGCTAGTAAACAATACTTTAAGCGCACCCGGTGCAATTGGTTCAGTTACCCCAAATACAGGCGCATTTACTACACTAACAGCTAGTAACCCAATTGCAGTAAGTTCAGGTGGTACTGGTTTAGCTACTTTAACGGCCAATAACGTTCTTTTAGGTAATGGAACAAGTGCGGTGCAAAGAATTGCCCCAAGCACAACTGGTTATGCTTTACGTTCTAATGGAACAACTTGGACTTCTCAAAAACTTGGTCTTGGAATGACTGGTGAAACATGGACTGATGTAAGTGGCACAAAAACATCAGGCACAACTTATACAGCCCCAGCTTACCCAATTATGGTTTCTGTTGGCACTACACAAACAAATCCTCAACATGGTGTAGTAGCTACTGTTGCTGGAGTAACAGTTTTAAATACTTCTGCTGGTGCTAATAACTATACTTCTGTTCAAAACGGCAGTTTTATTATTCCGGCTAATGCAAGTTATGTAGTTACTATTACTGGCACAGTTGGTTTTTGGGCTGAACTTTCTTAAGGATTTATATGCCTGATTTTGGGTTTGTAGGGCCTTCATATGAAGCACCGTCCATCTATCAAGATGCACAGGAGTGTATTAATTTTCGCCCTGAAATTGACCCATTAAAACAACCTGGTCAATACGGTGTAATTGCGCTTTATCCAACCCCAGGTCTAGTTACTAAAGTTACATTGAACTATGCTGAAGTACGTGGTATGCGTAACGTTTCAGGTGGCCAATACATGGTGGTGGTTTGTGGTGGCGATGTATATGTTTTAAATTCAACATTAACGCCAACCCGTATTGGTTCATTAAACACAAGTACCGGCATTGTTGGCATTACTGATAATGGCACAAACGTTTATATCGTAGATGGCGCTTATCGCTATACATGGCGTATTTCTAACCCAGCATCCGCTGAATTTATTGGTTCTGTATCAGGTACAACGCTTAACGTTACATTAATGAAGTCAGGAACAATTGCTATTGGCCAACAATTGTTTGGTTCAGGCGTATTTGCTGAAACTGTTATTACTGCATTAGGAACTGGTTCAGGCGGTACTGGCACTTATGCTATTAATCTTACTCAAACATTACCTTCACAAAATTTTAATTCATCTAACGTTGGTGCAAGAGTTACTGGTTCTATTTCAGGAACAGTTTTAACAGTAACCGCAGTAGCTAGTGGCATTTTGTACCCCGGCCAAACTATTCAAGGAACTGGCGTTGCCGCTGGCACTATTATTACTGCCCTTGGTGGTTCTGCCGCATTGTCTTTTGCAATTACTGCCGCTGGTACGGGTTATGCCGTAGGTGACACAATTACCGTTACTGGTGGTATATACAGTCAACAAGCTACTTATACAGTAGCAACTATTGGTGGTAGCGGAGCAGTTACCGGACTTACAACGGTCAGCAATGGCGTATATACAGTAGTGCCAGGAACCCCAGCATCTACTACAACTAGCGGTAATGGAACAGGGTTAACCCTTACATTAACATTTGGTACCGGTACTGGCAATACTGGTTCTTATGTTGTCAGTTCTTCACAAACAGTAACTTCAACTACTTTATATGCGCTTAACTTTAGTATTTTGCCTTCTAATGATGGCCCATTCCAAGGAGCAGACGTAGTTGATATAGTAGATAACTATTTTGTTTACAACCGCCCAAACACCCAGCAATGGGGTTCTTCTAATATCTTATCGCCTATTTCTTCAGCATTAGCATTTAGTTCTAAAGACGGTGGGCCTGATAATTTAGTATCAATGATTGTGGATCACCGTGAAGTGTATTTGCTAGGCGAAACTTCTTCAGAAGTATGGGTAGATAGCGGATTATTTCCATTTGCTTTCCAACGTATTCCTGGAACATCCACCCAACACGGTATTGCCGCTAAATTTTCAGTAGCTAGACTAGGCAATTCTTTTGCTTATTTAAGTAAAAACATCCGTGGTGATGGCCAAATAATGATGATGAATGGCTATATTCCTACTAGAATTAGCACCCATGCCGTAGAAAACAGCATAGAAGGTGCTGAAATTGGGGATGCTAGGGCTTGGACTTATCTTATTGAAGGCCATGAAGTTTATGTAATTAGTTTCCCTGGTTTAGATTTAACTTGGGCTTATGACATTGCTACGGGAATGTGGCATAAATGGCTTTGGGTAGATTCTAGTAACGTATTTCACCGTCACCGTGGAAATTGCCATACCCATTTTCAAAACATGAATTTGGTGGGGGATTGGGAAAACGGACAGATTTATATGCTTGATCCTAATACCTACACAGATGATGGTGGTGAAATCCGTAGGGTTCGCCGGGCACCACATTTGGTATCAGACTTTCAACGTCAATATTTTTCAGAGTTACAAATATTATTCCAACCTGGCGTTGGTTTAACTGGCAACGTTATTGGGGTAAATAGCCCAACTAATGCTGTAGCTGGATTAGCTGTAGCCGGATTAGCAATAGCTGGACAAAACGATTTAGCGACTTTAGGTGCTGATCCACAAGCTATGTTGCGTTGGTCAGACGATGGGGGTTCTACTTATTCAAATGAACATTGGACCAGCATTGGTACTCAAGGAAGATATAAGAACCGTGCTATTTGGCGTAGATTAGGCCAAGCACGTGACCGCATATTTGAAGTAGTAGTAACTGATCCAATTAAAGCCGTGATTGTAGCGGCAAACCTTAAAGCTGAAGCTGGAGATAACTAATGGCAATAGCACCAGGCAATCAAGGTGGAATTTGGGCTAATAGTCAAAATAACCCTTATCCACAATCCCCATTATTAGACGAACAAACCAAACGTCCAACCAGGGCTTGGCAACAATTCTTTCTTGGAATACTCAACTTTACTTCAGCTACAACTGCTACCAAAGGTGCGGCTACGTTACCAGCTAATCCAGTAGGATTTATTAACATAACTGTTAACGGCCAACCATTTAAAGTGCCTTATTACAATCCATGATTAATTACAAGCCGCTTTCTGAACAAGATTCTGACCGCCAAGCCGCTTTAGCTATGGTTTATGAATCTGTAAAAGATAGGCTAAACATGGAGTTTAAACAGTTTGAAATTGCAATGAAAGATTGGGAAGTAACGCCATTACAAGAACAAGGATGGATTATTGGTGGTGTTATATCAAAAGAAAATGAAGTGCATATAGGTTATGGAATAAAACCATCTTCATCTATTCGTGGTCATTTAAAAGCTACTTTAAGAAAAGTGCTTGATCAATACGGAAGTGCAATTACTTCTGTAATGGAAGAAAACAAAAAAGGTATTAATTTTTGTAAAAGATTAGGTTTTATTGAATTTAAACAGGAAAAAGGTAAAATCTACCTTAAATGTGATAGGTGCAACTATGTATAAAAAAGTCTATTTAAGCCGTGCAATGACTAAATCAATGTCAGCGGAATACCCAATTGGTGATCCGACTGGTGGTCCAGCTTACGGCGAAAGAAATGATCCTGTTACAGCCGCAGTTGTAGTTGGTGGTGGGCTTGTTGGTGGCTATATGCAATCACAAGCCGCTGGTAAAGCCGCAGACCAATATACTGAATCCGCTAATCGTGGAATGGAATACAACCAACGAATGTTCGACATAATTAACGAACAAAATGCTCCATATAGACAATTAGGCGAATCAGGTGCAAAAACGTATCAAGGTTTGATGGATAGTGGCTATTTAACTGCCCAACCATCAATGAATGATTTAACCCGTTTAATGCCAAATTATCAATTTGGATTAAACCAAGGTTATGGTCAATTAAATTCACAAATTAATGCTGGCGGCGGTGCAATAGGCGGTAATGCTATTCGTGGGGCACAAGAGTTTGCCCAAGGTTACGCTGGAAATGCTTTAACTGATGCCTTCAATCAATTTCAGGTTAACCGTTCAAACGTAGCAAGTAACGTAGGTGCCGCTACAGGATATGGTTTAAATGCTAATCAAATTGGTGCCGGTGCCGCTACTGGTGCCGCTTCAAATGCTTCCAATTTATTGTCTAGCATTGGTAACGCACAAGCCCAGGGAACAATGGGCCAAGCTAATGCTTGGGCTAGTGGTTTAAATAACGTAAGTAATTATGCAATGCTGTACGGCATGATGAATAAAAAGGCGTAAGGAAATATTATGGCCGCACAATTTTCCGCAGATTTAAACCCAAAAAGCAACGCTATGTCACTTGCTGACATTATGAAAGCTGGAATGTATAGCGCAGAAATGGACGTTCTTAACCGACAAGCGCAAGTTGCTCGTGAAAAAGAAAAAGAACTTCCTATTATTCAAAATTGGGCAAAAGACCAAAGCAATAAGTTGCCGGATGGAAGTTTTGATTTAAAACAATTGCCTTCATTGATGGCTATGGCACCTATGACCGGCCCTGAATTTGCTAAAAATATTACTGATTTAACAAAAAATCATATTGAAACCAATCGTGCAATGAATCAACTTTCCAATGAAAATAGGCAAAATTTTGCTTCTATTTATGGAAATTACGGGCAAATGGCGGCACAAGGAAGGCCAGTAACAGCACCTGAAATTATTGCTTCTTTTGAAAGATTGAAAGAATACAATCCTCAATTAGCTACAGTTGCTGATGGCCACATTAGAGGTTTAAAAGCTTTTGGAAATAAACCGCTTCCAGCCGAAGAATTAATGAAATACCGTAATGAATCATTAACGCCAAAAGAACTTATTGATCAATTTAGTCCTAAAGTTACTACTGGTGAAATTGGTGGCCAAAAAGTTGGAATTACAACTACACCTTCACTTCTTGGTGAACAGCCTAAAGTTTCTACTAGCCCATTGGGTGGTGGCCAACCACAGACTACTGGTATGCCATCAACTGGCGCACCAAAAACCAAAGTATTACCTGACCTTATTAAAGAAGACCCGGATTTTAATTATTCCGGTCCCGTTAATCCTTTAAATTTGGGCGATATTAGACAAAAAGCTTACGATGATGGTAAAAAAGTTTATAAAGAAGCCCCATTAAATGCAATGGCGGCTGAAGAAGGCAAGCAATATGTACGTAAAGTAGAAGAAGTTGCTTTTAAAGCCAGCGGTGCTGGTGCTTACAAAACTGCTCAAGATTGGGCAAGACTTATTGTGGCACAACCTGATTTAGATACATTGCGTAAAAACATTGCCGGTGTAATGGTACAAAATGCCAATACTATGGGATTAAACAAAACTGATTCTAGCCGTGGTGATGCCGCAACTATTAGCGGTAGTGATGCAATTAGCCCTGAAGCATTGCGTGACATTATGCAACGTGCTGATGCTCAATTTACAGCAACTGCTAAATTTGCTGAAGGACTTAAAAATTACCGTGAAAAACGTGGTGAAATAAATTCTGCCCTTAATGCTGATAGATTTCAAAGCGCATGGGCTTCAAATTATGATTCCCGTATATTTCAATTGCAAAACATTCGTGATTCCAACTACCCGGAAGCCGTTAAAAAGCAACGTTATGAAGCATTAACTAAATCCATGTCAGAAAAAGAATTTGATGAATTGGATAAAAAAGCAAAAGCAATTGATCGTTTAGTTCAAGGTGCCTACAAATGATTGAATATTTAGATGATGCGCCTGGTTTATCTTTTGTTGGCCGCCCAAAAAAATCTTCTGTAACTGTTGATTTAACCAGTTCCCCGGTTATTGAACCTACAAAGCCAAGCAAATCATCTATTAATTTAGACAACCTTACACCTGAAATACAGGAAAGATTGTCTATATTGTCAGACTTATGGAAATCAGATACCAAACTAAACCCTAAAGGCGAAGATTTGCCCATTACTAGCGGTTTTAGAACTAGAGAACAACAACGTCAGCTATATTTAGATCGTCTTAAAAACCCTAATTTAGTAGCTGAACCTGGAAAAAGCCGGCATGAAGGTGGTGCGGCAATTGATTTGCACCCACGGGTACCTGATACATTATTAGAACAAGTTGGTTTCTACCGTCCACACGGTACTAAAGATATGTATCACGTAGAAATTAATCCAAGTTCTAGTTTTGCACCATCAACTGCAAATGAAGATGATAATTATGGCATTAAATATGCTAAACCTACAACATTTGCCGAAACAAAGCCAAGCAGTTTTGCCGAAGATTTTAGAAAAACCGTTGGCGAAATGTCATATGAAGATTTTAAAAACAAAAGTTTAATTGCTTCTGCCGCTAAATATACTGGCGCAACATTAGGATTGCCAGGGTTTGCTGAAGAAGATAAAAAACAATTAGAAGAAAAAGCAAAAGGATTTGTTCAAGGGGTTAAGACTGCCGTTGAAAGCCCAGTTGAAACCGCTAAAAACGTTTATAAAGCCGTTACTGAACATCCAGGTACCGTATTAGGTGAAATGGTAAAAGGGGCTGTATATGACCCTGAATTAATGTTTTTACCGGGCGTTAAGCAAACCGCACAATTAGCTGGCGAAGGCGTTAAAGCAGTTGGCCAAGGCGTTAAAACTGGTGCCCAAGCCGTGCGTGGCGCAGTTATGCCTTCAGAACAGCAATTAATTGCCCAATTTAATGCCCGTAGAAATGCTTCCGGTGCTAGTGTCGGTGCAATGGCAACACCCGATAAAGCAACCGTTGATGCTATGTTGGCTAGTGCCAGCCCTGAATTACGGGCAACCATATCTTCTTACCCAACTGAATTGGTAGATATTAAAGCCCTTGAAAATCAATTAAAAGGCGATAAGTTTGGTTATCAATTAACCAAAGGCGAAGCATTGCAAGATGCCGCTATGATGTCAGATGAATTTAATAAACGGGCTAAAAATCCTGAATTGTTAAGCCGTTTAGAAGATCGTGATGCCAAGATTACCCAAGGGTTTTCTACTTTGGCTGAAAAAGCCGCCCCTGATTTACCTGGCGGCATGAACCTTGTAGATTATGGTCAAACTGCTATTGACCAATTGCTTGTTAAAGATAGAGCAAGATTAAAAGATATTAATACTAAATATCAAGCTTTGGAAAAAGCTAATGGGGGCAATTTCCCAATTGATACTAATAAGCTTAAAGCTGATGTAGATGCAGAATTATCCAAAAAAGTTCTTAAATCGTATGCTTCCGACAATATGCGGTCATATCTTAAAGACCTTGAAAATTTCCAAAAACGTGGAAACATGACTTTTGATGAATTTGAAAATCTACGCACTAATATGGCTGAAGAAATGCGTTCCAATCCTAATGGAAACGCCCGTAGAGTTGCTGGCATCATTCGTCAAGAACTTGAAAAACTGCCAATGACAGAAGATTTACAAGGCATTAAACCATTAGCTGATTTAGCTAGGGCCGCAGTACGTGAACGTTATCAAGTGTTAGACACTAATCCAGCATACCGTGTAGCCGTCAAAGATACTCGTTTAGATAATGAATTGGCTAATGGCCTAGAACACGTAGCGGCTGATAAATTTGTTAAAAAGTTTGTTGTAGATGGATCAACCGCTGACGTTAAACGTTTAATGACTGAACTTGGATTAGATACGCCAGGACATCAAGCCGCCCAAGCTGGTTTAATTAAGCATCTTGAAAACGTTGCAGTTGGTTCTAAAGGCGTTATTAATCAAAAATCATTTAATGATGCGCTAAACAAAACTGTAGGTAAAAAACTTTTTGATGTAATGCCAAATGAAGTAGCCGTTGATTTAAAAGATTTGGCTGATTTAGCTAGATTGACAGAACACGTTGGCGGTAAAGGGTTTGCTAATACAAGCAATACCGTTCCAGCTATGATGCGTGAAGGTGCATTAAATGCCGCTGAAATGGGCATTAACGTTAAAACTGGATCACCTATTGGCAGTATTGGTAGGGCCGCAATGGAAAAGCTAACCGCTAATCGTAAAATTAAAGAATCTTTAGAAATTGGTGCTGGTGTAAAACGCCCCATTAAAGATATGTTAAAAGACTTAGAAAACGAAGGTAAATAATGGCAAGCGTACTTTTATCCCCAGTTGGCAATGGCCAACAATTTTTTGATAACAATGGTTTGCCATTAGCCGGTGGATTGATTTATACCTACCAAGCTGGTTCTAGCACCCCATTAGCTACTTACACAACCAATAACGGCACAACCCCAAATTCAAATCCTATTATTTTGGATGCGGCTGGCCGTACTCCACAAGAAGTTTGGATGCAAACCGGCTACAGCTATAAGCTAGTTTTGCAAACTTCTGCTGGTGTGACTTTGCAAACGTTAGATAACTTATACCCAATATTACAAACTTCTACATCAACTTCTAGCCCATTTACTGCCGGTATGATTATGCTTTGGTCAGGAAGTATTGGTTCTATTCCTAGTGGATGGGTACTTTGTAATGGCACAAGCGGAACGCCTGATTTACGTGATCGTTTTGTTGTTGCCGCTGGTTCTACTTATGCAGTAGGTGCAACTGGTGGTTCTAATGATTCTATTGTTGTAAGCCATACCCATACAGCTACTGTTACTGATCCTGGGCATTTGCACAATGCTACATCAACTGGTTCAGGAACCCTTATTAATACAGGCGCTACTGGTTTAACTGGTGCAAGCACTTCTACAACCGCTACTGCAACAACCGGCATTTCTGTAACCAATGCTTCAACTGGTTCTAGCGGAACTGGCGCAAATCTTCCACCTTACTACGCATTAGCGTACATTATGAAAACATAATCATGGAAGATAACAGCAAAATTGATTTAGTTCGTTATGGCGTACTTTGGCAAAAAGTAGAAAATTACGAAGAAAAATTTGATTCAATGCAAAAAAAAATGGACAAGATGGAAGCTAATCTTGAACATTTAATTGCTCTTGCTAACCAAGGCCGTGGCGGATTTTGGATGGGGATGTTGCTAGTATCAGGGGCAAGCGCAGTTATTGGCTGGATTATTCATTGGGTTACTGGAAAATGATTTTAGAAACCATCATTGGCGCATTAGTCCCCGTAGGAATAGATGGCATTAAAAGTCTTATTGGAATGTTTACAGGCGGTGTTAAGCCATTAAATGTAGATGACCAAATAAAGCTAGACCAAAACGAAATAGCAAAGCTAGAAGCCATTGCAAAGCTAGACAACCCTTACGGTACACCTAGTCAATGGGTAATCGATTTAAGAGCATCTAGCCGTTATCTAGGGGCATTGTTTGTAATTGTTGTAGGCATAGGCACATTGTTTTTGCCAGTAGAACCTGAAATCCAAAGAATAGGCATAGAAGCCGCTAACATTGCATTTGGTTTTTTATTTGGCACACGCATTATGGCAAACCTTAAAAAATGACTAATGATCAATTAAAAGCCCTTGGACTTGGCGAACAATGGCTTGATCCATTAAACGAAACATTTGCCAAATATGATATTTCAACCCCTAAACGTCAGGCGTGCTTCTTAGGGCAAACATTGCACGAATCCGGTAACTTTAAATTTACCCGTGAAAATTTGTATTATTCGGCACGTGCGCTTATGAATACTTGGCCAAGCCGTTTTCCTAATATTGAAATTGCTAATCAATATGAACGTCAACCTGAAAAAATAGCGGCAAAAGTTTATATTGGACGTATGGGTAACGAAACGCCTGAAGATGCCGCTAAATACATCGGTAGGGGCCTTATTCAAGTTACTGGCAAGGAAGCGTATCAACATTGCGGCCAAGCCCTTGGCATTGATTTAATAAATAATCCTGAACTATTAGAACAACCTAACTATGCCGCATTATCTGCTGGCTGGTTTTGGAACAAAAAAGGGTTAAATGCTTTGGCAGATGAAGGCACTAAAGATTCTTTTGAAGTAATGACAAAACGTATTAATGGGGGATTGCTGGGTATTGATGACCGGAAATCTAAAATGATAGAAGCACTTAAAGCACTAGGTGGACAAAATGCACAATGAAAAAAAAGAAGAAATTGAATCAAAATCTATGCAAAAAAAAGAAAATAAACAAATGATTCAACTGCGTAGTGGATTATTTGAACTAAAAAAAGAATTAAAAAAACACGAAAATGAGCCTATGAACAAGGCTCACCCCAAGTAATTATTTAATTCTTACAACTTTAGCTTTACGCAATACTTGTTCGTATTGTTCTTTGGCTTGGTCATCTAAACTACGTAATGGAAGGTTTTGAT
>Ga0209191_1000387_pt1 | contig 34786 bp, 51 predicted proteins | sample S_130626_EF_Meta_FD_187320 | JGI IMG/M metagenome (GOLD analysis project Ga0209191, IMG submission 187320) | Freshwater microbial communities from Lake Simoncouche, Canada to study carbon cycling - S_130626_EF_MetaG (SPAdes) (version 2) | ecosystem: Environmental > Aquatic > Freshwater > Lake ...
GATTAAAACTTATCAAATTATTGCAAATGCTTGGACATTTGTAGCATAAAAGGAATTTGGAGCGAACATGGCCTATATAATTAACAGATTTGACGGAACACAGTTAACCATAGTAGATGACGGAGTCCTGGATAACTCCACTCCGTTGAGTCTGGTGGGTAGAAATTACACAGGCTATGGTGAATCGCAAAATGAAAATTTTATTTTCTTATTAGAAAATTTTGCAAACATCAGTCCCCCAGTTCGTCCTCTAACGGGACAGGCATGGTATGATAAATCTGTAAAAGCATTGAAAGTTTACAGCGGGACTTCTTGGTTAAGTATTTCCAATGCAACTGTTAGTGAAACTGCGCCCGAGCATACCAATGGCGGGTTATGGTTAAAAACAACGACTCAACAATTGTACATCAGCAATGGCGAAGTTTGGCGACTGATAGGCCCGGAAGCTGCTGAAGGTTTTGCAGTAACCAAGATGACCAGTACTAAAGTAAAATCAATTACCGGTCAATATTATCCTATAATTTTAACTGAAATAAATGGTACTACCACTGCAATTCAATCTGACTATGAATTTACAATTTCTGCAGATGAAACAATTCCTGGATTTACAGTAATATATCCTGGATTAAATTATCCTACAACAAAATATGCCGTTACAGGAAATGTAAGAGGAGTAGCAGAATCTGCCAACAGGCTTGAAACAGCAAGAACAATTAACGAAGTAAGTTTTAACGGTACAGGAAATATCACAGTAAAAGCCAGTACATCAAATCCATTAATTCCGGGAGAATATATTCTTGGCCAACCGTTTGATGGCGGCTTATCACAAACCTGGAATGTTGATGCAACCTCCCTAAACCAAATAGGAAAAGTAGTAGCTAGAGATTCAATCGGAGGATTTTCTGCAACCATAATTACAGCTGATTTATTTGGAAATGTATCCGGAAATATTACATCTGTATCCGGAACCAGTACCATTAACAATCTCAATGCAACTACTATAGTAGGAAATACATTTAGTGGAGTGTCTGCTCGCGCAACAAGATTAGAAACTCCAAGACTAATAAACTCTATTCCGTTTGACGGGACAGCAGATCTTACTTTACCAGTACCTGCAAATACACTTACTACAGATACACTAGCAGATAATGTTGTAAATTCTAGACTAGTAAATCTAGGAAAATTAGAATTTTTAGAAGTTGAAGCACCTGGTATAAAAGTTGGAGACGGTAACAATCTCAATATATTCATTGAAGGATTCACCCCAACACTAGAGTCAGACGTTAGCAATGCTATTAAATTAAAACTTGCTACAGGTAATGCCGTACTTGGTCAAACCAGTATTACATTTATTTCTTCGTTGTCCGCTAGTCAAAATGGCGGAACAGCACCTGCACTAGTTCCAGATTATACATTGTCTACCAGTGAAGATCTAAGACCATCTCTAGGCCTACCTAATTATAGATGGAGTAATGTATACGCTAAAACAATTACTACGGATACCTTTCGACTAACTACACTATCTGGAAAGGGTCCTGTGGACCAAGTTACAGTCACAAACAATTTAATAGTAAATGGAGCTACATACAGCGCATTGTATGGCAACGTAACAGGTAACGTAACAGGTAACGTAACAGGTAATGTGACCGGGTCATCAAGTCTTAACTTGTTAAAAGCTGGCGATACTATGACCGGAGATCTTTCCTGGTCAACTTCAGGCCAAGGCCTAAGTTGGTCTGTGAACACAGATTCAGCAAGTATTAAATATTACAATACATTAGATGGATCTACAGACAATCGTTTAGAATTTAACACCGGCGATAACAGTGATGAATATTTTAGATGGACTCATAGTCCGTCTGGCGGCACATTGTACGAGTCTATGAGGTTAACGCCAAACAGCAACGGTTATGCAAATTTAAATGTCACAGGTCAAATTACAGTAACTGCCGGAGTTTCAGCAGCAACATTTTTTGGAGATGCTAATCAGCTTACAAATCTAAATGCTGCACAATTATCAACTGGTACAGTTCCAGCGGCAAGATTAAGCGGATCATACAACATCAATGTCAGCGGCAATGTTACCGGCAATCTACAAGGTAACGTTACCGGCAATGTTACCGGTAATGTATCTGGCAGTTCTAATTCAACTTTAATTCACACAGTTACTGATTCTAGATCTACAGCAACAACTCCTCAAACAATTAATCAAGGGGTTGTATTTGATTTTAAAGCAAACAGCACAGAAAGTCTAAGTGATGGTGGTACATATTTTGGAGAAATGACTTTCCGTAAATACGGTTCAGTAACGGACTGGACTGGAGGCCCATCGCATCAATTAGGTTTTACCGAAAATGCCAATATATGGCATAGAACTGGTACCAATACTTCTTGGAATAGTTGGAAGAAAATTATAGATTCATCTAACGTCAACAGCTATGCTCCAACATTTACCGGCGCAGGAGCCAACGGTACATGGGGAATCAACATTACCGGACAATCGAATACTGTAGCAAACATTGCCAAATCTCAAGTTGTCAATGCATTAGGGTATGTTCCAGCACAATATTTTGATCCAGACGATCTGCGTTTGGTTGGTATTAGTGCTACAATTTCTGGTCCTATTACTTCAACTTCAACATCAACCGGTGCGCTGATCGTAGCAGGTGGTGCAGGTTTTGGCCTAGATATAACAGTTGGAGGGTCAGTAACAGCTGGCGCTGGGTTTATTGGTAATTTAATAACCACTGGATCTGCAGGTATAGCAGGAACTGTAACTGGAAATTGGACTTTATCCTCAGGCAGTAGAATGCAGGCTACCTATGCTGACTTAGCAGAGGTATACACTTCTGACAAACTCTACGAAGCTGGAACGGTATTAATTTTTGCCGGAGACGCTGAGACCACTACAACAAATCTATATGGAGATAACAGATTGGCTGGAGTAGTCTCTACCAATCCAGCCTACTTATTAAATTCAGATTTAACAGGTACAGTTAGTGCCATAGCACTTGTAGGAAGGATACCGTGTAAAGTAATAGGACAGATCAAGAAGGGAGATATGTTAACAACTTCCTCAATCCCTGGATATGCTACAAAAATGATAGAATTTATTCCGGGTGCATTTATAGGAAAAGCACTGCACGATAAAGAGACCAGCGGAGAAGGCATAGTTGAAATTGCACTGAACAGAGCATAAATTAAAAACACATAAATATAAAAAAGGAATTTTAAGTGGCTTACCAAATAGACAGATTTAACGGCACTTTTTTAGTTTCAGTTGATGATCAAACACTGAACAATACCGCTACGGATCTGCGCTTTGTCGGCCGTAATTACAGTGGTTACGGTGAAATTGAAAACGAAAACTTCCTGCATTTGCTGGAAAATTTCGCCAACAGTTCAGCCCCTCCTCGTGCTATTTCTGGACAAACATGGTTTGACACAAGCATAAAAAAATTAAAAATTTATGACGGTAACAAATTTAAGGTAACAACAGGTGCAGAATCTAGTCCATCTGCTCCTACGGGTCTAGCAATTGGTGATTTTTGGTGGGATAATCAAAACGAACAAATTAAAGTTTGGAATGGATCTACATTTATATTAGTAGGACCAGAAAAAGCTCCGGTATACGGCTCAACTTCAACCGCTCCCGCAGTAGTTAAAGATCAGCTAGGTAGTGATCAGCAGATAATAAAATTTCTAGTAGGCGGAGATGTAATAGCTATTGTTGCCAGCGCGACATTTACTTTAAATTCTATTATCAATCCAATTACTGGATTTGCAAATATTAGACCCGGTATAAATTTTATAAATTCTGATGTAAACGGGTTGACCTCATCAGCGCATAGATTTTGGGGAACTGCTGCAAATGCAGATAGACTAGGTGGTTTTGCTGCCATTGATTTTTTAAGAGCTGGAAATACAGAGTTTACCACACAGGTTAATTTTAAAGACAATGGAATTACCGTAGGTGAAGCTCAAGATTTAAAAATTACAGTAGCAAATGGAGTAGTTCCTGTAATTGAAAGTTCTAAAAATTCATTTTTTGTTCTTAGAATTTCTAATAACGGTAACGATGTAAAAGATGTTGCTGTTATAAAACCTACCGGAATAGAACCAGGAATAACAGGCGTATATGATCTAGGCTCTACGGCAGCTAAATGGAAAACAATCACCGCTGATACTATAAATGCTACAACAGTTTATGGTAAATTGATAGGAACGGTCGAGTCAGCTCCCGGTCCAGGCGGAGTAGTTCCTCCTTTAGCAATTCAATCAGTTTCGGTAAGCGGTAGCTTTTCAATGGCAGCACCGGCACCTGGTGCACCGGCAGCTAATTTTAATATATCTTTAGCAGGCAGTACCAGTGCAGTAAATTTATCATCTGGTTCAATCGGAAGTTTAGATAATTTTAACATTGGTGGTTCTAATCCTGGATCAGCAAAATTTACAACATTAACATCTAGTGGTGCGGTTGCTTTTTCAAATACAACAGTGAGTTCAGGACCTGGGACAGGAGCATTGGTTGTTGCAGGCGGCGCCTCTATCGGCGGAAATTTATATGTATCAGGAGATGGTGGATTTTCAGGAAACGGAGCGATGTTAGTACCAACTGGAGTATCTGGACAACGACCTTCTGCTACTACAGGAATGATTAGATTTAATACCACAGAAGTCAACTGGGAAGGCTATGACGGGTCTTCTTGGAGACTAATCAGTGGAGGGACAGATGAAGATTACGGGTTAATTACGTCTGTAGCAGATTCATTTATGGATTACGGCTCAATAGCATAATCTAGGAGTTAAAAATAATGGCAAAACGAGTCCAATTTAGACGAGGTACAACATCACAACACACAACGTTTGTTGGAGCACCTGGCGAACTAACAGTTGATATAGACAAAAAAACAGTTGTTGTACACGATGGAATAACTCCAGGTGGATTTCCTGCAACTAGATTAGAATCAGTAGACGGTACTTCAACATTTAATGGTCAAGTTAGGATTCTCAACACCACTGCTAGTTCTTCTACAATCACCGGCGCACTGATAATAAGTGGCGGATTAGGTGTAGCTGGAAGAATAACAACAACACAATTAGTTGAAACATCAAGCATTGCATTAAAAGAACACATAAACCCAATAACAAATGCTCTTGAAAGCATATTAAATTTAACCGGAGTTACCTATGATCGCAAAGATCAGTCGTCTTTTAATGAACCTGGTTTAATTGCTGAAGATGTAAATAAGATTCTTCCTAATTTAGTAGTTAAAGATGAAGAAGGTAATCCCAGCGGAATTCAGTACACCAAGGTAGTTGCTTATCTAATCGAAGCTATTAAAGATCAACAAAAACAAATAGACGAATTAAAGAAAAAGGTTTAAAATGGCTTATCAAGTTAATAGATATAACGGTAGTTTTTTAGTATCTGTAGCAGACGGTACTATTGACAATACCACAAATATTAGATTTGTTGGTAAAAATTATGCCGGCTATGGACAAGTACAGAATGAAAACTTTTTACATCTAATGGAAAATTTTGCAGGAGCTAGTCAACCTAGCAAACCTGTATCTGGACAAATTTGGTATGACAGCACTGACAGAAAAATCAAAGTCTATGACGGAACCCGTTTTAGAATAGTCGGCGGCTCAACAGCCAGCGCCACGGCTCCTATAGGTCTAAGTTCGGGCGAATTTTGGTTTGACAGTCTTGCACAACAATTGTATTGCTGGACCGGAACTGAATTTATTTTAGTAGGTCCTCAAAATTCTACCACACTAGGCGAAACAACTATTACGGCAACCACCGTTAAAGACAACGGCAACGAAAATCGAACTATTGCTAGAATAAAAGCAGGCGGAACTGATATCGCTATTTTCAGTAAAGATACTTTCACATTAAGTGATACAGATAAGGCATTGATTCCTAATTTTGGCAGAATTAAAAAAGGTATAACCCTAATAGGAACAGATAATACCAACGGAGTTACTACCGCTGCATCATCTGCAATAATATGGGGAACAAGTTCGTCAACTAGATCCTTGATTGACCCGAATGATGAAACTTTGGTTTACACCGTTAATGATTTAGTTTTAAAATCAAACCCGGCATTTCTAACCACAGTTGATTTTAGTTCTAGCGGTATAACATTCAGTGCTGCTTCAGCAGTTAAAGGCAGTATTGCATTGGGCGATGCTTCAGATATTGCAATAACGAATCAAGCAGGCAACAATATAAAATTTAACATACGTGTTTCCTCAACTGAAACACGTACTATGGCTAATATTTCTACAACAGCAATTGTTCCTGGAGTAGATAGTGAATATTCTTTAGGTAGTAATGATCTTCGTTGGTATCAAATTTTTGCAGATAACTTAATTGTTACCAGCAATATTACGGGAAGTTTTATAGGTAACCTAACAGGCAATGTTGTTGGAAATGTTACAGGTAATGTCGTTGGAGATGTTACAGGTAATGTTAGTGGAAGCAGTAGTAGCTGTTCAGGTAATGCTGCTACCGCAACATCAACAAATAATTTAAATGGCAAGAGTGAGAGTATTACCGCAGTAGTTAATACAATTGCTTCTAGAGATGCCAACGGTGATTTAACAGCTAACAGATTTATTGGAATAGCAGACAAAGTAGATAGATTAAAAATTGACAATGATGCTGTAGACAGCGGCGCATCATCTTATAAATCTGCAAAAACTTCAAAGACTGCTAATACTATTGCTGCTAGAGACAGCAGCGGAAATCTTTCAGCCAACATATTTAATGGTACAGCTACCGCAGTTCAAGGTGCTGACCTTGCTGAAAAATACCTAGCAGATAAAGAGTATGCGGTCGGAACAGTGGTAATTGTAGGCGGTGAATGCGAAATTACCGCCAGCGTTTGGGTAGGACAACGTGCCGTTGGGGTAGTAAGCGGTGAACCTGGCCTAATGATGAATCAAGATTTAGAAAATGGTACATATATTGCCCTTAAGGGTCGTGTGCCAGTTCAAGTAATTGGCCATGTACGCAAAGGTGACAGATTGATTGCTGCTCCTGACGGGTGTGCAATGGCCAGTGAAGATGCTAATGCCAATACCTTTGCAATAGCTTTAGAATCTAGTTTAAATACAGAAGTAAAATTAATTGAAGCAATTGTTCTTTAAGGATTAAAAATGGCAGGATCAGGAACCACAGCCCTCGCAAGTGATGTCTCTAACCCGTATGGTACCGGAGTTGAAATTATGGGTACAGGATCATTAAGTAGGGGTTATGGACAAACTACTTTTGGTACTACAAAAAGCGTAGGCGATACCGTTGGAGCCAACGATTTTAATAATATTCGTTATGATTTATTAAATGCCAGCGCCCACCAAAATGGGTCAGCTGCCGCTCTTACTCTAGCAGGAAATGTTTTTGGAAACATAATTAACACTACAGATCCTAATTCGTTTGCCTCATATGCATCTACTATAGACAGTGATAGATTTAATTGTCACAGTTCTAGAAAAACAACCGCCGCTGCCGGCACCAATTCTAGAACAAGTTCTTGGGTCAGTGCCGTTTCTGCTACATATACACTTAACTTTTCTAGTGCAAATCAAGCTAGATGGTTTTGGAATGGCGGAGGCAGAATTCGAATAGCCAGCTCAAGAACTGGCGGCGCTGCCTCGGCACAAAACACTGCCTGGAGTAATCTTCTTTCATCTGCAGGCACACAGGAATTTGGTGGTGCTGCTGTTTATGGTTGGGGAACAGGATCTACATCATTATACTCAGTTTATTCAAGTGCTCCATACGCATCAAATAATTACGCTATTTCGGTATCTTTAAATGCAGCCATAGGCTCAGCTACAGCTTTTAATTTTGTGTTAAGTTGGAATGATCCTTATGTTGATCCGGCTCCCGGAGAGCCACCAGCACCTGAAGATATTGTAGATGGTACATTAAGTTATTCAATTGAATTAACCAATCCCACAAGCGGTCATGCACTAACTCCGAGTGGAACATGGACTGGCTACAATTATTCTAGTTATTCAGCAGGTGCAATAACGGGCGGATAAAATTTTGTCTCCGAGACATAGCTGGTAAATAAACTGCTATGTTTATTCGGAGACCAAATGGACGACAGATTATCTAAGGCTCTAGAGTTTGCCAATTATCGACAGACTCTGGCCATTCAGAGAAAAACCCTAAAAGAAAAAATCAACGCAAAGTTGACCTATGGCCAAGCCGGCGGCCTATTTAAAATCAATCGTGAGCTCATTGTATTTGTGCAGATGCTGATTGATCAAGGCCGTACTGAAAATGTGCCTTTTGTTGACGAAAACGGAAATCCAGTACTAGTAGCAGATCTACATGCATTTAAAGATGAAATCATAGATAGGTACTTTACCGCTACCTATGAATACTATGAAGACTATCAAAAGATTAAATCTAGTAGAACAGTTGAAAAGTTATTGGATGTATGACTCGAGGCGTACTAATATTTGCCCATAACAGTCCTGATGTTGATTATGGTCTAATGGCCACAATTGCAGGCGGCTTGGCTAAAAAGAATCTAGGTGTTCCTGTGAGTCTTGTTACTGACCTAGGCACACTGGCGTGGCTAGAAGAGTCCGGCACATTGATCAAGGCACGAGAAGTCTTTGATCAAATTATAGAAGTTGACAGACCCTACACCAAGAATGTGAGAAATCTGCATGACGGGTTTGAAAGCAAGATTATTCCATTTGTAAATTCAAATAGGTACAGCGTGTGGGAACTCAGCCCATATGACCAAACATTGCTGATAGACAGCGACTACTTAATCTTCTCCAACAAATTAAATGAGTATTGGTCAGTAGATGCTCCTGTGATGATGGGACACAGTATGACTGATCTCACTGGAGAGCGTGGTGGCATTCTAGACGGTCGTGTAAGCGAAACTGGTGTACACATGTTCTGGGCTACAACAGTGATGTTTGACAAGAGTGCGGAAAGTGAATTTTTTTTTAAACTGGTAGATTTTGTCAAAGACAACTATGTCTACTATGCTGATCTATTCCGTTTTAATCCCAAGCAGTTTAGAAACGACATTGCTTTTAGTGTTGCTAAACACATCATGAATGGATTTGAAACCGAGTTTGCCTATACACTTCCTCCCATTCTAACAGTTTTTGACAAAGATATTTTACACACTGTTGACAACGATAGACTGACATTTTTAGTCAGCCAGCTACACGATGTTGCAAGTTTTTGGGCTGCTACAACTCAAGGTACTGATGTTCATATTATGAATAAACAAAGCATAATCAGAAACGCCAACCGTCTTCTGGAGTTAATATGAACTTTGGATATCTAATATTTGTAGCAGCCCATCCCGATATAGACTATCTTAAATTAGCCTATGCTGCCGCATTAAGTATTAAGAACACTCAACGAGAAGGTTACGATAAAGTAGCATTGATTATCAACGATAAATCACTAGTTGACGAGTTAAAAAGCCCCTGGGTATTTGACAAAGTTATAGAATGGCCTGAACAGAAGTTTTGGGATGGTCGGTCATGGATGGACAAAGTAACACCGTGGGAACACACAGTCTGTATTGATGCTGACATGTTGTTTATACGAGATTATAGTCACTGGATTGATTATTTTATAGAAAATACAGAATTATATGTGGCCAATCGTGCCTACACATTTAGAGGCGAAGTAGTTACCAGCGATGCTTACCGTAAAGCATTTACTAAAAACGATTTACCTAATTTATATTCTATGTGGACTTTTTTTAAGAAAGGCAGCGGTGAAGAATTTTTTGAGTTAGCTCGACAAATTTTTATCAACCCACACGAGTTTAAAAATTTATATTTGAGTAATCACACACCTAAGGTAATAGGCACAGATGAAGCATTTGCTTTATCGGCCAAGTTACTAGACATTGACAGTGAGATTGCTTATTCTTTAGATTTTCCAAAAGTAGTACATTTAAAACCTAGGATTCAAAATTGGCCATGGGATGCTGACTGTGTAACTGATCAAGCAGGATTCTATCTTAAGAATGACGGTAGTTTAAAGATTGGAAATTATCAACAAACTGACATTGTTCACTACGTTGAAAAAGACATTATCACTGACGAGCTGATCAGTATGCTAGAGGAGATAGTATGGAAGAAAAATTAGACCTAGCACCTTTTGACGAATGGATTAAAACTGTTGAAATTCCTGAGGAAACATACTTCTTTGAATTTGATGAAGTGGGAAATGTAATAGCATTACACCCTGGATTTGTAGCTGATACCATTAAACACAAAGTTCAGGTAGATTTAGACACTGCGTTAGGTATATATGAGCGCGGAGAAATGCTTGGTCATTATAAAGTAGAAATTACATCTGGTAGAATTTTAAAAGTTAATCTTGCTTCAATAACCGGACTTAATAAAATTGATGATGTATTACATAGAGTCATTGACAAGCGTTGGAGTAATATTACAAAACCTGATATAGCTATAGAATACAATAGAGAAGAATCTGTATTGACATTTAAGATTAATCCTTTATTAAAAACTGTAGAATGGCAAGGAGATCAGGATATGGTATTTTTGGTAACAGCATATAATGATCCTAATATATTGCAAGAAATGATCAGTTTTAATGTTAACGAGTTAGTCAAGTACCCTCACAGATTCAAATTAGAATTACCTAAAAAATTTAGCATTTATACAAGACGGATTTTTGACAAGTATACATATGAAGACATTAGAACTTGATATAGTTTTTTTAAGCTATGACGAACCTAACGCAGATCAACATTATGCTGACCTATGCAACAAAGTTCCTTGGGCAAAACGTGTTCATGGAGTCAAAGGCAGTGATGCTGCCCACAAAGCCGCAGCAGAACTCAGCGAGACTGAATGGGTTATTACTGTTGATGCTGACAATATTGTTGATAATAGATTTTTTAATCTAGGATTTGATCCCGACAACAAAGACATACAGGTCTACAGTTGGTTGGCTAGAAATCGTATCAATGGATTATTGTATGGCAACGGCGGCCTAAAGATATGGCGCAAGGATTTTATCCTTAATATGAAAACACACGAAGCCAGCGATAGTGATCGTGGACAAGTTGATTTTTGTTGGGAAGATGGTTACAAACAGTTTTCAGAATGTTATAGCGAAACAGTTATTACAGGCTCACCATTCCAAGCATGGAGAGCAGGATTTCGTGAAGGTGTTAAAATGACCTTACTCGACGGAGTTCGGGTTCCTACAGATGAAATTCGTGAACGTATATGGTGGCACAATTTACATAGATTAAAAATTTGGTCAACTGTTGGTTCCCATGAAGAAAATGGGTTATATGCTATCCACGGAGCACGACTAGGTCAATGGATGACCAATTGCACAGACTGGAATTATATTGATGTTCGAGATTTTGAGATCTTAAAAAACATATACAACGAAAATGTTAATCACAGCACACTAGAAGACGATATACGACATTTAGGAGAACAAATTAAGCGAGGAATGGGATTTGATTATCCTTACCTAGATGCATCTCAAAGCAAGTATACTCTAGATTTATACGAAGAAACCATTAAACTTACTAACACATACTTGAGATGATTTACGATATTTTTTATGTAAGCAAAAAAGAAATTGTTGACAATGAGTGGAAAGCATTCCGTCAACGATTTCCATCTGCGCAAAAAATTGAAAATGTAAAAACCATAAATGACATAAAGAAAAAATCATTTACAAAATTCTTTTGGTTGGTGTGGGACGATCAAGAAATCACTGAAGATTTTAACTTTGAATATCGTGTTGAAAAATGGGATGAAAAATATATTCATACTTTTAAAACTCAATACAAAGATAAAGAGTACTATAGGGCCGGAGTCTGTTTAGTTCCTAAAAGTTCATCTATATCTCAAAAAGAATTTGACTTTAGATTTTTTATCAATAAAAAAGAAATTCCTACAATTGTTAGCAAATTTAAATTTACCACATACAAGAAATATTATATAGACTCTTATGAAGATTATTTAAAAATTTGCAAACAGGAAACACAGTCGTTATTTTGGAGAATACCAAGTGATATAGAAATAATAGATAATTCTATATTTGATTTACATTTTGACCCTTTAGACAGTATCTATGATTATGATCGTAGCATAAACCATATGTTTAAAAATGATAATTTCTATGACGGTCTTATGTTAGCCAGCAAAGATAAAGTTTTAATGGAAAAAGAATTTAAGTATAGATTTCCTATAGAAAAGAAAGAATGGGATATTGTTGTAAGTACTCCTAAACCTTATGATGTCGTGTTTATAAGTTACAATGAATCTAATGCCGATGTCAATTACGAAAAATTAAAATTAAAAAAACCCGATGCTAAACGTGTACACGGAGTTAAAGGGATTCATAATGCTCATATCGCCGCGGCAAAATTAGCAGGCACTGAGATGTTTTGGGTAGTAGATGCTGATGCTGACCTGGTAGATGATTTTAATTTTGATATTCAATATTTTCCCTATTATGATGCTGGCAATAGATTAGAACAACAATCTACAGTTCATGTGTGGTTCAGTCAAAATCCAATTAACGATCTTGTTTACGGTTATGGCGGAGTTAAACTATTACCAACAAAACTAACGCTGGAAATGGATACAGCATCTGTAGATATGACAACAAGTATCAGTGAAAAATTTAAAGTGGTCGATCAAATTAGCAACATCTCTGTTTTTAATGTTGATGAATTCAGTACGTGGAAAAGTGCATTTAGAGAATGTGCAAAACTAGCCAGTAAAATAATTGACAACAATGATAACGTTGAAACTGATGACCGGTTAGAAATTTGGGTAACAACAGGCAAAGATCGAATGTACGGTGATTTTGCCATCGCTGGTGCAACAGCTGGAAAAGCATTTGCTCAGCAACATTGGTGGAACGAAGAACAGATGTCAAAAATCAACGACTTTGATTGGTTAAAAACGGAATTTGAAAAATGCCCAATAGCGTTAAAAAAATAAACACATTCATTCCTATAATGAATGAAATTTCGCCTACATTCTGCATGGCCAAGTGGCATCATACTACTATCTATTTGCAGACTGGAGAAACCCATAGTTGTTATCATCCTCGTCCTCATAAAATTCCTTTAGAAGAATTATCTATTGATGCCAGTGCATTACATAATACTAATCAAAAAAAGTTAGAAAGATTAGAAATGCTCAACGGAGGAAAGCCCAGCGGTTGTCAGTATTGTTGGAACATTGAATCTATGGGAGATGATTATGTCAGCGATCGTAAAGAACGTAATAGTACAATCTATACTCCTCAACGATATGAACAAATTAAAACAGGCCCCTGGGATCAAAATATAAATCCAGAGTACATTGAAATTAGCTTTGGAAATGAGTGCAATTTTAAATGCGGTTACTGTCACCCCAAGCACAGCAGCAGTTATCATAAAGAAATTAAAGATTTTGGACCATATGATATGGTTAAAAATCATCGCAATGATATTGATTGGTTCAAAGTTTATGAAGAAGAAACTAATCCTTATGTAGAGGCTTGGTGGCGTTGGTGGCCAGAAGTTAGCAAGACTCTAAATATTCTTCGAGTAACTGGAGGCGAACCACTACTACAGCAAAGTACATGGAAGCTATTAGAAGATCTAGAAAAGAATCCTAAACCTAGTTTAGAATTAAACATCAATAGTAACTTCGGTGTTAAGCCTATTCTAATAGACCGGTTAGTTGAGCGGGCAAATAATCTAGTGAGCGGAAAAAAGATCAAGAAATTTAAAATTTTTACCAGTATGGATACATGGGGCACACCTGCTGAATATATTCGCACAGGGTTAGATCTAGAATTGTGGGAAAGAAATTTTAATGAATATATGCAGAATACATCATTGCCCATTACCTTTATGATTACATTTAACATATTAACGGTTCCTAATTTTCAATTACTCTTGGAAAAAATGTTAGAATGGAGGAAACAATATAATATACCTAATTCCGAGGATCAAAGAATTAAATTTGATACGCCATATCTAAAAGAACCGTTACAGTATGATATGAATATTTTACCTAAGGATGAATTTATGCCTTACATGTATAAACACCTAGAGTTTATTAAATTACATATTGAAGATAGCAGTGTAGAATGTTTTACTAATTTAGAATACGAAAAATTTCGCCGTGTTGTTGACTATATGGAGACCACAGTATACAGTGATGATAAAATAAAAGAAGGTCGAAAAGATTTTTATAATTGGTTTACAGAATATGATCGAAGACGCAGCACTGACTTTAAAGAAACATTTCCAGAGTTAGTGGATTTTTATAATAGTTGTAAAGATGAATAAAAAAATTAATCTAGCCTATGAATGGATCGGTCCAAACGGACCGTTAACAAACAATAGAATGCCTACTATTTCTGATCTTATGACAGCATCAGTAGACTATCATTTTCCACAGTTAAAAGGCGATCTATTTCAGAAGCCGCACTTTCATTCTAGAATCATTAATTCTAGAATTTTGCCCACATACAAACTTCCTAAAGAAGTATTCCTGTACGAATTAAATTGGACTAACTTTCACTATAGAGATAAATTTCATAATTTTCACAGAGCAGACGGATTCTTTGATAACAATCAAATTCATCTAGAAGTATTAGAGAGAGTAAAAAACAAAACGGCTTATTTTTTAGTAACATTATTCTACGAAGGATACATGGACGATGAGTTTTTAAATCATCTCTCTGATTATTTTATAGCTAAAGGGATTCCGTTAACACAGATCATTTACCTAACTAATTGCTATAACGGTGTAGAAATTTACGAAGATTATTGTAGTAGAAATCATAAATTGCCAGAAATGAAAATGGAATACTTTCCTGTATTCAGAATAGACAAAAGCAATGTTAACCAAGCAATAACAAATTCATTAATTGAAAAATATAAAACTGGTCCTCGTAGTAAAACATTCTTATGTTTTAATAGGAGATACAATGATCATAGGCTGATGTTATTTCTAGCAATGGTACAACACGGAATAATTGATCAGTGTTATTATAGTATGGATAAGGTACAACCTGAAGCTTCTAGAACTTTTATAGAAAATTGTAAGTCTTTGTTAACTAGATTTCCAAACATGGGATTAGACAGTACCGATGCGTTGGCAGCGGATAAATTACTGCCTTTGGTATTAGACAATCCTAATTTCAGTAGATACCCTATGGAGCACAGTGTTGACCCAGTTAAACATCTATATGATAATTCGTTGATTAATATCATAACTGAAACATTCTTCTTCAATAAAGTTATTCACATTACAGAAAAAACCTACAAACCGATTGCATTTATGCAGCCTTTTATATTGTTAGGTGCTGCTGGAAGTTTACATCATATAAAAGATATGGGATTTAAAACATTTGGTGAATTCTGGGACGAAAGTTATGATAGAGAAAAAGATGATAAATTACGCTTTAGGATGATAGTGGATATAATTAAGTCAATCTCAGAATGGCCAGAACATGTAAAGATTGATTTTACCTATGCAGTTAAGGATATTGTAGATTATAATGTAGCTCATCTAAGTACAATGCAAGATATTGAAATAGATAATTTGGTGGAAAAGTATGGAACTTAAAATAATGATGACGGACGATGAGGTGTTGTTGTTAAAAAAAATAATCGGTGGCCTAAGCAAAGATTCAATAATCCTTGAAATAGGGACAGCTTGGGGAGGTTCTGCTAAAGCTATGGCTGAATCTAATCCTCTAGTAAAAATTTTTACAATAGATCTGTTTGAAGATAATACTAAAATGTATACCGAAGTTAGCAATAATTTATCAGAGTTTAGCAATATAACAGTGATGTGTGGCAATGCCATGCGTGACTTCTCAGACTGGAATACTGATATAGACGTGTATTTTGAAGACGCCGCACACAAAGACCCGTCACTGGTAACTAATCTCATTAGATGGGCGTCTTTCTTGAAGCCCGGCGGATTTTTATTAATGCATGATCATAACGATTTTTTCCCAGATGTTGGTAAAAATATTGATAAATTAATTAGTTCTGGAAAATTTACAATAGTTGAAACTGTTGACTCGTTGACCGTTTTAAAACACAAGGAATAATAATGAAAAAAATATTAGTATGCGGTGCCGGCGGCTTTATTGGCTACCATTTAGTCAATGATTTAAAACGCCAAGGACACTATGTTATAGGTGCCGATATAAAGAAACCTTTGTATGCCAAGACAGATGCAGATGAATTTTATCTTTATGACTTGAGAAATCCTGCACTAGTGGAAATTTTAATTACCAGTGACATCGACGAAATCTACCAATTGGCAGCAGACATGGGCGGTACTGGATACATTGGCACAGGAGAGCATGACAGCGATATCATGCATAATTCTGCAATGATTAATTTGAATGTTGTACACGAAGCCTGCAAAAAAGGCATAAAGAAAATCCTCTATACATCTAGTGCCTGTGTATACCCGGAACGCAATCAAACAGATCCCGATAATCCACTATGCAGTGAAGATACGGCCTATCCCGCAGAACCCGATACAGAGTACGGTTGGGAAAAGTTATTCAGTGAACGATTGTACTTTGCCCATAGAAAGAATCACAGCATTGATGCCAAAGTTGTTAGACTGCATAATATATTCGGCCCACAGGGATCGTGGAATGACGGCAAAGAAAAAGCTCCGGCAGCCCTTTGTCGTAAGGTTGCGGAATGTCCAGAACAAGGTTTAGTTGATATTTGGGGTCCAGGAACACAGACTCGTAGTTTTCTTTACATTGAAGAATGTCTAAAAGGTCTACAAATGATAATGTCCAGCGACATTGATCAACCTGTTAATCTTGGCAGCGAAAGAATGATCAGCATCAACGACCTTGCATTGTTAATTGCCAGCATTGCCGGCAAACAGATATTTGTTCATAATATAGATGGTCCGATCGGAGTTATGGGTCGAACTAGCCATAACGCTCTCATCGAGCAATTGTTAGGATGGCGTCCAGATGAGAATTTAGAATACGGATTAGAGCATACATACAAATGGATTAAAGGACAGGTAAATGATTTACAGTAAAACAGGAAGACTCTACGATCTAAAAGTACAGCCAGAAAAATTTGCATCGTTGACCAGTTGGAAGTCTGAGTCAGACACAATTTATTATTTTCATTACTACTATGATCTACACACAGGAATTAAACTATTAGATGCAATGGATGACGTTCATTGGGAACATCTAAGAACAGATCCTACCGCTAAATTTCTTTATGAAAACTGCAACGAAACGTTTACCTGGACCTTAGCGCATCAAATTAAAACGGTAATTGAAGAAAAAAGAATTGCTCCAGAAAAAGTCTTTATTATTGTCATGGATGAAGTACATGAGAATTTTCTTAACACTGGTCTTGCTGATCTAGGAATACTGGGAGTTACGGTCGGAGTTTACAATAAACTCATGAAACAAACACAAGTGCCAGAAGCCATTCCTTCGACACACTATAAATTTAGTGCATTGAGTAGAAACTATCGTGCATGGCGCCTGCACGTCTACGCAAAACTTGCTGAAAAGAATTTGTTAAAAGATTTTAGATATAGCTTTTATAATATTTTTCCTTATGGAGAAGTACGCTACTATGATCAAGCAACAATGTTGAAAGATCTAGGCGATACAAATTTTGGTCAAGTCAACACAACAGTAGACGAATGGATCAGCAAAGTACCTTATACACTGGATGTCAATGATAATGTACTAAACAAATGGGGCGATGTAACCTACGATGCTATATTGGCCGCAGATTTTCACTTGTTAATAGAAACACATTACGATCTATTCTATTATGTTCCCACACAAGACAGAGTGTATAAGCGAAGTCTAGCACCAAGCAGTATAACAGAAAAAACCAACAAGCCCATTGCCTGCTGTAAACCGTTTATTGTGTTTTCTACGCCATACTTTTTAGCCGATGTACGACAGCTAGGATTTGAAACATTTAGTCCTTACATCAACGAAAGCTATGATATAGAAACAGACAATCAAAAACGATTAAATATGATTGTTGATGAAATAGAAAGAATTACAAATTTGCCTGCAGATGAATATAATACACTGGTAGAAAATTGTCATTCTATAGCAGTTAGAAATCAACAAAAGTTGCTGTTTAAAAAAGACAATTTGCAGTATAACGAAAAGTTTAATTTTCTAAGAGATTATTTTGAGCCACAGTCAAATATACAAATTCTTTAATGAATTGGATCAGCATTATGATCCTGCTAAATTAGCAGTAAGTCATGCTGAGGGTTCTCCAGTGCCCTATACAATCATAGACAATTTCTTACCGGATGAACTTTTTAAAACTCTAAGTTTTGAAGTTGATTTCTTACAGGAAAATGATTGGACTGTGTTTAGCAATGGTACAAGTTATAGAAAAGAGTGCAGAAATTTTACCAGCACTCCTAGAATACAATCAATGGCCTACAGTTTCCAGGGCAGTGTATTTCTCAAATGGATAGAACAGCTAACAGGGATTGAAAAACTAGTAGGCGATCCACATTATCGAGGTGGTGGCATAACTCGAATATCTAGTGGAAATAGTCTAGGTCTGCACAATGACTTTAATTGGAATGAACAGCTTAGACTTACTCGCCGCACTAATTTGATATTGTATATGAATCCTGTTTGGGACGATAGTTGGGGTGGCGAATTAGAGTTCTGGGACTTTGATAAAACTCAGTGTCTAGTTAAAATTGCACCAAAACCCAATAGACTGGCAATATGGAATTACGACGAACGTTTAATACACGGTCACCCGCAGCCATTGGCTTGTCCCGAATCTGTAGAAAGACAAAATTTCATTCAGTTCTATTACAGCAGTAATGCTACACACGAAACACCACCTCACCGCAGTCAATTTATCTAATGGCAAATTTTCACCTCAATTCTCAACCTTACATAGAACAGTTGTCTTACAATCAAGACTCTGACATGATCCTAGAAATAGGTAGTGATCAAAACGAAGGATCTACTGAATTTTTCAACGGACTATCAGTTAACTGGGAAATACCGTTTTATACAGTAGATGTTATTATCGAACCTCAACATCGATTTACACACCTAGATCATATTATCTGGCAAGTTGAAACAGGCAGTGTGTGGACTAAAAAGGTGTTACCTACACTCAACAAACAGATTAAAGTTCTTTATCTTGACAACTATGACTGGTCTAATCCCGGACCAAACGCAGATACCATTAGAACAAGTTATGCATTTAGAAACGTTGATTGGTCCAATCTAGGCAGTCAAACAGAACATCTACATCAAATGATAAATTGTATGACCTATATGGCTGATCAATCATTAGTGATCTGTGACGATACTCCGTTAGTTGCTGGATCTGAAATCTACACCGGTAAGTGCGGTGCAGTAGTTCCTTATTTGTTGTGCAACGGTTATAACATAGTTTATACAGGAAATAATGGAGTTATTCTAGCAAGAGGTCTATAATGCTTTGTTACTTTGACAGTGACACTGAAGTTAATTTGTCTTATCTTGAACAAGTTAAAAATGTTAGGCCTCTTGAAGAATTAAAAGCTAGGATGTCTGCGTCTGATGTAACTCATGTTACATCAAAAGAATACAATCAGGTAGGCGTATACCCTATAGAAGTCAGCAAGATTCCAGAACTATGGTGCGCCAAAACTCATCTGGGCAGTGACAATATTTTATTGAACATCCCTAGCAGAGTGATCAAAGCAGCCAAACACAAAACAATTCGCATAGTAATTATTTCTACAATTGAAGGAGACAATTTTACTTCAAAAGACTTTGACGGGTTAGCACATTTACACAATACCGTTCGGTTGTTAGGACTTCCTAAACACAGTGTCTGTATTGTTTCTGGAAATTTAAATGCTAGTCAACAATACACTGAATGGTGTAGGCAACAATCTAAAGAAGAATACATCGAATTTCAAGAAGGCATCGAATGGGACGGAAAAACAACACACCCTCCTAGTGCCACGGTTAAGATACAAGATCATTGTTTGCCTTTTAACAGTTTAAATCGTGCTCATAGAAATCATAGAACAGAACATCTGTATTTTCTAGCTGAAAATAAATTACAAGGATTAGTCAGTGGCGGCGCTTGGTTTGCCACACACAGTATTGATGCTCCAATATATCAAACAGTTGAATATAATCATTATAAATCTGTATTAACCGCTAACTATCCTAAGACAGTAGATGTTAAAGATTTAGTAAACATAGTTCCTAACTTAATCAACAATCTTGAAATATATGAACGCAGTCAATTAACAGTTGTAACTGAAAGTCATTTTGACCAAACTGGTGGATTGTTTATTACAGAAAAAACTTTTAGGCCTTTGTTAGTTGGACATCCTTTTATAGTACTAGGTCAAAAAGGCACCCTAAAAAAGCTAAGAAGCTGGGGATTTGTAACTGACTTTGACGGTATTGATCAAAGCTATGATGACATTGATGATGATCGAGAAAGATTTTTACAGTTTCATTTATCTTTGAGAAATTGGTGTATGCAAGATCCCGAGATTCGAAGAACTGCAATTTATAAATGGGATAACATTATCCAACACAATTTTCAAAATTATAAAAAATCTAATTTTAAGAAAACTATGTTTGATAATGTTATTTTGTCTTCGGAGCAGTATTTTAAAGTAAATTCTTAGAACTTTCTTGGATGTCGGTTTTTAAACGTTCTACATCCATTTGAAAGTCTATCTTTTTAATATCATTCCTATACTCTTGAAATATGTTCAAAAGTTTGGTGGCAATTTCATCAGCTTCGGCATTTGCCAATTGCTCTTGAACATTTATTTCCCATATCCGACCGTTGGTAAATTCTAACCGCAAAAGTATCAGATACGCTACAGGCATTGTATTCATGTAGAGGTCTTCAAAGACCTCTGGCCATTCTTTAACCAAATGTCTGGGCGGTTTGAACAATGCCTTAGACACCAGCCTCTTCAGATGTTTTTACAGCGGCCTTCTTCTTAGGAGGATCTAAAGCATCTGCTTCTTTACGAAGTCTTGCGGCTTCTTTGTACATAGCATCTGCTTGACTGCGATATCCTTTAGCAATATCAAAATCAGTTAACACTTGATTAGGTGCTGCCTGTGGCATTGCTGGAATAGAAGTTGCTTCGCTATTTGGAACAATGTTTTTCTTGCCTTCTTGAACTTTCTTGGACTGTGCATTAGCCTGAGCACCGCTGACAAAATTACATAGTTCATCAACTGTGCAATTACGTTGTTCAGCAATTAACACATTTAACTGATCTAAAGGCACAGCGGCATTAACTGTCGGTGTCATTAGAATTGAATCAGTTGCTACTTTCTGTAGGCGCCCGTCAGCCTGCATAGCAGCAAGCATAGGACGGCCGTCTTGGAAATGACGAATAAACATCATTTCTCCCAACTCAAACGCTTCTTGACATTGTTCTGTTTCCAGCATCTGCATTAAGGTGTCGTGATACGCATCGCTTAATGTGCTAACTGGTAGTACTAGTGCCGAATTTGATTCACCAGGAAGTGTTCTAAAAACAACCAGTACCTTATTACCGGTATTTTTAGTACGTCCTATGTGTTTGAGAGATTTGGCCATATTATTCCTTTTTTGCAGTCACTGACTCTAGGAAAGTGTTGAGTTTGTTATAAATTTTACCTACAGCTTCTAATTCAGCGGCTTTAAACGTACCACGTGAACTTGCTACATCAATGATGCTACGCAGTGCTGCAAGATCATTGATATTGAGATCTGCTCCGCCCTGACCATTAGCTTCAGCAGCAGGTGCAGATGTTGGTGTTGGCTCTACGGGAGCTCCTGGTGATACTTTGCTTTCTTGTTGGTCCATTAGTTTCTCCTTAAATGTGGACAGGCTAACATAAAGTATGTTAGTTCTTTTTGATCTTCAAATGCCACAAATGTGGCAGTTTTTAAATGTTCGTCTTTATCAATAGTAGGCTGCTTGGCAATTGCATATCGACCTTTTAGTCGAATACGAATCCAATTTTCTAGACTGTCGCCGCCAAACCCAAACCCTTTGTCGTCAATTTTAAACTTTGCAAAATGCGGAGGAATATGTGACAACGAGCGTTTGTTTAGAACTTCTAAAGGGTTTAAATCGAACATAGTGAAATATTTATATAGTGTTATTATTCAGAGGTGGATTCTTGGCGCAGTCTTTTTGCCAGTGATCTTGCAGTGCCAAATTTCTTGACATCTCCTGAAAATAGATAAAGTTCAAAGGCTGCTTTTTCAGACAACACAGTTACATGTTTTTTGGTTAAATGAAATGGAGTATCTAAGTATTGGTCGAGCCAAATTAAAACTTGTGAGCTTATGGTAAGTTCTTTAGGAATATCTATTTTATAAGTTTTGATTTCTGCTTTATCATGTAAAAAATCTAAACATTGATCGGTCATCCGTAGACCACCGACATCTTTTCCTCGAGTACTGAGCCACCAGATTGGTCGAAAGTCTTTTATTAATTTTTCATTTGTATCTACACCAGCGGCTTTTAAAAAAACTTCAGTGTAGGAATCTTTGCGATCCATGACGTTACTTTATTTCTTCGCCTGTTGTAAGTTTATAAACAGCGAAGTCTGTAGATTTAAATAATCGATTAAGTTTTTTAGCAAGATTGTGTGCATGTCCGGGATTGCTAAAACTGACTTTCTTATATTTAGGTCCAGGATAACTTGCTACTAAACTTCCGCTCTTAAGATTGAAAGGTTGTCCTTTGTAGAATACAGCCCAAATGGCATCGCTGTTGAGAATTTGCTCAACCTTGTAAGTTTCTTTGTTTGCATATTCTAGCAATACTTGGGGCTTAGGTCTACTCATAACTATATATGTTCAATTAAGTACACATATATTTATGTTTATTTGAAACCTCCGCCATCGACCTGAACTTCTATTTCGGTAGTGTTTTGGCGAATTTCATTAAGCATAGCGTGTATTTCCTGCATGGTTTTTGCCATTTTGGAAGTCATGATAGCTAATTCGCTGGTCAAGTCTCTTGCTTCTTGGATACTTAACCTAATATCCTTTTGTTGACTGCGTTCAGCTGTATTCAGTCTTTGAATAAGACGTTCTACAGTGGGCATTGTCACTGGTTGATTATTTAGAGACATTACTTAATACCTGTTTCATTTCGAGTTCGGTTTTAAACGGCCCTTGATATTCGTATCGTTGTAAGGTAATGAGTTTAGGACAGAAACTTTTGACCCATCCTTTGTCAAAGCGTATGACATAGTATCCTGCACAGTAAAGGCTTTTACTATCTCCGCTCTTAGTAAAGAGTGGTAGTTTTCTTTTAACATCAAACATTGCGTTATGGGGTGTGGTCGAAGTTGCATAGCCGTGTACCTCATTTGGTTCTGCATCGTCTGCTTCTTTAATAATTTTTGCAACAAAAAAGTTCTTACCAAACTCTCTAGTTAGATCAACTTTGGTCTGATAAATTTTAACACCAGCCTCGTTGCTCATAACAAATCGATCATCTTCGTTCTTTCTCAGAGTAGCAAATTTTGCTCCATCTTTTTCAACGATCCAAAATTTATTTTCAATTATCGGTTTAGCGTGTAGTTCTTCCATAGCTTCCTCCAGACATGTCTTAGTTTTATGTGGACATGTTTCAGTGTACTGACATATTTTCATTTGTATACCTTGCATTAAGCGGTTCAGCATAGGCCTGTGCCTGATCAGAAATTTTCTTTAGATCATAAAGTCCACAGAACTTCATCAATCGAAGTCCGACTTGTGATACATTTTTGTTTGCTGATGTTGCTGTGGCAATTGTTTCAGCGATAATAGATTTAATCTCATCGGGTTGTGCAGAAAGATCGATTAGAACACGATTGCGTTCATAGTCTTCTTTAACACGATGTTCTTTGCCTTCGTGGTCAGTCCAACGCTGAAGCATCATATTGTTCCAATTATACCCTTGGGTCAATCGATCTGCAAAGGCTTCACGGAGACCAATCTTATTCTTTGTGCCTTTTTCACGTACTCCCGGATATGCAGAGAACACGTTGTCCGAGGTATCGCCTCGCATACACTTCTCAAAGAGTAACCACTGGGGGTCCGGAATGGCTTTTGGCTCTTGAGTCTTTTTATCAATAACTCTCTTACCTTTTGCATCAAAGATACCTTCGTGTGTGATTGTAGTTTCCATTACACCGTTATATTGTTTCACATTTGGAGCAATTAATTGCACAAAATCTGTATCGGTCGAGATGATAACATGATTGTCGTTAGGATGACTCTGTATCCAGCCAGCAATAAGATCATCAGCTTCTAGCTGAGGATGTTGCATAACTGTGCAATTAGTTTTATCTGTGATAAACTCTTTGAATGTGTCAAAGGCTTCCCAAAAGACTTTTTCTTCTTCTGCTTCTTTCTCTGTATGTGCGGCACGAGCATCACTGCGATTACGCTTGTAAGGAGCATAGTGATCCTTGCGCCAGCTACGACCTTCTAAACAGAAGACTACGTGGGCACCGTTAAAGTCTTGCCAAGCCTTTTTAATACTGTTAAGTGTGATGTGAAAAGCCATGCCAAGTTTAATGTCAGCATCTCCATTGATTACATGCCTAGCACGGAAAAACGTATTAGCAGTATCAACTAAAATATAGGTCATTTGTTATTCTTTTTAACAGTTTTAATATCAATAACGCCGGTGTTAACAGCGCCTCCATAATCTCCGTCGATTACTACGTTAGCACATAGTTCACGGAACCAGCGATCTACAATTTCTTCGTCTAAATCACCGTCGAAACCATAGCCCTCTTGCTTTAATTTTAACACAAAGTCGTCATTCCAGTCAAGCTCAAAAAAGCCGTTGCGGATATTATCTTTGTTAATGTGAGTGTTAAGTACACCTACCCAGGGTTCTTTTAGTTTGGTTGCACGATCTTTTGGACTTAGTTTAGCAGTTTCTTCTGCGTCTTTAGCACGTTCTGCGGCAGTGGTAGCATCCTCTGCAACTTTTTTAGCAGCTTCGGCTTGTCTAAGACTTTCTTCAGTTTGGCTTCTAAGTTTATCAATGCCGAATAACTTTTCTATAAATTTACGCATTAGGTTCCCCACTCGTTTTTAAACAATGGCACCTGAAGACGATCACTGTATCTTAGTCCGTGCTTCATAGCAATATCTGCTACTGCTCTGTTATTAAGAGAATATACACTTTCTACACCGCCTACTGGCATTAGAAATATATGTCCTTCAAAATCTGCTTTTCGAAAAGCAGCAATGGCACATTCTGCATCAGCAAAGTCTTGTTCTGTAGCAATTACAAATTTTAAATATGCATATCCGACGTCTTCGTACTCTCGAACAATGCTAGGACAAATAGCATCCTCCCACTTCTCTCCGCTACATGGAAGTTTAGCACTTATACTAAATGTTATAGATTCGCACCAAGACTTGTTATCTTTTAATTTCCAGTTTTCTAGATACTGTTTAAATTCTGGAGTAAGTTTTTGAGTACCATTTGTTTCAAATGTAATCTCTTTTAAACCCTGCATCTTAGGATGATCTAGTAAGTCTGGATAAGCACGTTGCCAACCTAGCAAAGGCTCCCCACCTGTAATAACCAAGTGTTCATCACGCCATTCGCCATGCGGAAGTATTTCCATAATGCGTTCTACAATAGCATCAGTAGTTAACATTGGACTTAGATCTTTAAAGCGTGGATCCCAACTAGCATAGCTGTCACAGCCTGTGCTAACAAGTGGCAAATCTTTATAATCCTTATAAGGAGTATTGTCGTGAGCAAAAGCGATAGTTTCGACTTCTGTACTCAGTTCTCCCCGCGGCATTCCAAATCCCGCACATTTAAAGTTACAACCGAATGTACGGAGGAACACACTAGGCACACCCATGTAGCGGCCTTCACCTTGTATGCTGTAGAACAGCTCTGCTATTTTTAATTTACTCATATTACTATTATACACTCTTTTTCTCTAAAGACCAAGAACCGTCTCCCCGATCTTGCCATTCCAACGTGTCGCCTTCTTTCCAACCTGCTGCCTCTAGTAGGTCAGGTGGAAATTGGAGAATGGCATCTCCAGTTTCTGGATCTTCTTCAACGGTCAAGGTCCAGGAGTTGCGATCCTGTCGCTCAGTAACATCTTGCATATAAATGCGTCCTCTTCTGTGTTAAAATAAAAAGTCATTTTGTCCATTTGTGGGCTGTATCGAAATCGATCCCCCGGTAATCCAAATACTTCAATTACCATAGCGCAGGTTTCGTTCCACCAAAATCCGCTTTGACCTGCATGCCACGGAACAACTATCTCTGTACTCATTCTGGTAAAGGTGTAAATCTTGATAAGAAACTGTCTCTATAACAGCTATATTCTCGAGGAGGATCTCCGGCCTCGTCTCGATAATGAATCCAGATGCCGTCATCTAGATGTACCTCAGACAAAACTATAAACATTTGTCTATAACCACTGCCAACCCAACGACTGCCTTCTTTTATTTTCATAATTCGTCTCCAAAGCATTTATCAACCCAACCTGCTGCCGCACAGATCCATCCATAGCTCATCGGATCATCCCAATATAGTAATGCAAGAACTGATGACAATGCAGTTATTACAATTGCCAAATATCGTTTCATTAGTTTTTATCTTGTGTATTTGTAAACTGATTAACAGTTTTATAAGTATGAAGCTCTGCCTGATATTGCTCTTCAGTTAAGCCGTGCCAACCAATACACTTACCTGTTGGGCTACGACCACAGCCGCATTGTCCAATTTTACTTTCATCTTCTTTAACTCTTACTTGCATAGTTTTTTCCTTCTTACCAAATATTTTTTCAAAACTATTAGCGAATTCATCTTGACTTACACTAAATGGTCTTGGTTTAGATCCTTTGCCACTCATTTCCACCAATCCTCGTAGGGAAATTCGACCCATACATCTTCTTCTGCCTTATTTACTTCCGTGCCCCAATAGTTCATTCCAACGCTACATTGGCTAGATAGATTGTCAACAACTACAGCAAATCTAACATTGCCACTCCAAACGTGTTCCCAACGTTCATCATAGGGAAAGCAACCACTAGGCCAGTCCTGCATAATCCAATTCAATGTAGTTCCTTGATCGTTGATGTCGTCAACTACAAGAATATTTTTACCATCGAATGCATCTTCGGCCATCCCTAGGTCACTGACAGTTTCGATGTTATCTCGAAGACTGACCTGTAGTGGTTTCATCGGAATATTAAAATAGTGACTGATCATTACGGCAGGCAGCAGCCCGCCTCGACTGATGCCTACAATATAATCTGGTCGCCAATTGTCTTTTGAAATTTGTCTGCAAATTTCTCTGACTAAACTTTTAAATTCTGTGTAATCAATTATGCGCTTGTTCATATCTTTCTTTCAAATACTGCTCGTGTTGTACCCATTTGTTATTAACTAAAAATCCCCAATCTCTTTTCTTAGGACCGGGCATAAACAATGTCCAGGCAGTTACGCTAGGATCAAGCTCAATACGATGATAAGAGTTAGCCCTGCATACACGAAAACTGCCGGGTCCTCTCCATACACACATTTCAGCGATCTTGTTACCCTTGCTGTCAAACTGTGGAAGCCATTCATAATATCCGCCTTTTAAAATCAATGTTGCATAAGGCCACGGATGATCATGAACATCATCCGGATCGCCTTTTAAAAATTTATGTAGAAATACATTAAAGGGAAAACGGTCTCTATCTTTTAGAAACAGATAATAGCGTTCAAGATAAGGTTCGTCACTTTGACGATCCATAACAATACGCTTACGACCTATACGATCTAAAAAATTTAGAAACCATTTCATTTACATGTCTCCAAAAATTCATTAAGTCGTGTTACTGCCTCATTGAAATCTACAGCCCAAACTTTTGCTTCAATTTGATTATCAACAATATTCATATCAAAAGGAATAACGCCATTAAATCTAAAATCTTCTGGTACCTCTGTTGTAACAACAAATTCTTCTAGATGCTTTGCTCTAAAAATAAGGTTATTAGCCATGTCTACTGAATTCATAATGTTACCTCTTGATATTTAGATGCAGGATATCGTTCTTGCAACCATTCTAACAAACCGGGTTCCCAAGGAAGCTGTATGTCACCAGTTCGATTTGTAATTATTCTCATCGTGGTGCAAACTCTTGTTGTAGTTTAATGTTGTCAAAGAATTCTTTCTTTGTATGAGGATCGTCTTTGAATGTGCCTTTAAGCACAGTTGTCTGTGTGAGACTAGAGTGTGCCATAATGCCGCGATTCTCACAGCATCCATGCACCGCCTGCACATAGACTGCTACATTTTCAGAATCAGTGGCTTTACTAATTTCTCTAGCAATGTCATTACATAGTTCTTCTTGTAATGTACCACGACGAGCACACCACTGAGCAATACGAGTGTACTTGCTAAGACCAATGAGTTTGTTGGCTGCAATGATGCCAATATAAGCAACGCCAGATACAGGCTGGTGATGATGACTACACATACTTCGTAGCTCACTTCTAACCACAAGCATACCTTTGTATCGGTCTGCTGAATCATTTGGGAAAGCTGTTGCGTCTGGTGCTGGATCATATCTACCTGCCATTACTTCGTTAAAATACATTTTAGCTAATCGTTTAGCTGTGCCTTTTGAGTTAGGATCGTTCTCGCGATCAATTAATAAACAATCTAAAACTTTTTCAAATGCTTCTGTTGTTTCTTTAATTAGCTCTTCTTTCATTTTGTCATCAATGTACTCACTGATGTTATCTCCAGCCCAGAATCTTTTACCATTGCGTTTCATTACAAAACCCAAATAGTTATGTGCTGTGCCCACTTGATAACCACTGTCGCCGTACATAGCGTCAAGTGCTGTTTCTTTTTTATCTGTCATTATACTTCCTCAAACAGCGAACTAAAATGATTGTCTTTTAATTCTTTTTTAGTTTGAAAGAGGTCTAATTTTTCAAACCTGTAACTGTGTTTCATACTTAACATCATTGCTAGTTTTTCAAATTTAATTAAATTGTCGCATGACACTCCAATGACATAACCATGACAATATTGATAATCGTTTTCTCGATTACTTAGCTTTGCAGGTCCTTGATCAGGACCACGAAGTTTTGCATACCATTCGTAGTATTGCACATTACCAATAACATTTATTAGATTGTTATCGTCAACATCTTTACCTTTAATGATAAACAAATGATCAGTGTTGTACAACTGATCGTATTCTTCTTTATTAGAAACGATTTCTTCTAATGATTTAAATGTTTGCATTTTTTTCTCCGAGTTAATGTCGTGGATGACACAAATTATTATTTTAACATCTCTAATAGTTTGTTACAACTAAAAAAGTTTTCTTTTAATTCGTATACCTGTTTATTTAGGCTAGGTAAGAACTTTTCGTAATTTTCTATGTACTGCATGATCTTATTACAGATTTCCGGCCTATGTGCTTCGTATGCAGTATAGCTTTCAGTCCATTCGCTAGGATATTTAAAAGTATCAAAAGCCATTTCGCTGTAGCTAAGTCTATCCGGTACCATAGGAATAGCATCAACAACCGCGCCTTCATACCAACTAATGCCCAAGGTTTCTTGCAAGTTAGCACTGAACACTAACTTGGCTTCACCTAGCAGGTTATGATATTCGTTCTTGGTCAGCTGTTGATCCTGACAAACAACAAATTCGTATTGGGGAAGATATTGTTTTAAGTCTCTAAAAATCTCAACTTGTTTCTCAGGAGCAATACGATGTGGAAATAATATAAGATCACGCTTGGGCATATTTTTATACATCAGCAATGTATCAGTCATATACTCCATAGGCCAACCACTGCGCACAATCTTACCTTCATTGACAAACTCCTGCACAGTATCTTCTAGTGTTTCATCTAAAAGATTTTTACAAAATAAATCAATGTGAAATTGTGAAGCAAAATAATTGTGATTAATAGCGGCAAAGAAACTTTTCTCAGCGTGTCTAACCCAAGGAGCATCTCCTATCAATCGTCCTAGGAAATCTTGAGGATCGTAACTACCAGCATGCCACAAAGCGTGAATCTTTACAGGAATCTGTAAAAGCTCACTCATGTACTTTAGGTTAATGATGCCCGGGTGCCAAGCATCAGTAAAGATAAAATGATCGCCAGCCTTGACGGATCCTGCACAAAAAAGTCTTCCAAGCTGTTCAACTTGGTTTGCCTTATAGATATTAGTGCCCCCAAAGTTAAGAAATGCACCAGGAGTAGTGGCGCTAGGAATATCATTAGGACCCGATATAATGTGAACTTCATGGCCTGCCTTTCGTAAGAGTGCAGGTACATAGGACTTCCACTGTCCCGTGTACCTGGTCTCGACTGCTTCTAGATCAACGAGAAAAACGTTCATTGTTGTTATATCTCGGTTTGTTACCTTGATAAGGTTTACGCTCGCCTCGATCTACCCAAGGTCTACGTGGACGTTGACTATCAAGGAAGGCCTTGTAGTTAACGTTAGCACGATCATAAAGATGTGCAGGGTTGAAATCGCATAACTCCATACGACAAAAATCGTTGTATGCCTCTAGGTCGTCAAAGACCTTGTTAACTTCGGGCTTCATTGTAAGATACTTCTTAAGCCATTCTTGAGCCATTATAGCTTTCCTTATTAATACTTGATAAACGAACCATTTTCTCCGTCTTCGGAGACCTCAATCCAAATCTCACGACCTGGATACTTTGTAGAGATAGCGTCAAACAAATCGCCTGACATCATCTCACAACTCTTATAATCTAAACTTATTGTAGCATCTTTGTAAAGATTTAGCAACCATCGTTTGAACTGAATAAACTCAATATCTCTATCATCGTGCGTAACACCAATCCAAACTTTAAAGTGGAAGATGTGACGATGCGGATAGCCTAAAAAACTTACATCGTACTCATCACCTGTAGCAAGGTTTGAGTCTGTAAGTGCGGCCGGATATTTGTGCATACCTTCTTTCTGGAAGGTGACCCAAATCATTTTATTTGGACGGATGTCTTGTTTAATTATCATATTGAAAAATGTTTTGAAAGGTTGATGCTGTCATTGCTAAAAGTTTTTCCATTTGTCCGTCAGCTAGTCTAAAATCTAACTCAGGACGATCTTTTTTAGTTTTTTCAAAATATCCCCAGTAACCTTCATATGGTGTGTATGACAGATGCGGATTCTTTTTAAGAAGTGATCTTCCGTGCTCATATGCTGATTCGATTAACTCTAGTATTTGAGGTTGATCAAAATCACATAAGTCAACAGCAATTATAACATCTAAATCATTAGTTGTAAATCTTAATTGTTTGCGGATTTTTAAATATATCAACGATTGTTTGAATGGAGTGTCTATAATAGTTTCAGGACGCAGGGTAGCTACTGTTTGAGCACTAGTAGCTGTGCCTTTGCGAGCTTTAACTTCCCAACCAACTTCCGGAATGTCGCAACCATAGCCACGATTTATTTTAATGCCTACTTTAGTTTCGAGCAGATCTTCGCAGGCTCTTCCTGCAAACCCGTTTATATTACTAGGTAACTGATGTCCTAAAAGATGATGTCTAATAATGTTTAGAACTAATGTTTCTGTTGAAGTAATCATCTTAAACTCTCCATAGTAATAATTTTTGCCAATTCTTCTCCAAGCTCTTTGTCGTCAGTGACCACATGTAGGCTGTGTTTATGATCGTCCTTTTGACGATCGTACTTAGTTGTTTCAACAATAGTTCCACCACTGGCACTATAGACATTCAATCTAAATCCCTGTGACTGAATGTTTGGACCGTCACTATCGACGCTGATAACATTACCATAATCGTGTTCGTCGGTGTCATCCATTAGCCATTTGCGAATTCTTTGTTTAAATGTTAATTTCATAGTTCTTTCTTCTACATATCCCACCGGCCGGACCTTTGACGAAGATTTAGTCATTGATCGTTGCAATCGATGAATAGACCTTGCAGTTGAGGCATATTGCCCAATATTACTCATTTGATGATCTCATCCTTGCCATATTGATCCCAACTAGTAAACTTATTTCTATCTAGTAGGTCATGGAGGTTATGACACCACACTCCAGGATTAGTTGCTTTAAAATCTTTGTCGTCTATCTTTATTGTAGCATTATATCCCAGTTGTTGTAAATAGGGCAGCTTAACCGAAATCTGTGGAATAAACTGACGCTTCTCTACAAGACCGCTTTCTAACAAGCCTTCTACTTGCGCTACATCTAAATCTAGTGTACACCAAAATTCATCGTCTGCATCTAAGCAAACATAGATCATATCTTCCCATAGACGCCATTGTTCTGCATCGTTAACTTCTAATTTAGGAAAACTTTGATTAGCACCAAAGTAGATATGAGTACAGTTGTGTTGACGAGCAAGTTCTATGATTACATAGGCATCATTTACACCTGTTACAAACAGAGTTTTCATTCCGTATGCAGGAGTCTTTTCGATCTCAATACCTGTAAAGAATGTAATGCTGTCTGCAACACCTGATTCGTAATTTCTTTTCATTCGTTGTCTTTCGGAAATGCTTGACTAAATGGCCAAGCTGTTGATGGATCTGGTCTAGATTTTAATTCTACATTTTCTATAACGACTGTCCCGTCATCTTCACATAGACTAATTTGGAACGGTCCATATATTATAACATACTCATCCTCGGTTTGCCAAGCATGAGTTCCGTCAAACAGCCAAGCAGCACCTCCAATATCTGGAACATTCTCATCATCGGGGTCACCATGGTAGTAACAGTTCTTAATAGACTCCTGAGCTTCCTCATCTAGGTCATCACTAAATTCCCATTCGATGTTGACGCTGTCGTCAAACTCGCAACCCCAACCACAATCTGTTTTAGCATAGGCCACTGTGTCTTCTTTGTAAGGCAAGTTACAGTCCATATCCTCTTCAACAAAACCCTGACCCCAACGATAGGTTTCAGTCATGTTAAACCAGCTAATAGATCCGTCCTCGTTTTCACGAAACATCTCAACGACCCACTCAATACTTTTCTTATCCAGTGGTTTAATTAGATAAACTTTAGACATAGTTACTTCCTTTGAAAAAGATTTTTAATTGATTGAATTAGATTCACGAATCTAAAATGATAGTTTGTTAACATAGGTTGATGATAAGGGCAGCGACCCTGACGATAATCACACTTAGAGTCATACTCCTTACCGCAGGTGCTGCACTTATTCTTCAAGTCCGTTTGATCTAGCATATTGTGCCCGTTCTGTTTCTCGTTTTGTTTCACAAGGCTCGCAGTAGGTATGTACCCATCCGCCACCACGGCGTTCGCCAACATTACCACATCCTTCACAAGTTACACCACTCATGCTTTCTGCCATACGAACCATGCCGTCAATAATATCATCGCCACCTGTATAGTAGAAGCGTAGTGTGCCAAACTTTTCTTTAACCTGATCCAATGTTACCTGCGGAATAGATTCGAGAATCACTCTAGGCTCATCGGGATGTTCCTTATTCCATTCTATATTCCAATTACGCTGTTTCTCTTTCCAGTCAATGTGGTGTTGAATATTACCCATAAGTTGATTAAGGATATTATACCAACCATCACCGCAATCGAAACCCCAACACATGCAGGTTTCGGTCATAGGCAGATTTCGATTGATCATCATCTTAGGATACTTTTCGCACAACAACTTATCTAGTTCTCGTCTCATCACCAGTTACTCACGTCAGTGTTATCAACTTTAATATCCTTGCCTAACAGCTCAAAATGAACTGTTGTGGTAGGTCCAATACCGCTAGAGTTTTCTTCAACAATTTCAAATTGAGGAATCTCTGGAAAACGATCAGCGATGTCTGCCAATGTTTTAATTTGCGTCTGTGTTAGAATATACTTTTTCATTTGCTTGCTTTCGTTTAAGTATAGCAATTTCGTCTTTTAAATGCAACCGTTGCTTCTTCAATTCTTCAAGTTTTAGGTCTTCAAAAAGTCCATTCTTTTCCAGCGTGTCTACTTTTTTATCTAAGGCACGATGTGCTTCTTCTAAATGTTTAATTCTCATCTCATACATTGTTTGCCTCCTGTTCTAAGAACTCTGCTTCTAATTCTTCTAAAACATTTTCATCTAGTTCAGGCATAGCACTTACAGTGCTTACACTCTTGTCTAACACAACATCGTCATGATCAAACAAGTTACTGAATGTGTTGTTGGCATTGCCACCACGTAGACGCATACCCATCATGTTGTTTAACATTGGTCGAGCATCTTCGATCATTTGCATAGGAGTTTCGGATTTAAAAAGTTCTTCAACAAAACGATCAAAGTAAAGAATATTGCGTGGAACCCACTCTGAATATTCATCGCTCTTGTCGTTCTCTTTGACTTTCTTCCATAGTCTCCAGTCTGGCTGTGCCTTGTGGCGTTCAATGTCCATTAATGTGTTAGCACGTTGAACAGCAACAATATGACAGTAGGTATTATGTGCCATCATTAAAGCATAACCAAAGCTATCCCAAGCAGTCTTGCCTTCTTTACCTATCTTGTTTAACATTCCTGGCTTGTACCAGCAGATGTCTCCAACCGTTAATCTGCGTCCAATTTCACTTTCGAAAGGGAATGGGATGTTAAAAGCCTGGCTAAGGGCTTTGTTGTCTGGGGCTTTATCCATGATAACTGACCAGCGTTTATTGGTATGCTGGGCGTTTGTATAGACGAGCCCGTGTGCTGT
>Ga0209191_1000388_pt1 | contig 34645 bp, 32 predicted proteins | sample S_130626_EF_Meta_FD_187320 | JGI IMG/M metagenome (GOLD analysis project Ga0209191, IMG submission 187320) | Freshwater microbial communities from Lake Simoncouche, Canada to study carbon cycling - S_130626_EF_MetaG (SPAdes) (version 2) | ecosystem: Environmental > Aquatic > Freshwater > Lake ...
TTTCTTCAGCTTGGCCAATACCAAGTTGCCGCATTATTTGTTGTACGCCGGCCCTGCTGTTTGCCTGTTGCTGACATCTGCAGCCTTGTCAGCAAGCCCTCGCATGTGGGGTTTGACTTGGCTTGTGGCAATGTCGGGCCTGGCCGCAATGCTCTTGCTTCCAGCTTATTTGCAGCAACATCCTGAGCGGGTGACAGACATCTTTTACAAGACCTTGTTAGAAGGATCACCTCATACCCAGATGAAGGTATGGCTGTTTGCACTTCCCTTGCTGCTTTATATCGCGCCGGCCTTGAACTATGTGTTGCGTGTTGTGAAACCTACTAACACGTACATGACCCAAGGGTTTGGGTTTATTTCCTTTTCAATTTTTCAGGCCAGCGTCTTAGCGCTCGTTGTATTGCCTTGGTGGGCGCAAACAATTCAGGCGCCTGTGCAAGGGCTGGCTTTGAAGTTTCGCGACAACCCCAGCACCATTGTCCAATGGGGAGTTCACCTTCCTTCTTTCGCCACTTACAGGCAGCAGGAGGCTCCTAGACGCGAGCCATTGCCCGGCGAGATGGCTTTGGTCAAGAACACCAGGCCTTATTGGCCCATTGAGTGGCAGACGCTTGAGGTCAATGGGCCGCTTGCCGTTGTGAAAGCGCCAGATCTATTGAGGAGCAAGCCATGATTCATCCGATGCAACAAGTGCTCACAAAAACTTTGAAAATGAATTTTCATTGCATGCCCGGTTGTCTGGGTTTGTTCTTGTTTGCGGCAGTGGTCTTCAGTGTTTTTCCCCAACTTGATCTTTGGGTATCGCAATTGTTTTACTTAGATCACGGTCAATTCCCTGCTAACGACATGTGGTTGGTTCAATTTATTTACCACGGCATACCATGGGCAGGGCGCGTGCTATTTGCTTCTTCAATTTTGCTTTTGATCGTGGCTGTCTTGATGCCATCCAAAGTATCAAGAAGAAATTGGCGCCGTGCTTGTGCAGTTGTTACGGTGGTTGTTCTTGGCATTGGACTCTTGGTGCATACAGTTTTGAAGGATGGCATGGGGCGCCCTCGTCCTCGCGATGTGCAGGTTTTTGCTGGACCTGCTGCATATGTCCCTGTCTTCGTCCCAAGTCAATATTGCCAAACAAACTGCTCATTTGTCAGTGGACATGCCGCAGTTGGATTTGCACTCATGTCCCTCGGTATGTTCGGCATACGCAAGAAACGTCAATTTTGGCTCCTCACTGGCTTGATCGCAGGAGGCTTGATTGGCCTGACGCGAATTGCGCAGGGAGGCCATTTCTTAAGCGACATTGTCTTTTCTTTGATTGCCATTTGGGCTTCTCACCTGTTGATCAGGGCTGTCTGGCTGCGATTTAGAGGGTGGCAGATCCATAGAAGGGCAATTCTGATTTCACACATGCAGCAAAGTTTGTAACAATTGGGTGTACTCACACTGCAGGGGTCAGAAGTTCGTAACTTATATAGTCCCTTCCACAACTTAAAATTCTGAAGACTATCAACACCTTAGGTAGTCTTCAGGATTTCATTTGTAGGATTTCCATAATCACAAATCTTGGTAGTTTTTTTGAATTAAGGAATGATGGCTGCACGAAGTACACGTTGTGTCGCAGCATCATTAATGGCCAGAGTAACTTCATCCAAGTTATAAAAACCATCTACCAACTCTGCGAGAGGATATTTCGATTTGTTATTTTTCACAAACTCTAATGCTTCAATGAGATGGCGCGGGTGATAGTTGTGAATCCCACGCAGTGTGATCATTTTTTTAACAATGCGATGCGCATCAAAATTGACATGTGCTCCTGGGCTCACCAAGCCAGCAATCACATAGGTGCCACCTGTGCGCACCATCTCAATTCCAAGTGGAATGACGCCTGACACGCCGCAAACTTCAATCACAGCATCAGGACCTACAGGTTGACAATTGGCATTAATCTCTTCTAGCAGTGCATCTTGATTGGTGGAGGGATCAATGGCCAGGTCAACGCCGAATTTGGCAGACAGATTGCGGCGGTTTACATTGATATCTAAACCCACAACAAAACTAGCACCGCGTGCTTTGGCAATCGCTGCACCGTACAAGCCAAGTAGACCAAGTCCTTGAATGACGACAGTGCTGCCCTCACGAATATTGGCAGCCTCTACAACTGCGACCATGGTAGAAATGCCGCAATTCAAAGGGGCAGCTTCGCAATCAAAAATATCATCAGGGATGCGCAAAATCCATGATTTTGGCAACACATAGCAATATTCTGCAAAACCGCCGTGATGGTGAGGCGCTGTTGTAACTGACATGTGACCATACTTTTCAAGTCCAGGTGACTTTTGCGGCAAGTCAAGAACTTCAGAAAAATAGTTGTCGCCGGGAATGAAATATTCACTCCATGTAATTCGATCGCCAATAGAAAGACTATTGCCTTGCATATCTTGGGTGAGTCCATCCCCCAAGGCCACAATGCGTCCCACTATTTCATGGCCCAACAAGCCTGGGCATGGGCTAGGGCGATGACCTTGGTAGGAATGAATGTCTGAACGGCATATGGTGGACATACTTACTCTGACCAATGCTTCCATGGCATTGGGGGGGCGGATAGGGTAATCGTGAACTAGAAACGGTTCATTGGGTGATGGATAAACCGCAATGCGTCCAGTAGCTGGCAGATTCATTTTTATATTTCTACTATTCTTTTGGTAAGTTCATTGGCAACAGTTATATGCTCCAGCGTCTTACGCGAGCTGACAATATGTCTATTAGAGTCACAGAGACAATGATGATCAATAAAATGGCAGAAGTTTCAGCGTAGTCAAAACCTCGAATGGATTCGTGCAGAACAACGCCAATGCCTCCAGCACCAACCATTCCAACCACGGAAGCTGATCTGACATTGGACTCGAATCTGTAAAGAGAATACGAAATCCAAAAAGGCAGAACTTGAGGAATAACGCCATATAGAATTTCTTCAAGTGCATTTGCACCAGTAGCTCTAACGCCTTCTACAGGGCGCGGATCGATGGCTTCAACTGCCTCAGCAAACAGTTTAGCCAAAACACCAGTGGTGTGAATCCATAAAGCCATTACCCCCGCAAAGGGGCCAAGACCAACAGCCACAATGAAAAGCATGGCAAATACCATTTCATTGATGGCGCGAAAAGCATCCATCAACCGTCTCACGGGTTGATAGACCCAGGAAGGTGCAATATTTTCAGCACACAATAATCCAAAGGGGACCGCGAAAACTATGGCCAACACTGTTCCCCAAATCGCAATGTGAATGGTGATGATCATCTCATTGAGATAAATGCGCCAGTCATGAAAGTTAGGCGGAAAGAATTCTTTGCCAAATATAGCCATGTTGGCTGAATCGGCAATGAGCGCCATGGGCCGAATGTCTGCACCTTGCCAGGACCAAATTAGCAACATCAAAAAAAGACCCCATGACAACTGCACCAGCAGACTGGTACGTGGTGCCTCAAGCGGAATATCGCTGATGGTGGGTTGCTTGATCATGGCAAGTTGTTTGACGATACCAATAGATTATTTTGATTTGGCCAAAACGGCTAGCTTTGCATCAATTTCTGCAAGCTTTGTTTGTTTTTCAGCGGCTGACATATTGGCATCATTTTCAAATTTAAGGCGATCTTTGAATAATTCGAGTTGGCGAATTGGAATCAACTGCGCATCTGTTGATGCTTTGAAGCCAGCCAAGCGGTACATATTCTTCAAGATTTCTTTTTCGCGCTCGTTTTTACCGTAGCTTGTGACGAAATCTTGAATTTTCTTTTTCACATCAGAAGGAAGATCTTTGCGCCATACCAAGGGGTCGCGTGGAATAAGAGGAGATGTCCAAAGAATCCGAATTTGTTCGAGTTTCTCTGGCGTTTTTTCCTTGATTTTCTCTGTCATCTCGCTGTTGCTGGTGGCCAAGTCAACTTGTTTGTTCAGAACGGCTAGAAAATTGCCTTCATGGTTAGAGGATCGCATTACCTTGAAGTGTGTTTTGGGGTCTAATTTGTTCAAAGAAAAAACATAGTAAGTAGGAACCAATGTGCCTGAGGTTGAAGAAGGATCTCCAATACCAAAGGTGTACTCTTTACCATTTTTCAAAACTTGATCCAAAGTTTTGATGGGAGAGTCTTTGTGGGTAATCAAGTAGGAGTAATAACCAGGAGTGCCGTCGAGATCAACAAATTGGGCAAAGACTTCACCTTGTGATCGATCGACAGCATCGATGGCGGCTTTGTTGCCATACCAGGCAAGTTGAATTTTGTTAAATCGTTGTGCCTCAATGACACCTGCATAGTCGGTGGCGTAAAAGCCATTGACTTTGATGCCCACAGATTTGCTCATGTCTTCCAAAAACGGTTCCCACATTTGCTTCATTGCACTTGCTTTCTCCGTTGCAATGATGCCAAAGTTGAGTTCTTTGATGTCATTGGCGCTGGCGACTGTTGCAGCTGTCAATGCCAATGCTGTCAGCATCGATTTCATTATTTTGATCATGAATATTCCTTTTTAAGGTTGAGAGGGTTTAAACGTGGTTTACGAAGCTCATCGGATGTAAGTTGTTTCCGATAGAGGGATCTGCGAGGGCTTGTGTTTGAAAGAATTCTTGTGCACTGCTGCCGTAAAGTTCTGCTAGCAATTGCGGCGTTAAAGCTGATGAGGGGCCGTCGTAAACCACTCGACCAGCATTCAGTGCAATAGTGCGTTTGCAATAGCGAACAGCAAATTCAACTTGATGTAGTGACACAAGCACCGTGCACTGGTAATCTTGGTTCATTTTCTGAAGTAAGTTCATCACGATTCGCGATGACTCTGGGTCCAGGGAAGCTATGGGCTCGTCAGCCAAAATAATTTTGGCTTTTTGAACCAAACAGCGTGCAAGTGCAGCACGTTGTTGTTGCCCGCCAGAAAGGGTAGAGGCACGCTGCCAAGCGGTTTGCTCGATGCCCACTGAGGCCAGTGCCTCTATGGCTGCCTGACGCTGTTTAACTGTGAAGCGCATCAACAAGCTGCGCCACCAAGGGGTTTCGTGCAGAAGTCCAATTAAAACGTTGGTAATCACGGGCAAACGATTGACCAAATTGAACTGTTGAAAAACAAAACCAATTTTGTTTCTAACTTCTTTGAAATTGGACTTCCGTTGGCCGTTGGCTTGAACGGTTTTACCCAATACATCAATTTCTCCGCTGTTGGATGTAATAAATCCTGGGAGATGTCTTAGTAGTGTTGATTTCCCAGATCCAGATGCACCCAACAAGGCAACCATTTCACCTTCCGATATTTGCAGAGTGACCTTATCAAGCGCCTTGCAATTGGCAAATGATTTACTTAGTTCTCGGATCTCTATAGCGAAGGCCATTGATGGTGTTCTGTTGTCTTGAAAATCAAAACTCAAAGCATATGACCACTGTGTGACAGCTTGTTGACGATTAAAATCGATTCTTCGTAGCCTTATTTCAAACCAAATTGAATTGTTTTAAGCTTGGCTGACCCACTCTTCGCTGCGTTCCCATAGCTCAGATGCTAATTCAGAGTCTTGCCCCAACCCTGCAGGTTGCATTGGTTTAGAGTCTGCGTAATACAGACCTGACTCTTGTTTAGGTGCGTGCATTGCACAGTGCAAGGTTGTATGGGCTCCTTCCTCTGGTGTCAGAAAACCACGAAGTCTTAGCAATGGACGAGCCCAATCAGGAACAGCCCGCCAAATTTCAGTATCTACAACGCCCGGATGCAGGGAGTATGTAGAAACGGAAGTTCCTTGAACACGCTTTGCCAGTTCTGCACTGAAGAGTAAATTGGCCAATTTTGAAACGGCATATTCGCGAATGCCTGTCCATGAATTTGTAGGTTGACGCAAAGCATCCCAATCAATCTCTGCTGCTCGCTTGTGGGCACGGCTAGATACTGTAATCACACGAGAATGACCTGACGTTTGCAATTTTTCTAGCAACAATTGAGTCAGCAAAAAATGACCTAAATGATTAATGCCAAATGTCATTTCGAAACCATCTTGCGTTAAACCCCTTAGACCAGCTACACCAGCGTTATTGATAAGCAGGTGCAAGGGCAAATTGAGTTGAACAAAAAGTCGCGCGCAGTCCCTAATTGAGGCAAAGCTTGCTAAATCTAAAGGAAGAAATAGGGGCTGTTCATCAACTGCTAGCGAATTGATGTGATCTAACACGGGTTGAGTTCTTTCAAGTGAACGGCCCGCAATGATGACTTTAAAACCCTTTTTTGCCAGTTCAATGGCTGTAATGCGACCAATTCCAACATTACCGCCAGTAATTAGTGCCACTTGGCCATGAATGTAAAACTCATTGTTCATTGCGGAAGGCTTTTCTGATTGAATTAAGAAAATTCAATTTGTTTGAAGCTATCAATCCAAATGTCATCAATCATCCGAAGTTTGACGGGATCGAAGTTTTTTATTGTTTCCCAATAGCGGCCAGAAGGAACGAGATAGCCTAAATTCTTTTCAGCTGCCAGTGCCATGCCAACCTTATGTAGATTTACTAATTGATTTTGATTGGCTAGTAATTTTTCATAGCTAAAAGAACTTTGAAAGTCAGAGTTTCCTAGACGAGGAAATGTCAACCTAGATTTTGGCAAAGATGAAATGTTTAAAACGGCACAATTTTGCTTGTTGGCAAGTGCCATCAACCTGTTTGATTTTGCCTCTAAAGATTGAAGCGTCACGTCATTTCGCAAGGGGTCAGCAGTGCCATTTCCATAGAAATGACTCGTCTTACCCTTTTCAGCATAGTAAACCATGTCGCAACCTACATAAGCAATGATGTCCGGCTTGAGTGCTCCAAGTGCCCAATACCCGGCAGTAAATGCCATTGTTCCGCCTGCATAAATAAAGCCACCATAATTATTCTGGTGAAGAACAAATTCATTGGCAGAAACTAATTGTTGATGGGGGTCAACTGGCAATTGTGGACGACGCTCAATAGGAAAATCTTCAGGAAATATTAGATAGTTCCAGTCGGGTGTTACTTGCCACGCATTGTTGATGGCAACACGGCTTGTAAAAAATGAAAGATCCCAATGCTTGATGGCAGTGACATCTGGCGCACTGCCAAAGATCAAAACAATGTTTGAATCACGCATTTTTATGTGTACATAAATGAAAGGAAGCAGCGAAAGCACTTCTTAGAACAGCTGATCTTCTTCGAAAAATCAAAGTGGTTCTTTAGCCCAAATTTCGCAAACCGAAGTTGCGAGATGGGCTAAAGAAATTGGTGCATTCAAAATTGAGACACCAAAATAAATTATCAGTTTCCGCGAACAGCTTTCAAAGCAGATACACCAGCAGCAGGAAAGTCTGTGAAAATACCATCAATCCCAAGTCTCATGTAGTACTCGATTTCCGCTTTGACGTCGCTAAAGCCAAGGTCATAGCCGCCATCGTCGCCGCGGAAAGTCCATGTGTGAACAAACAAACCTTTTTGGTGAGCCAACTCAATCACGCCTGTTGAACCGTCTACTCGGCGGTCGTAAGAATTGATCTTGCCATCGCCATTGCGATCCACTTTGTCATTCACTGTCTTGACCAAGTATGGCTTCCATGGGCCCACGCCATCAGCGTAAGTTTTGATGAAATCTAAGCCGCTGGCAGTCACCAAGTCTTTGAATGTGCGCGTGTCTTTGTTCACCACAAAGTCATAAGGCTGACGCCACGGGTTGTAAGTTGCTGTGTCAACCTGAATGCTGCCGTCATCTAGCACATCGTAGGCGTCGATCAGTTGGACCAGCTTGATATTTGTTTTGGTGTTGAGGTATTGCAGATTGGCAACTTCAAACGATTGAATGAAAACTGGTGCTGTGGCTACATTGCCATAAGCGGCATGAAGTGTTGTCACCAATTTATCTTCAAACACATTTTTGCCAAAGTTTGCCACCGTGGCGTGATGTGTAGAGTGCTTGATCTCTGGATATATGCCAATGGTGCGTCCAAGCTTGGTGCCTTCAGCTTTGGTCAAAGCAATGACTTCATCTAATGTTGGAATGGAGAACAAGCCATCATAAATTTTGGACCGCTTGCCGTTTGGCTGAATTGCGCGCAATGTTTTAATTTCAGCCAATGTAAAGTCGCTTGCAAAGTAATCCGAAATTTCTTCGCCATCCACATTTTTGGTGGATTTTCTGCTTGGAAATTTGGTGGCCACATCGGTTGTCCCACCCAGCATAGGTTCATGACGGGCAATCATCACGCCGTCTTTGGTTAGAACCAAATCTGGCTCTACATAGTCAGCACCTTGGTCGATTGCTGCTTTGTAGGACTCAAGTGTGTGCTCTGGAAATGTTCCTGATGCACCGCGGTGACCAATGACCAAGGGTGCATCACCTAAAAGTGTTTTAAATAGGGGGGAGCTGTCACCGCCGCATGCCTGTAGCAGGACGACAGAAGCAGCCGCCAATAAAAGCTTGATTTTCATGTTTTCTCCAACAAATTGTGATGAGCTTTTGATGTCCAGCCTAAGCGAACGAGTCAAATTTGCCAGAGGCTTGTGACAGTAGCGTGAAGACAGTCGACAGTTTCAGAGAAGTTCTGCTTGCAAATTGGCGTCAATCTCAATTTATTGAGGCGAGTACGACTTCTATTGCATATTGGGTGTTCTGCGTACCGGTCTGCTGAAACCACAAGGTCATGAAGCCTTCGCCAAGTTGCGACTTGGATACATTGGCCAAAACATTGCGACCCAAATCGCTCGAGCCTATGTGGCCATAAGCCAGCATGCGTGAAGTATCAACACCCGCATCGAACACGCGGTTTGGTTGTAAAGCATAGAAAGAAATTGCATCTTCCGAGACATACTGCGCTAACTTGACAGATACCAGCTGTTGCCCTTTTGGTATCTCCCATCTCACGTAATCAGCGTCTCCGCGTACCACCACGCCATGGATTAGATATGTTTGAAAACCTTGCGTTAAAACGCTAGGCTGCAAAGGATTACCTGATGCTTCGTGGGCCAGTATGTTTTGATTTTTTAAATCAAAGACTTGCGCTTCGGAGGGGTTACCAGCCACATCGACCTGACGCAGCCAAACACTTGCTAAGCCGTTGCCCAATGTTCCCAAGCCTATGCCGGTTCCAGTCAACCAAGGGCCTTTTGGGTCAAGCGCATATTCCCACCGCGCTCCCATTTCAATGCCTGAGAGCTTTAATGTGTTTGTGACCCCCTCTATTTGCGGCGTGATTTTAACGGCAGAAGGCGGCATGGTGTCCAAAATGCAATTCACTTTGACAATGTCTGAGGTGTTGCCAAGGTTATCTCGTGTGCGCACCCAAATCATCTTGGCACCATCGCCTTTAACTTCAAAATTAGATCCAACACCCCGCGTCCAGGTTGCGCCTTGGTCCAAAGAAAATTCCCAGTCCAAACTTGGTGCATCAACTCGCCACATGCCAATGCGTGTGATGCCGTCTGTCACGCTCAAGCCGGTATCGGTGAAAGTCAAAACAGGTGCGCTAAGGGTTACGGGACTAGGAACAAGCATTGGCGGTTGGGGAGAGGATTCGGCCACTGGGTCTGTACCAGGACCTGATCCGCCGCATGCGCCCAAAAATAAGGCGAGCGCTATTGACGAGGCAGAGCGTGAAATGTCATTTTTCATACACGGAATTGAAATCTAAAAATTTAAGAATAACAGTTACACATGGTGTGTAGATTTAACGGATTTTCGAAAGGATTAATGTGTCGATTTCTATCAAGAGTTTTGCAAGTGCAATGACCTTTGCTGTCTGTGCAGGCTATGTCAGCGCACAAGCACAAGCGGTTTACCCAGCTACTTTGGCTGGACATGCTGTTTTGCCAGCAATGTCACTTATTCCTGCACCTTCGGATGCCCCTGCAGATTTGAAACACAGTGGCAAATTCACGACTGGCCAAAGGGTTGAAAAATTAGGCTCTGTGGAGGGCTTGTCTGCAGGCCGTCCTACAGGGGTGTTTCTCCCATTCGATGGTCAACCCTTGCAAGGTCATTCAGGCATTCAAAGAATGCCTGATGGTACTTTCTGGGTATTGACCGACAACGGTGCTGGATCAAAAGCCAATTCACCAGATTTCATGCTGTATTTGAATCACTACAGCATTGACTTTAAAACTGGGCAGTTCAAACAACTTGCTACAGTGTTCTTACACGACCCAGAAAAGAGAGTGCCATTTCGGATCGTCCACGAGGGCACCAATTCACGTTATTTAACGGGTTCAGATTTTGACACTGAAAGTTTTCAAATCATTGGACAAAATATTTGGATTGGCGACGAGTTTGGCCCGTTCTTAATCAAGACAGATATGAAGGGCAAAGTACTTGCCGTTTACGAAACAGTTGTTGACGGCAAAGTCGTTAGATCTCCAGACCATCCTTCCGTCACAATGCCAGGTTCTCCAGTCGACAGCACTAAATTTGAAGTTCGCCGCTCCAAGGGTTTTGAAGGTATGGCATCTTCAAAGGATGGCCGCAAGTTGTATCCAATGTTAGAAGGGCCTGTTTGGAATGAATCGACCAAGAGCTTTGAAAATATAGATGGAAAACAATATCTTCGCGTATTAGAGTTTGATGTGGCTACTGAAAAATGGACAGGTCGCCATTGGAAATACATGCTAGAAGCAAACCATCATGCTATTGGTGACTTCAACATGATAGATCAAACGACTGGCTTGGTTATAGAGCGTGACAATGGTGAAGGCACCAAAGCTGATGCATGCCCTGAAAACCAAAAACGAACAGATTGCTTCCACGATCTTCCGAAATTCAAACGGGTTTATAAAATTGAGTTGACTGAAGCCAATGTGGGCGGCGTTGCGCGCAAGATTGGCTACATTGATTTGATGAACATAGCCGATCCCAATAAGTTGTCTCGCAAGCCTTTGGAAAATGGCGTTTTGACATTTCCATTTTTCACCATTGAAAATGTTGATGTTGTAGACGCCAAACACATTATTGTGGGCAATGACAACAATCTTCCGTTTTCGAGCAGCAGATTGCCTAACAAGGCGGACGACAATGAAATGATTTTGCTAGAAGTTGAGGCGTTTTTAAAAGCCAAGTAATTTCAATTTTAAGCATTACCATTTTGAAAAGGCCATTGCATGTTATGGCAATGGCCTTTTTGAGTGAATATATAAATTGAATTTCTACTGAGTCTTTTAGCTTGTGCTTGGCATTAACTTTTTGAAGTGATGTTTCTTAACGCGTTAATTAGGCGGTCCAGTTCTGATTCTGTGGTGTAGATGGCTGGTGATATGCGAATACATTGACCTTTTGCTAGGCCTGCACGGCGCACAGAAAAGATGCCATATTTATCTCGCAACTCTGCCACTAAAGCATTGTTCTCTTCGGCTGTTCCTTTTCCTGCCATTCGGAATGAAGTAATTCCAGCGTACATTCCGGGTTCGTCTGGTGTCAATATTTCAAGCCCCTTAAATTCCCGGGTACGACTGACCCAGTAATTGCGTAAATGTTTGACTCTTAGTTCTTTTGCTTTGGCACCAATTTCATTGTGGAGTTTCAGCGCTGTTGGTAATGTCAAGATAGAAGCAAAATTCACTGTGCCGGTGTGAACACGAGACCGTATATCTGTGGCCGGGTAGTCTTCATCACCCATTGCGCGGTCAATTTCTGTCAGTTTGGATTTCGAAATGTACATAAATCCAAGCCCTAAAGGAGCACCAATCCATTTGTGCAAATTGAAGCCCACGAAGTCAACGCCTAATTCACTCACTTTGAAATCGATTTGACCCCAAGAATGTGCCGCGTCCAAAATGACTGCAACACCGCGTGACTTTGCCATAGAAGCAATTTCAGGTACTGGCATGACAAGTCCTGTTCGGTGGCTAACATGCGTTAAAAGTAGAAGTGCAGCCTTAGGATGTTCATTCAAAATTTGTTGGTAGGCTGCCAGCACATTGGACCTGGTTGCCGGCTCTGGAATATTGAACTTAACCACATTGACGCCTCGTCGGTCGGCAAGCCATTTCATTCCATATTGCATGGAGTCGTAGTCGAGGTCAGAGTAGATAACAGTATCGCCAGCTTTCAATTTGTTATAGCCTGCAATTAACAATTGCAAAGCTTCAGTAGCGCCACGTGTCAGTGCAATTTCCGACGTTTCTGACCCCACGGCTTGAGCAAGTTGTGCTCTTGCAGATTCAGCATCTCTTCCAAATTGTGTGCGGGCGTAGATAGAATTTTCTCTGTTAACCATTTCAGTCTTAGCGACATAATCCATGCGAACAGGTTCGGCCATGATTCCCCAGTAGCCATTCTCTAAATTGATGTGTTGACTAGATATTGAATACAGATTTCTAACTGCGTTCCAATAATTTTGTTGGGATGCGATGTTGCCAATTGGCGCAATGGGCAAATTGAAGGAAGAAGATGCTGGGTTGGGGATTTGTGCATTGACAGTTGATGAGGCTGCTGCACTGGCCGTAGCCAAGCCAATGACAAAATTTCTTCTGTTGGTAATAGACAATTTGGTCTCCAAGATTAATATTCACTGTTTTAGAGTCTATTGATGACTCTTTTGTGAAGCGATTAGTTAGCTCATTGGATATTTCAAGGTCTTTACTTTCATTTCATCAAATCTACATGATTTAAAAAAATAATCACGCCATTTAAATGGAGTCTGATATGCATTCAACTGTGATGTCAAATGATTCACTTGTTGAAACATGCAAAGCTAAGGCCTTGGCACTTGGTTTCAAAAAAGGACACCATCGAAGCTTAGATCCTTACCAAAGCAGCAGAATAGAATGTTTCCCTCGCAGTGTTTTTTGTTTTGTTGTGCATGGACGACTTGACGTTCATACACCGAAATCTATTTTCTGTGTATCGCAGGGTGAGGAAATCGTGCTTCCAGAGAAGCAACTCTTTCAAATTTCGGCAGGTGATCAAGGTGCCCAAATATATGTTGCGGTAAAAAGCAAAAAAATCACTTAGTCTTTACGCTTGACTCTATATAAATAAATAAAATTTTTAAATTCTGAGTGTTGACCGCTTGAATTTCTCACATCTTGATATTAGCTTGCTTGATCAACTTTCCGAATTTTTCAAAATCTTGCCTGTTGATTTTGCTAAATTCATCTGGGCTTATATTTCCCGGTTCTCCCCCCAAACCCTTAAGTTTGGCCTGAACATCTGGCAGCTTAATAATCCGAGCTAACTCAAGCTGAAGTTTGTTGATGACATCAGGTGGCGTACCTGTTGTGACAAAAACGCCATACCAAGTACTCATCTCAAAACCAGGCACACCTGCTTCGGCCAGGGTAGGAACGTTGGGTAGTTCGGACGAGCGCTGTGCAGTCGTGACTGCCAGTGGTTTAAATTTCCCAGCTTTAATTTGCCCCATTGCGGATGAGGTAGTGTCAAACATAATCTGCACATTGCCCGCAATGATGTCTAAGTGAGCTTGCGCGCTGCCCTTGTAGGGTACGTGAACGCTTTTAACGCCAGCTGCGATGTCAAAGCCTTCCCCCGCGATGTGTTGAGTGCTGCCAACACCAGAAGATGCATATTTAAAGTCTTCAGGCTTGGCTTTCATCAGTGCTACCAATTCCTTCACACTGTTGGCCGGCACGTTTGAGCCCACCACCAAGACATTGGGAACAGTCACTACCAATCCGATAGGTGTTAAATCTTTCATGGGATCAAATGACAATTTGATCAAATGCGGTGCAATGGCTTGTCCTGTATTGGTCGCAACTAAAATTGTATGTCCATCGGGTGCAGCCTTGGCAGTTAAGTCGGCCGCAATGGTGTTAGATGCACCGGGTTTATTTTCCACAATGAAAGTGCCCTTGAGAGACTCTGTCATTTTTTCAGCCAGCATGCGTGCAATGATGTCTGTGCCGCCACCAGCGCCAGCACCGACCATGAGCTTAACGGGCTTGGTGGGATAGGTAGTTTGTGCAAAGGCACTCAGGCCCAATAGAGTTGCTGCAAATAGAAAAGCAAAATGTTTTTTCATGATTTCTTTCCCTTGTGTTAAAAATTCTTAAGCGACTTGTTTTTTAAATTGACGATGGTGTTGGCCCATTCGGCAAGCTAAATCAAATGCATTGAACATGGCTTGTGGGTTCGCCAAGTTTTTGCCCACTATGTCGTAAGCTGTGCCGTGAGCTGGTGTGGTGATTGGGATGGGTAGGCCGCCATGTACAGTCACGCCTTTTTCAAAGCCCATGAGCTTCATCGCAATTTGACCCTGATCGTGATACATGGTGACCACACCGTCATAGCCGCCTTCTTTTCTGATAGCTCTGACAAACGCTGTATCAGCAGGGAATGGTCCATCGGCTGGTATGCCTGCTTGATTGGCTAATTCAACACCAGGAGAAATGATTTTTATTTCTTCATCGCCATAATTTCCGTTATCACCATTGTGAGGATTGAGGCCACAAACTGCCAAGCGGGGAGATGATTTACCTGAAGCATGAAGTGAATTTGAAATCATTTGAATCGATTCAAAAACCTTTTGACTGCTCAGAAGGTAGCTGACTTCCTTGAATGGAACATGCGAAGTGACTCTGGATGTCCATAGGTCTTGCAACACATTGAGTTCGCCACAAACTCCCGTGTAATTTAAAAATTCTGCAAACCACCTAAGCTCATCTTCTTGATGCATGCCGCCAAGTCGAAGTGCGCTTTTGTTTAAAGGCGCAAAGCAGAAAGCATCTGCCTTTCCATCTCGCACCAATGCAGCCCCTTCACCCAAAGCCGAAAGCATGTAAGCACCATTTTGAGCATCTGCTGTTGCGGGTTTAAATGCTGAGGTGTTGTAGCCAGACCAATCGTGCCAATGTGTATGAGGTGCAGCTTGAATGCTGTCTTTTTGGCCAATCAGGATTATTTTGGATGCTTTGTGACTTGTTTGGTCTAGAACTAATTTTTGAACCAGCTCGGGACCAATTCCTGCGGGGTCGCCCGTGAAAAGTGCAATTGTAGGCAGTGTCATATGCGTCATTCAACCTTTGATAATCCGTAATCTGTAATTACGGATTGCAGTATAGTTGCTAGCGTAGAATGTTTTGCATCCGTTATTACCCTTGTATTTAAATGCCCATCAACGACCCCATCGCCAGAACTTCACTTCATTCTGAAGTCACTTCTCGGATTCGCAGCTTCATTGTGGAGTCTCGAATTCAGCCTGGGGAGCGTGTCCCAGAAATGGAAATAAGCAAAGAATTAGGCGTATCCAGAACGCCTATCCGTGAGGCATTGAAGGTTCTCGCTTCGGAGGGCTTGGTTGATTTATTGCCTCTTCGTGGCGCAGTGGTTAAAGCCTTCAGTGACAAAGATGCCTCCGATATGTTGGAGGTCATGGGCTTGTTAGAAAATTTTGCAGCACAAAAGGCTTGCCAGGCCGATCAAAAGAAAATTGACAAAGTGCTTGCCATGCACGAAAAAATGAAAGTGATGTTTGCTAAGGGTAAGCGACCAGAATATTTTGAATTGAATCAAAAAATACACGACGCGTTGGTTGAAATGTCAGGCAATGAATCTTTGATGATGGTTCACAGCATTCTCAGCAAGCGTATGCGCAGCTTGCGCTACAGTGGTAACAGCACACCAGATAATTGGCGAGGTGCGTTAGAAGATCATGAAGAAATTGCGACGGCCCTTAGAAAGCGCGACATGAAGGCAATTAAGAAAGCCGTGAACGATCACTTTGCAAACACGATTCAAAGAGTTGTTAAGAAATCTTAAAAATCAAACTTGAATCAAGCAAATTAATTTGAAATTTAATTTCACAACCATGCTACTTCTATGCTACTTTGAGTTACCAGTAAGCAACTAACTCAATGAATTCATTGAGGAAAGTAATGGTCTAAAGGAATCTTCGCGCACCAATTAAGAGGTATTCATAAAATTGTCATCAAATTGAAATTTATTGACTCAATAATCTAAATCCAAAGCCTACTGAATTTCGTGAGGCAAATTCCTAATTTAACAATGGGTGAGACCAATTGAGCAAGCCTAATGGACTGAATTCCGATGATTCGAATTCTGGCATCAAATTGCTGGATCGAGATGGCAGTATCCTAGCTTTCAATGAGCGCGTATTGGATTGGGCGAAACGACCAGAAGTTCCGCTCCTAGAGCGCCTTCGCTATCTTTGTATTGTTTCGTCTAATTTGGATGAATTTTTCGAAGTGCGTGCTGACTTGCACATGTCTGCATTTAGAAATGGCGATGACAAGGGAACTTACAGCATCGATACATTTGAGGCAGTCTATCAAACTGCCAGAGATTTGGTCACCGAGCAATACAGTTTGTACAACGCTGTTCTATTGCCCAGTTTACAAAAAGAAGGCATCAAAATTCTTTCGCATGGAGAAAGAAATTTGGCTCAAAAGAAATGGGTTCAGGATTACTTTCGACGCGAAGTTAAACCTCTTTTGGTTCCCGTAGGATTAGACCCTGCTCACCCATTCCCCCAAGTCGCTAACAAATCCTTGAACTTCATTGTCCAATTGTCAGGCAAGGATGCGTTTGGCAGGTCCAATGACATTGCAATTGTCAAGGTGCCAAGAGTTTTACCAAGGGTCATACCGCTTCCTGCCAAAGTTGCTGGTCATGGCAAAGCTTTTGTTCTCTTGTCCAGTGTCATTCGTGCGCACTTGAATGACTTATTTCCAGGTCGAGAAGTTGGTCAGTTTTCACAGTTTCGGGTTACTCGGAACTCAGACTTGTCAGTGGATGAGGAAGAAGTTGAGAACTTGCGAACTGCTTTGCGCAAGGGTTTGCAACACCGTCAATACGGGCAGGCCTTGCGATTAGAGGTTTCGGACAGTTGTTCAGAACATCTATCAGACTTTTTACTCAAACAATTCAGTTTGCCAAAATCTGCTTTGTTCCGTGCTGCAGGCCCTGTGAATTTGGTTCGTCTCAGCCAGCTCATTGACTTGGTCGACGACCCTGCATTGCTTTTTCCTGCCTATCAATCTAGCTTCCCAAAGCAGTTGAAGCAAGGCGAATCTATTTTTGCACGCATGCAAAAAGGGGATGTGCTGATTCATCAGCCCTTTGAAAGTTTTGATGGCGTCTTGGCTTTTCTCAAAGAAGCTGTAGAAGACCCCCAAGTGCTGGCGATCAAACAAACCATTTATCGGACTGGCAGTGACCCTGCCATGATGAATTTACTTCGTGAAGCTGTGCGACGCGGAAAAGAAGTCACCGCTGTGGTTGAACTTAAAGCCCGCTTCGATGAAGAAGCCAATATCAACTGGGCAGAGCAATTGGAGTCTGTAGGTGCGCAAGTTGTGTATGGCGTTGTCGGCTTAAAAACGCATGCCAAAATGTTGTTGGTCACAAGGCGTGAGGGGCGTGTGCTTAAGCGATACGGTCACTTGTCGACAGGCAACTACAACCCTAGAACTGCAAAGCTCTATACAGATTTGAGCTATCTAACCTGCGACGCTCGCATGACCGCTGACATGGACACCTTGTTTGTCCATCTAGCAAGTCCAAGCCGATTGGGCAGAATGAACAAATTGTGGGCTGCCCCTTTTCTTTTGCAAAATAACATGGTCCAAAAAATTGAATCTGTTGGCGCTGCTGCCGCCAAAGGTTTACCGGCCAGAATTGTTGCGAAAATGAATTCCTTAACGGATCCGGTACTGATCCATGCCCTCATTTCGGCAGGTCAAAAGGGTGCTCAAATTGATTTGATCGTCAGGGGTGCGTGCATGTTGCCTGCTGGCATTCCAGGCCAAACCGACAACATTCGCGTTCGGTCCATCATTGGACGCTTTTTAGAACACTCTCGTGTCTTTTTCTTTGAGGCCGATACGGTGCAAGACATTTATCTGTCAAGTGCCGACTGGATGTCCCGCAATATGACTCGGCGTGTTGAGTTGGCTTGGCCTGTTTTAGAGCTTTCTCTGCGTCAACGGCTCATTGATGAATGCCTGTTGGCCTACTTGCATGACACGCGAAATGCTTGGACCTTGGATGCCGATGGCAAATACCGTCGTGTGGAAAAGCAGGGACGAAAACCTCAAAGTGCGCAGGCACTTTTGATGCAAAAGTATTCGCCGCCGCAATCAAAATCTCGTTAAGTTGAACTGATTCGTCGAAACTTGAAAAGAGTCAAAGATGGATTTAATTTTCTGGCGACATGCTGAAGCGTTTGATGCCTTGGAAGGCCAAGACGATCTGTCACGCACCCTCACGCCGAAGGGAGAAAAGCAAGCAGCCAGGATGAGCCAGTGGTTAGACCGACAGTTGCCTGATGGTATTCGTGTCATGTCTAGCCCAGCTGTTCGGTGTGAGCAAACCGTTAAAGCGCTTGGCAGAAAAGTGAAATACAAATCTGAGCTCTTGCCCAATGCCAGCTTGGATGATTTGTTGGTAACGGCTGGTTGGCCAGACTCCAAAATGTCAGTGCTGATTGTGGGCCATCAGCCTGTTTTGGGGCAGGCAGTGGCTTATCTGTTGGGCATTCCAGGTGGAGACTGCTCGGTAAGAAAGGGCGCCGTTTGGTGGCTCAGAAGCCGAGTGCGAGACGGTGACACACAAACGATTGTGGTGAGCGTACAAACACCCGAGCTGCTCTGATTAAGACTTGGCGGGTCGTCCGGTTTTCAAGGCTGGCACATTGGTCAGTGCCGCCAAAAATGCTTTGTCATTCAGGCCGCTTAACAGCTTGAGGCCAGCACGCAAAATTTCACTCTTCTTGGCGCTGTGTTTTAAACCAAGGGCTTTGTGTTTCAAGCTAGCAATGGCTTGGTATTCGTCTTTGGGAAATGTGAAACTGTCTCTTACCAGCTTGGGCTTTTTGAGCTTTGCCTCGACAACAGTCTGAACTGTTGGCGCAACTTTGGCTTTGACCTTGGGCTGAGCAGAGGCTTTCTTTGTAGGCGCAGCCGCAGTTTGATTGGCAGGCTTCTTGTTCACAAGGGTCTTGGCCTTCACGGGTGCTTTGACGGCCGTTTTGCGAGGCGCTCTTTTAGCGGCCTTGCGCACAGTCTTTTTGGCGGTAGGTTGAGAAGTCTGAGCTGACGCGGTGCTTGATTTTTCAGCGACTTTGGCAGAAGCGGGGTTGGCGATTGGCGGGATTGTGTTCTCAGTGGACATGTGGAAAATAGAAAAAGTTTAACGTGTAAATAGTTTATATCGTTTTTCCATTGACTTCAAGCATTTCCAATTGCCAAATGGTTTTTTGCCATGCAATGCATTCTTCTCGAAGCAAATGGGCCGATTGGGGCCACTGCTGAATCCAAGATTTTTTGCATTGAATGACAAACCCAGTTTTGTTGTCGTCTGCTATTTTGAGGCTGATGCCCTTGAGGTCGGGGTCTCTTCTGGCGTGGCAAAGAATGGCAGCAATTCGCAGACTCATCAACTGAATCATGAATTCAGGATTTTTTAATTCGATTTCTAATTTTTTGAGCTTGCCACGATGACCCAAAATGAGTTGGCTTAAACGGTGCAATTCCGACATGGAAAAGCCTGGCAAATCTGCGTTGTCAAGGATGTAAGCGCCGTGTTTGTGGAAATCGCTGTGTGAAATGCGTGTGCCAATTTCAAGCAAGTGTGCCGCCCAACCTAGTTTCTTTTCAAGTCGCAAAGCGCGAGATGCGTCACAGGTCGATTTGTCTAAGACACCCTTGAACAACGAGACAGCTGTTTTTTGGACGCGTTCTGCTTGCTCAACATCCACTGCAAATCGATTGCCCAACGCGGCCACCATGGTGCTTCGCAAGTCGGTGCTGTCTTCTCTTTGTAAGAGGTCGTACAAAACGCCATGCCTGAGCGCGCCTTGAGCGGCATGCATGGTGTCAATTTGCATGAGATCGAAGAGGGCGCATAAAACAGCTAAACCGCCTCCAATGACTGGTTTTCGGTCTTCTTTCACACCCTCCAATCGAAGCGAGTCCACATTCCCAGACTTGATTATTTTTTCTTTAAGCCAGTTCAAGCCTTCGCGGGAGATCGTTTCTTCTGGCCAACCGGCAGCTTGCAACACATCTGCTACAGCACCAATGGTTCCAGAGGAGCCATAAGCAACATCCCATGAATTTTTAGGATAAAGCGACAAAGCCTCATCTAACACTGCCTTTGCTGCAACTTCTGCCCAATCAAATGCAGAAGCCGTAAATTCTCCGTCTGCAAAGTATTTCATAGACCATTTCACACTACCAACGCGATAGGACTCCATGGTTTGAGGCTTGAAGCCTCTGCCTAAAATAATCTCCGTAGACCTGCCGCCTATGTCAACGACCAAGCGTTTCTCTTCTGATTGAGGCAGTAAATTAACAACCCCAGAGTAAATTAGGCGGGCCTCTTCTCGGCCTGAAATGACCTCGATGGGAAATCCTAAGAGCTTCTCCGCATGCCTTAGAAATTCGTCTCTGTTTTTGGCTTCTCGAAGGGTTTGAGTTGCAACCGCGCGAACAAAATTGGGCTCAAAGCCGGAAAGTCGCTCAGAAAATCGAGCCAAACAATCCCACCCGCCTTGCATCGCATCTTGGGACAGCATTCGCTCAGCGTCGAGGCCGCTGCCCTGTCGCACGGTCTCTTTGAGGTATTCAACTCGCCGAATGTGCCCATGCTCTAACACCCCAATTTCTAAGCGAAAGCTGTTGGAACCCAAATCAATGGCTGCTAATAATTGTCCGTTTTGCATCTCAATACTTCAATCTTGCTCAAATATTCAACCAAACTTTCCGATTTTGTGTCTAAATTTTGTCATTTTGATGACATATTGCTATTTATTTCTACGTCCCTAAATTGGTGCGACCTACATTGGCTATAGGAAAAATTTCAAGTGCTGTCTAGAAAATGACATGAATTTGTCACAATTGAAGGATAGATTGGCTAGGTGTTGCAAAAGTGAGCCATCAAAAAGGGCGTTTCTGTTGCATGCACAAACACCGAATATCAACTCTGAATCAAGGATTCAAACATGTTAAAGATCAAATCATGGGTCGCTGCACTGGGCTTAAGCGCCATTGCAGCCACTTCAATGGCTGCCGACCTGACGGGTGCTGGCGCTTCATTTCCTTTCCCTATCTACGCCAAGTGGGCCGAAGCCTACAAAGCAAAGACCGGCCACTCTTTGAACTATCAATCGATTGGTTCATCTGGTGGTATCAAGCAAATCAAAGCCAAAACCGTTGACTTTGGTGCAACTGACGCGCCTATGACTGCCGAAGAATTGGAAAAAGATGGCTTGGTTCAATTCCCAGCCATCATTGGTGGCGTGGTCGCAGTGGTTAACGTTGAAGGCATCAAGCCTGGTCAAATTAAGCTAACCGGTGAATTGTTGGCTGATGTATTTGCAGGCGTGATTCCCAAATGGAACGACAAGCGCATTACAGACATGAACCCTGGCGTGGCTTTGCCTGATGCTGCCATTACTGTGGTTCACCGTGCTGACGGATCTGGAACCACAGCCGTGTTCACAGATTATTTGACGAAAGTCAGTGCCAACTGGAAATCTACAGTGGGCGCTGGTGCTGCTGTGAAGTGGCCTGCAGCTTCTTCGGTTGGTGGCAAAGGTAACGAAGGTGTTGCAGCCAACGTCAGCCGCATCAAGAACTCTATTGGCTATGTTGAATACGCATACGCCAAGAAAAACAACATGTCTCACCTTAATCTGCGCAACTTGGCTGGTCAAGTTGTGGAGCCAGATGACGAAACATTTGCAGCCGCTTCTGCCAGCACAGATTGGTCAAAGATTCCAGGTATGAGTATCTATTTGACAAACGCACCAGGTGCTAAGTCATGGCCCATCACTGGCGCTTCTTTCATCTTGATGTACAAGCAGCCAGCTAACAAAGCCAACTCTGCTGAAGTCTTGAAGTTCTTTGACTTTGCATTCAAAGAAGGCAAGAAAATGGCGGCCGACTTGGAGTACGTCCCCATGCCTGACGCAACCACAGACTTCATCCGCAAGAGCGTTTGGAACAACGTGAACGTGAAGTAAAAAAAGACAGACACCCGCTGAGTGTTCAGCGGGTGTTTCTTTGGCGTGAAGCAAAAGAGACTTGTATGAACAATGCAGACAGTTTGATGACCCCCCATAGGCAGAGCGTTCTGCGCTGGCAGCGGTGGCAAGATTTTTTATTTGAAAAAACGACGATGGTCTTTGCACTGTCCACTTTGGTGGCACTGACTGGCATCATCGTCTCTTTGTTCATCAGTTCATGGCCGGTGCTTACCACTTTTGGCTTTGAATTTTTTTATACGGTTGAATGGGACATCATCAATTCGAAATTTGGCGGATTGATTGCCATTTTCGGAACTGTTGTCACAGCCACGATCGCAATTTTAATTGCGCTGCCATTGAGTTTTGGCATTGCAGTGTTTTTGACTGAAACATGCCCCATGTCTTTGCGCCGTCCATTGGGCACAGCCATTGAGTTGTTGGCGGCTGTGCCGTCCATCATTTACGGCATGTTTGGCTTGTTTGTGTTTGCACCTTTGTTTGCTGAGTATGTGCAACCCGCTCTGGCTGGTTCGCTGGGTCAAATTCCTGGCATCAGCATTTTATTTACCGGCGCCTTCAATGGCGTTGGAATTCTGGCAGCTGGCCTCATTTTGGCCATGATGATTCTGCCCTTCATTGCCTCGGTCATGCGTGATGTATTTGAAATCGTGCCCCCCATTTTGAAAGAGTCAGCCTATGGAATTGGCTGTACCACTTGGGAAGTAGTGACCAAGATTGTTTTGCCTTACACCAAAACGGGCGTTGTGGGCGGTGTGATGTTGGGCTTGGGCCGAGCACTGGGTGAAACCATGGCGGTTACTTTCGTGATTGGCAATGCGCACAAGTTGTCGCCCTCTCTTTTCTCACCAGGTAACTCTATTGCTTCTACATTGGCCAATGAGTTTGGTGAGGCTGAGCCTGGTCTACATTACGCGGCACTGTTTTCATTAGGCTTGGCTTTGTTTTTAATTACCTTGATTGTGCTGTCCTTGGCCAAATGGATGCTGATAAGGGCAGAGGCTAAGAAAGGTATGAAAACATGAGCACTAAAACAAACATGGATCCTTCCATTTACGCAAGACGCAAACGTGCCAATTTGTTTGGCTTGGTGCTATCGATGTCAGCGATGGTCATTGGACTGGTCTTCTTACTTTGGATTCTGGCCATTTTGATGTTCAAAGGTTTTTCAGCCTTGAATTTAGATTTGTTAACGCACAATACACCTGCACCCGGTACACCCGGTGGTGGCTTGGCCAATGCCATCGTAGGCAGTTTGATGATTGTCGTATCTTGCACATTGTTGAGCACACCGATTGGTGTTTTGGCGGGTGTTTACTTGTCTGAATACGGTGACAGAAGCAAAAGTGCAGCGGTTACCCGTTTTGTCAACGACATCATGTTGTCGGCGCCTTCCATCGTGATTGGTTTGTTTGTTTATGCTTTGGTGGTAGTGCCCTCTAAACACTTCTCAGGTTGGGCTGGCACCATTGCGCTGTCATTGATTGCTATTCCAGTTGTGGTGCGTACCACTGAGAACATGCTCAAGTTGGTACCTGTGAGCTTGCGCGAAGCGGCCTTTGCACTGGGGGCACCTAAGTGGAAAGTCTCTACTACAGTGGTTTTGAAAGCTGCAAAGAGCGGCGTTATGACGGGGCTTTTGTTGGCGCTTGCCCGCGTGAGTGGTGAGACCGCGCCTTTGTTGTTTACGGCTTTGAACAATCAGTTCTTCTCCTTTGACATGAACAAGCCGATGGCCAATTTGCCCGTCATGATTTTCCAATTTGCCATGAGCCCCTACGAAAACTGGGTGAGTTTGGCATGGGGTGGCGCCTTGCTTATTACCCTCACTGTATTGGCACTCAACATCATTGCGCGTGTTGTGTTCCGTGAAAAAGTCTCAGTTTAATCTTTGAACAGATATACCAACATGAATACATTACCGGCAACCAAAGAGATCATTTTGGAAGTTCGCAATTTGAACTTTTTCTATGGTGCTTTTCAAGGCTTGAAAAACATCAACTTGGACATCCAAAAGAATACCGTCACGGCTTTCATTGGCCCTTCTGGCTGCGGTAAATCTACGCTGCTTAGAACGCTCAATCGCATGTACGATCTCTACCCAGGTCAGCGTGCTGAAGGCGAAATTAATTTTGATGGCGAGAACATTCTCAATCCCAAACAAGATTTGAACTTGCTTCGATCACGTGTGGGCATGGTCTTCCAAAAGCCGACGCCGTTTCCCATGTCGATCTATGACAACATCGCCTTTGGTGTGCAGTTGTATGAAAACCTGTCGCGCAGCGACATGGACGACCGGGTGGAGTGGGCTTTGCAAAAAGCCGCTATCTGGGGCGAAGTAAAAGACAAACTGGGTCAAAGTGGCTTGTCTTTGTCAGGCGGCCAACAACAGCGCTTGTGCATTGCGCGTGGCATTGCGGTCAAACCCGCCATTTTGTTGTTGGACGAGCCAACTTCTGCGCTTGACCCCATTTCAACGGGCAAAGTGGAAGAACTGGTGCACACTCTCAAGAGTGAATACACTGTGGTCATTGTGACTCACAACATGCAACAGGCTGCTCGCGTGTCAGATTACACGGCCTACATGTACTTGGGTGAACTCATGGAGTTTGGCGAAACAGACCAAATTTTCATGAAGCCAGCGCGTCAAGAAACTGAAGACTACATTACTGGCCGTTTCGGCTAATTTGGAAAGAGAAATCATGGACAAGCATATTTCAAGTCAGTTTGATGCCGAATTGGGCAGCGTTTCTTCGCGAGTACTCGAGTTGGGCGGCTTGGTTGAATCACAAATTCGCCATGCTGTTTATTCGTTGTCACAGTTCAGTACTGAAGTGGCCGATCAGGTCATTGCCACTGAATCGCAAGTCAACTCCATGGAGGTAGAAATCGATCGTGATTTGTCTTCCATCATTGCGCGCCGCCAACCTACTGCGCGCGACCTTCGCTTGCTCATTGCCATCTCCAAAATTACGGCTAACTTAGAGCGTGCAGGCGATGAGTCTGAAAAAATTGCCCGCATGGTGAAGTCCATTATCAACAGTGGCAATTCCCGTGCATTGCCCTCTTCAGAGTTGCGCATTGCAGCAGATTTAGCATCAGGCCTTTTGCGCAAAGCGCTTGACGCGTTTGCACGTCTCGATGTCACAGAGGCTGTCTCAATCTTGAAAGAAGACGATTTGATCGACGCGGAGTTTGACGGCTTTGTGCGCAAATTGGTCACTTACATGATGGAAGACCCACGCACCATTTCAGCCAGTTTGGATCTTTTGTTTGTAGCCAAGGCCATCGAGCGCATTGGCGACCATTCCAAGAACATTGCTGAATTCATCATTTATGTGGTCAAAGGCGCTGATGTGCGTCACATTGCTTTGGCTGATGTGGAGTCTGCTGTCCAATGAGAAGCCTGCCGCGTATCCTGATTGTTGAAGACGAACCTGCTATTGCAGAGTTAATCGCCGTCAATTTACGGCATAACGGGTTCCAACCGATTTGGGCCATGGATGGAGAGACTGCTCAAAAGGAGTTGGACGACGTCCTACCTGACGTTATCTTGCTTGATTGGATGCTACCCAAGGAGAGCGGCCTCTCACTTGCTAAAAAGTGGCGTACTGACAAGCGGTCTCAAGCTATTCCTATTTTGATGCTGACTGCCAGGGGTGATGAAGTGGACCGGGTAGCAGGCCTAGATGCAGGTGCAGACGATTACATCGTGAAACCGTTTTCCACCAAAGAATTGCTGGCCCGAATTCGTGCGGTTCTTAGAAGGAGATCCCCTGAGCAGTCGGCGGGTCGAATTCAAATGGGACAATTGCTTTTGGATGCAGACACTCACCGTGTGAGTTATCAAGAGCAACCCCTGAAACTGGGGCCCACAGAATTTAAGTTGCTTCAATACTTCATGACGCACAAAGAGCGCGTTCACAGCCGCGGGCAACTGCTGGATCGCGTTTGGGGCGATCATGTATTCATTGAAGAGCGTACTGTTGACGTTCATGTGAAAAGACTGCGAGAAGCTCTGGGTGGTGCTGGTAACATGGTGGAAACTGTTCGTGGGGCTGGCTATCGCTTCACGGAAATGACTCAAACCACAAGTACAACTGCAACTGGCTAATTTGGCTGGTTCATAAAACCAAGCCTCTTTTATGTTCTCTCGCACTATCGGGCTGATCTTTTGGATGGCTGTTGCCGCTGTTGCTGGTTATTGGCTGAATCCCAGCTCTGGGCATATATGGGGTGCTTTTTTCGTCTGTCTTTTCACGGTCATCAAAGACCTCTGGAAAGGTCAAAAAATCACAGAATGGTTGCGACACAACAATGTGAAAGAGCCACCTCAAATGGGTGGCATTTGGGGTGATTTGATTGACCGCATGCGTCGCATTCTGAATGAGCAACGCAAGCAGACGCAAAACGAAGAACAAAAGCTGCAAGATTTTTTACTTGCCATTCAAGCATCGCCCAATGGTGTTGTGCTGCTTGACCCTGAGGGCCGAATTGAATGGTGCAATCAAACTGCAGCCCTTCACCTTGGCATGGATGCGAAGCGCGACCTGATGCAGCACGTTGTTCATTTGGTCCGCGATCCTGTTTTCAAGAAGTATTACACCAGTGAATCGCATGATGGTGAAGCGATCATTGATGGACGAAGCGTCTCTCTGCAAAAGACCGTGAAACTGTCTGTCCAGTTGCACAATTACGGTGAAAACAGACAGTTATTGCTCACACGCGATGTCACAACAGTGGCGCAAGCCGATGCCATGCGACGTGATTTTGTGGCCAACGTGTCGCATGAAATTCGAACGCCATTGACTGTGATGAGCGGCTTCATTGAAACTTTGCAAAGTCTCAATTTAGACAAAGAAGAGCAAGAAAGATACCTTGACCTGATGGCAGTCCAAGCGGGTCGCATGCAGGATTTGGTCAATGACTTATTGATCCTTTCTCAGTTAGAAGGTAGCACTTTGCCTGCCATCAATGAGCCCATTTCATTGCAAGGCTTGATGTCGGGTATTGAGTCGGAGGCTCGCGGCCTTTCTTCCTCTCAATTGTTTGAAAATGAAGCGCCACAAATTTTGCATTTTGAGGTGCCTGAAAGTGTTCAATTGAGCGGCGCGAACAAAGAACTGCACAGTGCAGTTTCGAATTTGGTCAACAATGCCGTTCGCTACACCCCATCAGGTGGTGTGATCACTTCAAGTTGGTCTTTGTTGCCTGATCAAAGAATTCAATTCAGTGTGTCAGATACAGGCCCGGGCATTGCTTCAGAGCATCTGCCTCGCTTGACTGAACGGTTTTACAGAGTAGATCGAAGCCGCTCCAGAGAGTCTGGCGGCACTGGCTTGGGATTGGCCATTGTGAAGCACGTCATGCAACGGCATGGTGGTGAATTGAAAATTGAAAGCGAATTAGGGAAAGGCTCTAAATTCACACTGATCTTTCCTGCTTCGCGAGTTCTATTGGAAACAGAAGCCGCTTAAAAATTTCGGCGAAAAAAATGGGGCTCCTGAGAGCCCCATTTTTTTGTTACTGTGACCTCTTAGGATCCAAGATTACCACCGTCCTTGCGTGTGACCACGACTGTGGCTGAGCGAGGACGCTTGATCGAAGTGGCCGAAGTCTGCGTATCAGGCCAAGCGCTAGTTGGCTTTGCAAGGCTGCCATTTTCTCCAGGATGTTGCACGTTGAAGAACATGGTCTTGCCATCTGGGGTGACAGCAATACCTGTGATTTCACAATCTTTAGGTCCAACCAAGAAGCGACGCACTGTCTCAGCTGTGGCATTGGCGCCCTTGATGGTGGGTGTACCACCAGCCGCTGTTGCAGTGGTGCCATCGCCAACCTTTCCAGGCACAGCAGCCAACATCATGCAGTTGGTCACGTCTGTGTAAGCGCCGTCATCTGTTTGAATCCAGAGCATGCCGCGAGGATCAAAGTACAAACCGTCTGGGCTGGCAAAGTCATTCACCGCTGTCAGTCCTGACAAATTGACATCAGGCTTGTCGGCCGCTTCTGCACCAAACAAATAAATGTCCCAAGTGAATTTAACAGCGGCTTGGTTGGCAGCATCTTCTTTCCAGCGGATGATGTGACCAAACGGATTGCCTTTGTTAACTTTCGTAGACCCATCAGGGTTGGTGTAGGTGTCTTCGTAGTAACGTGGGTTGGCCGCGTCAGGCTTGAGTTGGCTGCCTGTGGGCGTAGAAGACACTGGAACACGGTTGCTGTTGTTGGTGAGGGTCATGTAGGCCTCGCCATTCAATGGGTTGACGGCACCCCACTCAGGACGGTCCATCTTGGTAGCGCCAACAATGTCACCAGCCATGCGAATGTTAATTAACACATCTGCTTGGTCTTCGAAAGCGTAAGTAGTGTTCTTTGAATCAAGACCATTTTTGCCATAAGCCAATTCAATCCATTGGCCTGTACCATCGGCATTAAATTTGGCCACGTACATGGTGCCTTCGTCTAAGTACTTGGCACCTGCAGCCATGCCGCCGCCCACGTCCTTGGCATCCCACAAAGCTTTGGAGACAAATTTGTAGATGTACTCATTGCGAGCGTCATCGCCTTGGTAAATCACAATGGGCTGTCCTACAACGGCAGGGGCAGGCCAAGCGCCTTCGTGGTTGATGCGTGCAAGGGCCGTGCGCTTGGCAGGTGTGGAGGTGGCATTGAAGGGGTCAATTTCTACAACCCAGCCAAATGTATTGGCAATGTTGCGGTAGTCTTCTGTGGCTGTAGCGCCAGTGGCTGTGGACGACCAACGTGCATACAGATCGTCTGCACCAACTGTGTCCCAAAGGTAGGGGCTCTTGCGGTTTTCTGGCAGACCATAACGATTCAAAGTGGCAACTTCTTTGGCTGTGCGCTTGGCATTGTCGCCCGCGCCGCGGCTGACCACGTTGAGCCAGTTTTCTTCGCAGGTAAGGTAAGTGCCCCAAGGTGTATAGCCGTTAGCGCAATTGTTGTTGGTGCCACGTGTTTTGCTGCCGTCGGTTGAGAATTTTGTTTTGAGTTGGGCGCTGCCTTTGGCAGGCCCTGTGAAAACCATTTCAGTTGCCGAAGTGATGCGGCGATTGAATTTAGAGCCACGCACCATGCTCATGTCGTAACCAATGCTGCGCTTGACTTCAACCACGCTGACGCCGTGTGCATAAATTTCTTTTTCAACTTCAGCTGCGACGCGTGTAGCGCCTGCTGTCATGCCGTTGCTATGCAAGCCATAAGGCTGAACCACATATTCATGGTTCACACAAAGCAAGCCGCGGTCTGAGCGTTCAGCTTGGTATGTGCCTGCATCTGCCATACCGAAGTAATACATGCCGTCATGGCCATCGCCAATGCGGCGGTTATAAGATTCGGCAGTTTCTGAACCATTGTCTTTCCATGATTCATCGCCAAACATCATGGGGTCGCCCAGGGCGTGCAAAATACTGACCTGATAGCCATCAGGTACTGTAACGACGTCCAATTTATTTTTTGCCACAGCAGCAAAACCCAAGTTCAAACCACTGGGACTTACGCCACCGCAAGCTGTCAAGCTCAGACCACCCAACAAGGTGGAGGCAGTGAGGCCAATACCACCTTTGAGAGTTTGGCGACGGCTTAAACGGATGGCCAACAGGTCATCCATGTGCAAGTTGCTTGATGAATTGACAATTTCATTGTCGTCGTAAGTGTTGTGGCTCATTGAAGAAGTCCTTTAGGGTTGAAAACTTCTAATCTAAAAAAAAAGGATGACAGTTCTATGAAACTGTCATCCCGATGCGATGAAAAAAATCTGTTATTTTTTCTTGATGAAATTTATTTGGCGTGTTGAACCATGACAGGTTTCAATGTCAAAAACAGACTCGCGTTTGTCGTCTACGGTCACTTTCACCCAATGCAAGTTAGGGCTGCCAAATGTTTGCAGACGAGTCAAATTGGGCAGTACTTTGCTAGGGCTATAAAGGGGCTTGTCTACTTTAAAAAAGTGGGTATCGCCATGAACCAACAGAACTTGTCCCTTGTAGTTCTCGGTTTCTTTTACCACAGCTTGTAAGAAAGCTTGGTAGCCGCTCACAGAAGGCGCTTTGCTTTCGTCAGTGTCTTCAGTCTCTGGCAAATCAAAACCTGGATCGCCCTGAAAAGCCAACAAGATGCCTCGTGCATTTTGCTCCTTGGCTTTCTGAAAACTAGATTTCATCCAGTTGATGTTGGCAATATCGCGAGCTGCGTATTCGGCGTTGCCTTGCTCGCACTGAAGTGAAGTGCGAGCGCTTTTATTTTTGCAGTCTTTTTCATCCAAAATTTTGTTGTTATTGCTGCCTGGAATGTTGAGCGTGACAAACATGACATTGTTTTTGCTGAAGCGCTTGTTTTCAATGTACATGCTGTCCTGATCTTTGGCACTTTCCAAAGCAATTGCTTTGGGGCCAAAGCTGACAGGCTTGGTAAACATCACCTTGCGCAAGTGTGCTAAACGCTCTTGTGAGTCGTAGCCGCCGTTGTTCAAACGGTGGCAGTCAGTCCATTCGTTGTCGCCGGGAATGTAAACAACGGGATGACTCATGCCATCAAACATTTTGATGGCGTCGGTGAAAACATCGTCGGTGCACTTAGAGCTGCCGTCTTTGATGTCGCCAACAAAGATGCTGAAGTCAATTTTGGCGCTGTTCAAGCTGTTGAGCATGGCTGGCATTTTGGCGGCATCACCTGCTTTTTGGTAAGGCATATCGCCCCACATGCCAAAAGAGAATGATGCTGCATGAGAGGCCATTGTAAAAGTCATGGCCAATGAGGCAATCAAGGACAGAAAACGTGTATTTTTCATGGTGAGTATGAGATTCAATCAATAAATTTGATTTTTCAATCTACTTGAAATATGTGACAGTTTGAAGAAGCCTTGTGGTAAAAAAATGACGTGCATCTGTTGTTTCATGAATTCGTCATCTTAGTTGTTTGAAATAGGCATTGCTTCTAACTTAGATAGCTTTTTCAACCTAATTAATCTGAATCATGAAACTCAAACACACCCTTTTAGCTGCATCTTTGCTTGCTGCAATGTCTGCACAAGCACAAACAGCATTCACCGTTTACGGTAACGCTGACATTGCCCTGAACAACGATGTTAAAACCTCAACAACAGGCATCAAAACAGAAGAAACTTCTGTGGTCCCTGGTGGCCTGTCTACCAGCAATGTGGGTTTCCGTGGCGAGCGCGAAATTGCCAAGGGTTTGAAAGCCACTTTCCAAATGGAATTTGAAGTGGATCAAACGACTGACTCCGGCATTGTCAAAACACGTGCTGGTTTGGTTGGTTTGGCAGGTGATTTTGGTGCTGTGACTTTCGGTCGCCGCACAACTTTGGCTAAAGTTGCCATTGACTTCTTGGATGCCAATGACGCAGCCAATACAGCAGGTTTCATTGGTGACAATGCCCGCGATTCACGTCGCAACGACATGATCACTTACTCCACCCCCAGCTTCTCAGGCTTTTCTGCAGACGTTCAACTGGGCTTAGGTGCTCCTACACGCATTACCAGCGCTGCTGGCGTCGTCACGCAAGATGGCAAATCTGAAGACTCCAACTCTGTGGGCCTGAACTACACAAATGGCCCATTGGCTGTGAAGTGGGTCAATGACTCCATTAAAAATTACAGCAAGTCTGTCTCTGTTGCTGGCTACAGCGTAGCTGTTCCGACTGCCATTGCCACTCGCAAAAACGAAGCAGTTGGTGCAACTTATGACTTCGGCGTTGCCAAGTTGTATGTGGTTGATACCAAGATGAAGCAGGGTACAGATGCAAGCTTGGTGACTTTTGACACACAAACTATCGGTGTGCGTGCACCCATTGGTAACTTCACTTTGGTTGCAGAGGTCGGCACCGGCAAAGCAAAATTGACCAACTCAGCGGTTAAAGCTGATATGGATGCGATGCAATTAGCCGTTTTGTACACATTGGCCAAAGACACAACTTTGTTTGGTGTCTACGGTACTGAGTCCATTGCTCATCCTACTTTTTTAAAGAAGGCTGATCAAAAGAATACGCATTTCGGTATTCGTTACAAGTTCTGATTTTTTTCGTTCCCAAGGTACTTGACAGGCCCGCTATGCGGGCCTTTTTTCGTCTTTGAAAAGCATTTTGAAATCTGTTAAATTTCAAGTGTGCTCTTCAAAAACTTCATTCCTTTCCAACTTGAACTTGGCTTCTTATTTGTCATAGGCTTAGCCTTGTCATTGAGCGTCCAAGCTTGGAGCCCATTCGCCAGTGAGACTGTTTCAGAAGTCGCGTTGTCTAAATCTGAACTGCAAAAAATCAAAGTCAATGCAGGATGGGCCAAGGGTGAAGATCAGCCCCTGATCTTTGAAGTCACCAATGGCTTGAAAGGCCCCATTCAGTGCAGCGCCGCCAACGTGGAGCTAAACGATGGCAAAACAGTAGGCAAGGTGTTTGTGCCTAAATTTACAATTCCAGGCAACGCCACACGAAACGCCAGCATGTTGGTTCTCAGGGGCAGCATGAGAACCTATTCCTTAACTTGCAGCTGCTTCAAAAATCAGGGCCAAGGCGAGTGCGTTAGCCCTGTTAAGTAAAAATTAAAACTCGACTGTTTGACCTTCGGTCATCACGATGACTTTGGTGTTGGCGCCTTTCATGGCTTCAATGAATTCGGCTGAAGTGCCCTTGGTCAGTGGGTTAGAGCCGAAGTGCATTGGGATGACAGATTTGGCAGGAATCCAAGTCTTCATGCCAAAGGCGGCATCCTCTGGGTCCATGGTGAAGTTGCCACCAATTGGAATGAGCACCAAGTCTGGCTTGTAGCGGTCATAGATGAACTTCATGTCGCCAAAGAGGCCGGTATCGCCCATGTGCCAAATTTTGAATCCGTTTTCCATCTGGATGATGTAGCCCACCGCTTCACCGGCAGGATGTGATTCGTTTTTGCCGGTGGCTGGGTTGTTGTGCACCAAGAGGGAAGAGTGCTCAGCTTGAACTGCCGTGACTTTGATTCCGGGCAAAGGTGTCACGTGTCCAGTTTTGTTGAAGCGGTGGCCTAGGTTGGCAGGCAAGATGCCAAGGGTGATGAGGGGCGTCACCATGTCTGCAGGACCGTACAACACCGTATTTTGTGCTTTGGCAATGGCAGGTGCATCGCCAATGTGGTCGACGTGTGCATGGGTCACCAGCAACAAATCTACCTTGCCCAATGCCGCTATGTCCGTTTTGTAAGGGGCGGGAGTTTTCGGGCCACCTGTGAGCCAAGGATCAATCACAATGGTTTTGCCACCAGGTGTTTTGATTTTGAAGCCAGCTTGGCCTAGCCATAAAAGTTCTGTTTTACCGGCTGCAGCTTGTGCCTGGGCCGTGACGGAAGTTGTGGCCAGGAAGATGCCAAGGGTCAGCGTGAGCGCCAAACTGAGGGTTTTTTGAAATTGAAACATGGTCTCTCCGTGTGTGGAAACTTCATGCTAAGGGGCTTTTTCAACTTGCACACTAGGGTTTTTCATAGGCTATCGGAAAAACTCTCATAAGACTTGAGAGCCAAGTTCTGACACACTTTGAAGCAATCACTTGGACCGCCCTATGAAAACTGCCCATTCTGTTTTATTAACCACAGCTTTTGCTGCCTTTCAATTACTCATGCCTATGTCGTCCTCCAACGCACAAACCCCCTCATCTTTGGCGCAGGCTTTTGCCCCCACTGGCACTTTGCGAGCCTCCATCAATTTGGGCAATCCCATCTTGGCCAACAAAGACGCCAATGGCCAACCTGTGGGCGTCTCAATTGATTTGGCAACTGAACTGGCCAAGCGTTTGGGAGTGCCTTTGAGTTTGATTGTGTTTGACGCTGCGGGAAAATCGGTGGAAGGCGTCACCAACGAAAAGGCTGACTTCGGATTTTTTGCCATTGACCCAGTGCGCGGCCAAGGCATTTCCTTCACAGGGCCCTATGTGCTCATTGAGGGCAGTTACTTGGTGGCCAACAATTCACCTTTGACGAGCAATGATCAGGTCGACAAAAAGGGCATTCGCATTGCCGTGGGCAAGGGCAGTGCCTACGACCTGTTCCTCACCCGTGAAATCAAAAACGCAGACATTCAACGTGCCCCCACTTCGCCCACTACGGTCGATTTCTTCATTTCTGAAAAATTAGAAGTGGCGGCGGGTGTGAAGCAACAATTGGAAATGGACGCCAAGCGCTTGCCCAACTTGCGTTTGTTGCCTGGCCGCTTTATGGTCATCGAACAAGCAATGGGTCTGCCAAAATCACGCAGCCCAGAAGCCCAAGCTTATTTGAAAAAGTTTGTAGAAGAAATGAAATCTTCTGGCTTTGTAGCGGCCTCTTTAGCGCGGCACAAAATTGAAGGCGCTGCGGTGGCACCCGCAACGCCATAAAGATTGCGCCGATGCGGCTTTAATCTAAATACAGCGATTGCAAGCGAAGTTTTGCAGCCGGCGTCAGGCCCAATTCATTGCTTAAATAGTTTTGAACATTGCCATGGCTGGCTTGGATTTGTTCTAAAGAGGCCTGCAAGAAGCTCTCTTGAACCTCCCACACAATTTTCAAGACATCGAGCGAGAGGTTGGTGACACCTGTGCTGTTGCGCTTGTAGAGTTGGTTGGTGAGCAGATAGTCGCGCCAGATGTCAGCTTCTGAAACATCCAAGGCAAACAAGACCAAA
>Ga0209191_1000389_pt1 | contig 34550 bp, 39 predicted proteins | sample S_130626_EF_Meta_FD_187320 | JGI IMG/M metagenome (GOLD analysis project Ga0209191, IMG submission 187320) | Freshwater microbial communities from Lake Simoncouche, Canada to study carbon cycling - S_130626_EF_MetaG (SPAdes) (version 2) | ecosystem: Environmental > Aquatic > Freshwater > Lake ...
TTAACAACCTGCTCGTAGTTAAGAACGACATAGTCAGTGAGCGAATGCCCCCAGTCGACCGCTTCCCCATACTGGATGGCTCTTTGCTTTGGCGTTCCATCAATGACCACAACGTTTGCAGCGTCATTTGTAAATTTCCTAATCTGTTCGGCCCACTGATACTTCAATGAGGATAGGCAAATAATAATACCAGGTTCAGTTATCTTTCCAAGGTCTTTAAGTTCTTCAAGGGCTGCAATAGTCAGGACAGTCTTACCCAAGCCAAGGTCATAGGCCACAAGCATCTTCTTGCGTGCCACCATAGCCTCTACGGCATCGACTTGGTAAGGTAAGAGTGTTCCTGTAAAGCTCACGCGTCTCGTCTCCAGTGCATGTAAGATCTAATATACACAGCTGCATATGCTATGGCTGAAAAGATAAATCCGTACTGAGATGTGATTACCGCATAGGTAATCCACAGCACTTCATTAAACAAAAGTACGAACCAGCCCCAGATTGTTTTTCTTCCTACAAAATAGATGCCTGTAACACCTATAACTGCTAGTATCCAAGACCACATCATACAAGCTCGTCCAAACGTGATGATTCTAATACGTTTTCTAAACGACGAACTGAATTACAAACCTTACAAGTAATGGATGTGGTGTCTCCATTATGGCGGGTACGTCGTTCACTAATATGTACCTGCGCAGACTTGCCAAAAAGAGGATGACCATTCACACAAGTAGTTGGATCCTCTTGTTTTTTAAGGCTTTTGGTGTTTTCTGAAATTGTTACCTGACGAAGGTGATCAGGATTACAACAGTTTCTTACTCTACAAATATGGTCAATAACCATACCATGCACTACAGGTTCTTTTAGCGTAGCAACTACAAGTCTGTGAACTAAATACAGTATTCCTTTATAAGAGAATCTACCATACCCGTCATCAATCTTGCCGGTCCATAGCCAACAGTCATCTGTTTTATTAACCTTATCCCAGAATCTTTCTGGAAGCTCTTCTAATATATTATAATCAATTGATGGTTTAGCCATGTGAAAGTACCCCCTGCATTCTTGTCTTAACCATGAGCTCTAAATCTTCTATAGAAGAGTTGTTAGTAAAGATTTGATCTACAGGGTAACCGTCCATCTGTGACTCAGATACATGAGCATTAACAGCGTCTACTCCAAGGCGTTTGATACGCCAGATCTGCCCGTTGTTAGCGCGGATCATATCAGCTTCGTTAAGAAACCTAACATCTGTTATAACGTAGTTCATATCTGGTCTAGGATCATCAAGCATAGTCTTCATTGCCTCATGAACCCAAAAACCTTCTCCAAACACTTTACGGGCAGAGACACCTGCGTTCTGCAGGGCACGGCGAACGTGTGGATTCTTTTTGGCTACTTCCCAACCATCACGATCAACACGTTCTTTAAGAAAGATAGGCTCACCAGCAACGTTGTCTACCATAGGGTTCATCTCATAAAGAAAGTCCCTAATCTTATCTGCAAATGCTACGCGAGTATACCCATAGTTTTCTACTAAGATATTAGCCACTGTGTCTTTTCCTGATTGTGCATAGCCTGTTAGTCCGATGATCATAAGAATGCTGCCTCCCCAAACACTGAATGTTTTGAACCCTCTAAGCAATAGTGTACCAAATCTTCTGGCATGTCGCCAAGGTCTTTGTACTCACTACCCTGGTAGTTTAAAAACCAACACTCCATACCTTCTTTGCGAGTACGCTCTAACATATCCGCTGAAGCTTTCCTACCGGCTAAGTCATTATCCATAGCAATGATTAGCTTATCTGCTGCCTTCATTAACTGAATCTGATCGTCACTGATAGATGCACCAAATGTTGAGACACCACCGAAGACTCCCAATGATGCCAGTTTCACAGCATCTAAAGGAGACTCAACTACAATCATAGTCCCGCCTTTAAAAGTATCTAGACCAAACAAAGTCTTAGACTTAGCTACTCCAGTAGGACGGTTACGGAAGAATCTTTCTGTCTGACTCTTCTCTTGCCAACCCATAAGCTTTTTACTTTGTGGATCACGAATAGGAGTAATCCAAGAATTATTTGATTGCTTCCATTTGACACCATAAAGTGTGCAACCATCTTGTGTTAAATCCCTAGCAGATAAAGCCCAATCAGGCACTGCTCCGTCGAAAATCGCCAGACGTGCTTCACTCATACCTACAGGTGCAGGGATAGGAATATAGGAGTTGCGGGCATCTTCAAGCTGACGAGCAAGATACTCAAAGTTAACTTCGATGTTACCTCTAAGCCAATCTTTGGCAGCATCAAAATCTACTCGACCCCATTGAGTTGTAAACTCTTTGATCTCACCAACAAGTGTAAGAAGAGTTCCCTTGTATCCACAGGAAAAGCAATGGTGGACACCAGTCTCTGCGTTCATTGACCAGGAAGGATTGTTGTCTTCCCGACCTGTGCGCTCTAAGTGCATAGGACATAGCCCAAGCAACTCATCGCCACGTTGGGTAGTCTCAACACCTAGTGTAAGTAAAACACCTTCTACTGAGCCCTCTGAATACATTATTCAACCCCTCTAAACCAACCTGGTTTATCTGGAAGCGTAGGTGCTGTGGCTTTAGAACCACAGAGCGCACACTCCATATCAGTAAAGTACATAGACACTTCGTAGTCTTCAAACATCGCTTGTATAGTCCACAGCTTAGAACCACAAATACATACGTGGATAGGATCTCCTCGTAAGTCCATCACTTTCTAACCCTGCGTTTAATTCTACGGCGTTCTGCAGGAGTTGTTCCTCCCCACACGCCTTCTTTTTCATTAGTCTGTAGAGCAAAAGATAGGCAGGCGTCTTTCATCCAGCAGCTATTACAAACGCTGAGTGCTTTAGCAACATCTTTTTCTTCATACTCTTCTGGAAAGAAGATATCTGTGTCATACGTACTACATAACTGCGTACCATCAAATGGACTGCGCGTTAGCGAAAGCTGCATACTCTTCAAAACGACCTTCCTCCCAATCCCATAGTAGATCTGTTGAACCCATACCTGAAATACGACTTGCTGCAACTGTTAGAGAACGAGAAGTATCATCCTCTTCATCTTGTCTTTGCAGAACCAAAACAATATCTGAGTCCTGTAAGAAAGAAGATGTGTAACCAATAGAGTCGGCCGTAACTTTTCCTCCACGCATCTTAGAGCGCAGAGTCTGAGTACTTACAACTACCGGTATGTCGTAACGCTGAGCTACGCGCTTCATACCACGAGTAAGACTACGAAGAGAACGTTCGCTCTCAGTCTCGCCAGTCTCCTCATCAAACATAAGATACATACCATCAACAAACAAAATGTCCGGCTTGTACTTCTCAACCTTTGCACAAAGCCCTGTGATAGTTCTAGAAGCCACTGTGTCAGGCATCCAGAAATCATCGCGGGCTATAGTTAAGTGATCACGGTAACGCTGCTCTTCATCAGTATGTAAAGCACCCATGATCAAACGCTTATGCGATAGGTGTGCACGCATAGCATCGTAACGAGTCTTCATTTCTCTAGCCGTCATTTCAAACGACTGAAACATAACTCGCTGGTTTTCGTCCTGTGCTTTGATCGCCATTTGCATAGCAAGTACAGACTTACCTGTCTTAGGAGGCGCAGCAATTGTCCACAGCTGTTGCTTCATAACACCGGAGGTAATCTCATCAATAGTTTTAAACCCAGTAGACAAACCAAGCAAGCCATTAGGACGAGTTTTGATAGCCATGTACTCGTCGTAGCGTTGCATAGGATCATCGCTAAGGTTTTCATCAGCAGACTCTCGTTGATTGTCATTCATCAAGATCTGTGCTGCTGAAGCCATAGTCTGCAGAGCAGTGTTGTGATCCTGTTGTGATACAGCCTGCTGGGCTTCAAGTAGGGCATCAATAGTTTTTTGACGCTTACGATACTCAATCAACTGATCAAGTAAGTACTCAACGCTATCTTCTACGGCATGCAGAGTATACGTAGGGAAGTTATCACGGACAGTTACTGCCGTAGGAACCTCGCCGTACTTCTCGTTATGCTTAGAGATAAACTTCCAGACCTGCTTGTTAAGATCATTGAAGAACCAGTCTTCTTGTACCCCAGTTTCAAGCAGTGGCTGTATATCTCTATTGCGAATAGCTTTGGATAATAACCGCTCTTCGTTATTAGCTGCCATATGTCGCCCCCTCTTCTAAGTACCAATGGCCATAACGCCCGCCACGTGTAGGTATATCAATAACATATTTTACTTCTGGTCTGTAAGGTAACTCCGCTACAAGATCTGCAACTACGTTATACGCAGTTGAATAGTTAAATGGGTTAGTACCCATGTTATCTAGATCTTCTAAAACATTATCCATGTCTTGCTGAGAACGTTCAAAGCCCACAAGCTCCAAAGAGTAATCGTTATTTTCTCTGAAACGCCAAAAATGTGCTAACGCTTGCCTATTGTAGGTGACCTCTGTATGAGGAACCGGAATACCCAAAACTCTATTGATCTTAATTGAACTGCTGAGTAAGCAATCAACTGCAACCAATACACGTTTAGGAACTTCGTTTGATATGTCGCCCCCGCGCATAGTTACAGAGCTACGATCTTGCCGTAGTTTACTAACAGCTCTCTAAACTCTACGGGATCTTCGCTAGCTAACAGACTTCGTTCTCTGTCAATCTTGCTAGAGATTTCCACTGGATAGACGCCACCGTTCTTGTTCATTCTATCTTTTACGAAGCGAGTATGCTTGCAAGTATTCCTAGTTTGGTACCCTACACAGTTACAACGTAACTTGTGTGAGCTGTGATGAACGTGAACTTCATGTACTCCTGTCTCAGATAAAAAAATCTGAGTAATCATCCATGACATATTGATCTCTTTCATTTGCGTCTATCCCCCATATCTGATTCTACCTTAACTTCTATAAATGCTTCATGGGCAAAGCTCTCCATTGATGGACCGTAGGTGCCTCGCCATTTCTTTAATGCAACGTTTGATGTAATGACGGTTGGTAATCCAGCATTAAATCTGGAACGTAACAACGCATCAAAAGTATCTTCTGCCCAATTTGTTTGAGTAGTATGTTCTTTACCTAGATCATCAAGTACAAGAAGTGGCAAAGAATGTTTTGCATCTCCGTAGATTTCACGAATACGCTCTTTGAGTTCGTCATCACCCCAAGACTCTTTCTCTAGTCGTAGAAACTTTGGGTAGTCCAAGAACAATCCTGGAATCTGCATAGTACGAATCAGGCTTTGAAGGGCCACAGAGGCCATGGTTGTCTTGCCGTGACCTGGTTCCCCTAGTAATAGGATCCCAAGCCCGCTAGAGGGGCTTCCAGGGCTTTTAATGACCACTCCAGATTGGACTGTACTGACCCAGGATTCGACCAAGTCTCTTGCCTCGGTATGTTCTAGGTCTGACAGCTCCATACCAAAGGTCTTCATAGGCACAGATGCCTTGAGAAGAAGATGGCGAGTAGTGGGAGATTCCTTCTGCACATCGAACATTACTTACCCCCTAATAGTTTCAACATCTTTTCCTGATGAGCCTTGTTCACTTCGTAGTCTGGCTTTTCTTCGATAGCCTTACCCTCAAGCACTTGGTACCTAGCAACGAACCTGCGCCAGATAGGAATACCTGTTCCGGCGTCATTTAAACTGCGTGGGTCCTCAAAGAACATTCTAACCGATGTAAGGATCTGTTGTCTAGTCGCGCCTTGTCCCACCTTTTGATTGATCCACAAAGCCAACGATCTAGTATTGAGCTGCATGGTGAGATGGCCGGCAGAGCTAAGACTAAGCAAGGATGCAAACTCTGAAACAATATCTCCAGTAGTCCAATCTTCCTCTGGCTTATTGCTACGATGCGTGACTGAGTTAGGCACCGCGCCATATTTAGCCTGACGCATAGCCTTCTTGTCTTCTACTAGGCCTACGGCCCCCACAGAGTCATCCTCTGCGTCGATCTTAAACTTCTTCTTTGGCTTCGGCTCTTCGCCGTCTAAGTCCCAACCCATTTCAACCCTTTCTTTCTTTGGGAAATTTTTTCCCAATATAGTAGAAGTACGTAGTACTTCTACTATAGGACTAGCTACTATAGCTACTGTACTAGTACTAGTAACAGCAGATGAACAGTTGTACATATCACCTGAGATCGAGTGCCCTGAAAATCCGTTGTCGGTGCCAAGCAAAACCCTGGCGCCTTCAGTAAATTTCATGTAACTGTTCCACTTGCCATTGACTTGCTCACGAGCAGTCAGGATGTACCCGGCCTGCTTAAGCTCATTGATTGCGGACTGAATAGAGTCCCTGCCTTCGGGCATGACAGCAGAGAGCTCGTCAGCCGAAACAACTCGGCCAAGCTCCGCATAGTATGCAAATAACCCACGTGCCCGCATGGACAGGTAGGGGTTTGAATATGGTGATTGCATATACCCTCCTTTAGAAATATTCTACCGTGATGGGATACGCTTTGGCAAATTGCCCTTTTCCACCCCTGTAAAGATCTGCTCAACAAGCAGAGATAGTATTAACCCTACAAATGTGGATCCTAATATGTAAGGGGTTAAGTAACGTAGTCCTACACCCAACGTCACACAGAATGCAGCACTAAGAGCTAGACCCAGTAGTCCCCGCCATTTACCTAGAGGTAATAAGAATGCTTCCACCGCAGACAAGATACATGCGGTGGCTAATGCGGAGATTATTAAGTTGCCCATATAAAACATTCTACCGTCTAAAGACTACTCTGTCAATGTGGAAGGCTTTTACAAAACCAATGGATGTGTGACTAGACATAACACTTAGCTTGGCGTATACAGCGCCTTGAATACTTCCAGCAGTAAATGTCTTTCCTAAGTAAGACCAGTAACCTTGTCTTACAGTACTAATAGTTGCTGTTCTAATAGTGCTTAATGATACAGAAGTGTTCGTAGTTCCATCACCCGCAAACTTAGCTGTAGTTAACTGTCCTGAAAGATTATCTGTGTATACGGGTATAATCACATCGTTACCGTCATAGAAATCAACACGTAGTGTGTAAGTATCTCCACCAACATATTGGTTACCTGATCTAAGAGCAACAGATGCATAGTATCCGCTATCAGGGGTAATATAAATTTTACCTGAAGTTATGCCGTAATCGGTAGCGTTATTAATTACGTTAAAATCTACCTTACCATAAGCTTGTCCTTGAGTAACCGTGTCAGAAAAGTAATATCCCTTAGCAAGGGTTCTAGTTAGTGTCGTATTAGCTGTAGTTGTCCACTCACCTATGTCGCTTTCAAAAGAATTAGATGGGATAAGAGACTCTGGAATATCTTTATATTCCTCTGTAGGATATCCGGTTTTAAGAGCCCAGCTAGTTCCATTCATAGTGTAGTTTGCAGTACTAACATTTAATCTGTTAGATTTAACAGAGTAATTATAGAACCAAGTACTTTTTCCTCCTCCATTGCTTTCTGATTGAGTAGCGATAAATGTTTTAGCTGTGTTTACTGGATTAGTAAACGTTGTTGTAGCAGCATCTAATGGATTAACAAATCGATTTACTACTCGACCATACTCTACTTGAGCACCATCTAGATGGAAATATGTTGCCGAAGTTCCGCCAATTAATATACTAAATGTCCCACTAGTTTGTCCTGCCGTAGCTTTAAATGTATGATTTAGTCTTACCCATGTATTAGCACTGGCAGCTGGGTATGGGATGGAGGCCGATCCTTGAGTACCACTAAGAAGAAATGTAGCTGCTGCTGGAACTCTTACATAAATAGATGCGGTAATATCTTCTCCACCTACAGCTGCATATGGAAGGTAATAGTTTCCAGTAATTCCACAGTTTGTTGTAAAAGTTGCTTTTGCAAAATAAGTATTAAACAAAGAACCAAGAGAAGCATCTGTTGAAACTTTAGTGAAAGTGGTTGCGTCTCCAGTGCTCCAATCAGTAGGTGTGCTTCCTAAAGTACCGTCTTCAAAAGAAGGGTTAGAGGCAAAGTTGTATTTGTTTTTAATTTCCCATTTAGTATCGTTTACAGAGTAGTAGGTAGATGTATTGGGGTTGGTAGGTACTACCCCACCAGTTCCGCAGAAGAAAGGTTTAGCGGAAACTCCTTCAGTAACCATTACACCGTCTAACCAAAACTTATCAGTTGTTACCCCATCAGGGAAATAAACTGTCACCTTTGCTAATGGATAGCCTGCGTCCTTTGAGTACGGAGGTACAATAGCTGTAGTTGAGATTACGTTTGCTCCAGTAGTAGATAATGTAGTGGATGATACATAGGCCGACCCACCATTTTCATATGTTCCTAAAGCAGCATTAGTAACCGTAAACTGTGAAGCTGTACGGCTAGCAATTGTTACTTCTTTCAGGTTAAAGTCTGAAGGTGTGACACCTATAATAGTTACTTTTTGACCTACAACAAATGCATTTGATGCTGTGTAGGTAACCGTTGTCCCATCAGAAGTTACATTTGTAACCTCAGTAGTATTAAACTGTGAGAGATTAATGTTTGATGTATTAGGGTAGTACTGTCCATAAGTAGCATCATTTATAATAGATGATTGGGCACTTTCAGTAGCTTGACTTGAAAACTCAAGACTTATAGTAGCTTGACGAGCAGCCGATCCCATAACCCAGGCAGAAGCAGTAAGTGTTACTCCTTCAGGAACAGGCATCCAATCAGAAGAATAAGCTGGAGCAGCTCCTGTAGCTGTAAGAACAAGTGAGGTAATTTCTGGTGACGAACTAGATCTAAATGTGACGCCTAAGCTAGTAGTTGGGTCTATAGCTAACGTGCCGTTATAGGCAGACCAGGATCCTATACCTGATTCAAAAGAACCGTTAGGAATGTAGTTAACTCTATCTCCACTTACTGCAACACCAATTCTTTTAGCGTCTTGAAACTCAAGGCTTTTAGTGTACTCAGCAAATTGGAATAGATCAAAAGCAAAGCGACTAGAAGTTGCTGACGCAGGAGTAACTGTTATTACAACCTTAGCAAAAGCAGCATTAGCTGGAGACTTAATTCCGTTTCTTCCTGAGTCAGATTTAGAAGTAAACTCTTTCCATGAAGTAGTAGTAGTTAATGCTGTTGGGGTAGTAGTGGTGCTAATTAACGTACCAAAAATATTATGCCAAGAAACTACAGCGGTAACAGTGGCAGCATTCGCATCTCTATGCCGAACCCAACCACTAAAGACATAACGAGTATTGGGGGCTACAGTAATCCCGGTTAAAGTGATGTCAGATGAACCAGGTAAAGTTAAAGTAACAGCAGTAGTAGCTGTTGTTGTAAGCTGACCAAATCCAAGTAATCTAGGTTTTGTAATAGGATCAAACAATACTGAGGAGTTAGCTGGTGCTGTTAAACTTTCATCAGCAAATTTTTTAGCAGCAAAGGTACCACTTGAGGCAACCCATTGACCAACAGACTCTTCAAAAGAAGAATCATTATAGTCAAGCATTAAGTTGTGACCACGAGATAACTTTGATGACCAGTGTGTAAGGCCTGTAACGTAGCTGTTGATACTTGTGTATGTGCCTTTATACGCATTAACTACGTTAGATACTCCAACTAAAGATCTATGATAAGAGTCTCCTAATACAGGTTCGTAATCAAACCCGTAGTCTAGGATTTTTGCTCTGATAATAGGGGATGGGGAATAGGCCTTACTCATGCTTTGCGTTAGAAGATTGGCGTATGTTCTAAATACGTCGTACTCTAAAGTAAAAGCAGACAAGAAATTTAAGAGGTCCCCAGACTCATGTTCACCAACAGCATCACCAGTTAAGTATTCGTCTGCGTTTAGCCAAACTCTAGGAATCCATCGACTTAGTTTAATTAACGAATTATCATCTACGGTATTTACAACGTAAGAGTTGCCACAAGCTATCCACTTTAAACCATTGAACACCCATAAAGAATAGTTAAGTTCTTTTCCTGTTATGTCAGTTAATACCTCTAAAGAGTTTGTTATAAAGTTAGCATATGTATTTCCAGCAACCATGATTGCGTCATCAGGGTTATCTAGAGAACCAGCATAGCTTTTTACAAGTTTCCAGTGACTAAGTGTTCCGTCAGCAGGGTCAGAAGAAAATTTAGACCAAGAAATAGATATGGTGTTATAGCCTATAAGTCTAGCGGTTATGCCAGAATTATAGTAAACGCTGATTGCAGAAATTTCACCGAACTTAAATCCGGAGCCATATCTACTACTGCCGTACTTAGCCATTTAGATCTCCTTAAGCAATTCCACCAGTAATGTTTGATACTAAGTTAGTAGGTGTTAGGTATGGGATTTGATTAGCACTTAATGCTATAGAAGTTGCTACTGACGTGGCACCATCTGTAGAGAACTGAGTGATGTTAACTGCAAGTACTCCAGGAACAGCTTGAATTATACTAGTTAGGTTTGAGACATATAGTGTGTCACCAAATATATTGTTAGCATATTCAAAATATCCGCCGCTTCCAAGCATAGCTTGATAGATAGCCAGCTTTACATCAGACTGTTTATACGAAGCAGCAATTGTAATACTAGCTGTTAGGTAAATAGGCACGTATGACGGCGGTAGAATATTTACCGTAATTCCCGCAGGAGTCTTATCTGCAAGATAGGCAGATACTGCTTTTTTAATAGTGTTCCAGCTTGTAGTAGTAGCTGCTCCACCAGAGTTAGACTTTTTAATAACAAGGCCTTTTCTAGAGCTACCGTATAATGTGGAAGTGTTATCGTAAGTTCCTGTGATTGCACTAGTTACTGTAAAAGAGGTCATATCAGTAGATACAGACGCAACAGTTGCATTTTGAAGGTTATATCCTGTAGTTGGAGGGGTACCTACAATATAGATACCGCTTATATCTACAACATCCCCCACAGTAAGAGAGTGTTTTCCAGCGTTAGCAATAGTATATGTAACAGCCGTACCTGAACCTACAGCATTACTAATCTCCCACTGGTTGTAGCCAGGAGCAGCGTTTCCATCTGCTTGTGTCTGTAGGTATAGGTTTACAGAAGAAAATACGGTTGCGGCAGCACTTGCTTTTCCTACCTGGGAAACCATAAGAGCAAGATCTGCGTAGTCACTTAATGTGACTGCTCTACGACGCGTAGATACTGCGGATTTAATTTTAGCTCTAATATTTTCTGTGCTGTCTGCATTTGCTCCACCAGTAGCTGATAAAGCATTAGATACTGAAAGGTAGGAAGACGCTTGTGGATCTAGGTTACCTGGAACAAATGTACATTCTGTAACAGAAAGAGATTTAACATTTCCCGCAATACCTACACTACTTTTATACACAGCACTAATAGTTTGGTTAGCTGCTGGAATAGCTCCATTGACTGCGTCACCAAAAATTATACTTATAGTTCCATCAGAGTTACGTTGCGTAGTAAATACGTTATCTGTAGGACTATATTCTAATAGGTTATCTACATACAACCAAGTACTAAAAGCAGCACTTTGACCTACGTATACGTAAATAGAACTATCTACAATTCCGGTTTCATAAACAGTAAAACTTTGATTTGCTGTTCCGTCAGATGTTCCTAAGTTAGCAGGCAGTGCTTTATTGTAAGTAGGATCAATTAAATCAGCACGATCAGTATTTACTGTTTTGCCTTCGTATGCATCAAGAGTAATTGATGTTCCAGCAGCAAGAGCCGTAGCAGCTTGAGATGTTTCAAAGTAAACCTGAGAGTACACGCCATAACTAAGTGGGGCCATAACTTGTGTACCAATCGGGATATCAATAGAAGCACTACTGTTATTTGTAAAAGTAACTGCGACGTATGCCGGTGTTGGTCCTGAGGGTTTGTAGTCATATAAGTTAGCAAAGGCTAGTAAACTATCAAGTTTAACCGCAGTATCAATACTTGTTTCATTAGCTGCTTTGTCTAGATAGTGAGACATGATGTCTCCCATATATGCAAAAGATTCAATAAGAACATTACCAAGATCTGAGTAATCAGTTGGATCCCAATTTTTTCCTGTCTTTGCATTAATCAGAGCAATAAGGTCTGCTTTGATTGCTGTGAAGTCTCTAGAAGTATAGTCAATTTGCATTATCGTATAACCGATCCGTTTAAGTTAAAGGTAGCTGTGCTTACTGGTAGTGTAGTTACGGTGTTATCTGGAAGTATTAGTTCTATTGTTACGTATTCGATACCGTCTTGTTGGTCTTTCATTTTAATCGTTTTTACTTTTACGTCAGGTATCCAACGAGATATTGCATCTCGTATGGCAGCAGGCGTTGCGGCTCTAGCGTTTCCTTCATTTTCAAAAAGCGCCACTCCCCAGTCAATTCCATAGTCAGGCAACATAGGACGTTGTCCCACATTTGTAGAAATAAGTGTAAGCACTCTGTCTAGGTAAATTTTATTTGCGTTATCTGTAGAGGTTAATACGCCAAAATTATCTAATGTAAAAGGAAAGTTAATAGCGGTACTCACGCTTGTACTCCAATCCATACAGGGTATTCGGGATCTCCGGCCTCAAACATTACCCAAACCTTTTGTCCAGGTTGAGGAACTGTCCTATGAAATGTATGTTCAGGTGTGGTGATCGAGGTGTCCGTGCTAGTTAGTCCAGGAGCAGTTTGCCCCGTATCAGGATTATACTTGCTCTTCTCCAACGTGTCTGTAGTAGTTGTGGGAAAGCCTGTTACGACTTGAAGTGAAGTATTAACCATGCTTTTTTTTACAACAGTACTTTGAGCGGTAGGAACAGATCGTGTATGTGCGTGATTTAACTGGCCATTACCAGGTTTAGCTACAATAGTTAAAGCCGGAATATCCGTGCTTCCATACGCGTCGGGGGTTGATGTGGCTACCGTAGTTAGTAGCGCGGCAATTTCTGAAGCCTTGTGGGGAAGATGATCTGGGTGGTAAGAGTTAGCTGTAATAGGTAAACAAGCCTTAGCCCAAGAAGTTTTTTCCATGCCACTAGGTCCTGGAATTTGAAGTTGAACAGCAAACCTACCTTTAGGGTCTGTACCTGGCAAAACAACGGCAGAGTAAATTCCAAAGAATCTACGACGCCCTTGAAAATCTAATCCATAATCTAGCTCTGATACTTCACCCATTAGTCAATCACCTTTCCATTACCTACTGAACTCCATTGTACAGTACTTTTTAAGAAGTCCGTATTAGGAGAAGCAGAAGCAAAAGGAGTTGTTCCGTCTATATCTGGGATAGCAACATTAGAAGGTTGACCAATAGCAGTAGGATTAACTACCCCAGTTTCAAAATCAATAGGAGAAGCGTTTGGAGAAACGGAGTACGTAGTTAGTACCACATCGGCTGGCGTTAAAGACTGACCTGCTAAGTCCGCTTGAACATCTCTATTTGCCGCACTCTTGTATGCATCAGGGTTTGTATCTCCGATATAGTCTGTGCCCACTTCTAGCTCTAACATGTAGTCAGCTGGACGTCCACCAAAAACGTGCTTAACAGATAGTACTGTCCAGTATCCAGACAAACCATTAGGCAACCCATCTAAATAGATAGGATCATAGGGGCGAAGCTCTGGGTAACCTATGACTGTTGCTGTGGCTCTATGTTGGTACCTGTGCCCACTTGCATAATCATCAGCTATATGTTTTGAGTCCGATAGATTGTTAGCTACCTCATACACATGGTGGTGAGTAAAAGTTGTCTCAACCTTAGAACCAACGTTATTGTTAGAATAAGTACTCATTTTAGGAAATATGTACCGTTAGGTACAACAACTCCTTTCCCAGTGTTAGCAGGAGCTACATGCTTATGTTTTGCTTTAATAGTCTTTCCTGTATTTGCCTGTACCCCTGTTACTACCCTATCAACACGGACACCTAATTCAGGAGTATTGTCTGAAATGTGTGGGGTAAAGGACATGATTGTTCCAGCCAACCGCTGTTCTCTAGTAACTACCCCATCTTTTTCTTTATTTATATATCTAAAGTAGGGTGCGCTATCTTTTTTACTGGAGTAAATCTTATCTTTTGATACAAAAAATAAAGTTGTATTGTCTGCAAAAAATGCAAATCCGGTTTGCCTAGCCAACCGCTTACATACGTGCCAATCGCTTTGACCTGCTTGTACTATGCTGTCACGTTGACGAGGATGTCTTTGCGTAATTCCTGTAAACCCGTGCTTTTTTGCAATTCTAGAGACGCATTGATCTGCGGTTAGGTTTAAAAAAATCTTTTGGTCTGTTTGTTTTAGAAGATAAGAGGCACCGATACAAATAATTGTTGTGTTTCCACCTTGCCAAGTGTTATCTTCTACAATTTTATAGACGTATCCAACCCAAGTAGACTTAAGTTTTTGTGATCTGTAGTTAAACTTAACTGGGTCGCCAGAAATAATAGCTTGGTCTTTTTCTGTTAGATGCCCTTTAAATTTTAACTCTAAAAGATCATGATCTTCTATACTTAAATGTAAAGTAGATCCAATAAGGATTAGCTCCATATCCGGAGCTTTAGGAAACTCTACTTCAAAGGAGCTATCAAACGAAGCGCCTTGCCAAATAAAGGGTCTAGTAGAGGACGGGTTAGTTTCCATATGGAATCCTCAATTCTGTGCCCGGCACAATATTAAAAGGATCTAATATCTCTGGATTAATATCCATAATTTCCCACCAATACTTAGGGGCTAAATTATAACTCTTTGCTACCTCACCTAAGCTATCTCCATCAACCCACGTATAAAGAACATAGCTTACAGAGACATTACTAGGAAATTTTCTAAACACCGAAATCTCATATGTGCCAGAATACTTATTAGGTGTCTGCGCTAAAGGTCCAGTGTAGTATCGTGATACTCGTTCTATACTCATAATATATCCTAAGTGCTAGCTGGTGGGAAGAAGGAATCGTGTACAGATTTAAGACTCGTAGAGTCATTAGCAAACTGAGCTGGATACCTACTAAAAGATACTGTTACGTAAGTTAATGTTGGGACCATCTCAGTATTAAAGATTAAGTGGTTTACATCAAAACCGGTAACAGAACCAAAGTATCTAAGGTTGTCATTTAAATATAACCAAAGAGGAATACCTGTTATATACCCAAGGTCGGCAGATCCTGTTTTTCTAAGAGTATCATTAAGTAGTGGGTTATTTGTCATAGGATCGCCGGTTAAGCATCGGTACAAAAACTCTAGGTCGTACTCGGTGCCTCTATTCCTTATACCCTCAATTTCTACATCTTCTAACATACGACCATAAGCTTGTTCCATACTCATCTGTCGTTCTTTAACCGCATCGCTAGTAATACCGTATAGTGCGTTTAGGTAACTAAGGTCAACAACTCTGTTAATAAGTAATTGAAAACTTACTGTTTGATTACCTGCTAAAAGAGCAGCAGTATCTTTTGAACCCAATGTCCAGTCAATAGAGTTATTGGCCTGAGTACCGTAAGAAAAACTTGTTGGGTTGTACATAAATCTAAAACCCCATTGCTTAGCTTTACCAGAAGCAACCGCTTTACCGCTTGTATTTGTACTGTTTAATACTGCTGCAGATTCAGCATCTTGAAAAATTCTTCCACGTTCTAAATAACTGAACGCTTTATTTGAATAAACTCGTTCATCTGTTGCAGAGTAAAAACTTGCAGCGTCTAGCATTCCAGCAAAAGTATTACTTTCAGGATTTAAAGTAGCACTACTATAAAAATTAGAACGAGCATAATACGGTACAGAACGGCTTTCAGCATGCGGAGGAGGATTCCAACGCATCTGATCTGAAGGGGGAGTTACTTCAACGTTAAAATCAGCGCCTGTTGTTGGAGGTACTTTAGTAGGATCTTTACAAGCAGCATCATCGGTATACTTTGCAAAAAGATCTCCGTTTACTTTTGTCCACACTAGACGTTTTGGTGCATCTTTAGAAAGGTCAGGCTTTGGACTTTTAGGCATAACCCATTCAGTTCCAGCCTCATCCGAATGCCAAAAAGTACCTGTAGCATCTTTATTATCTATAACTATATAACCCCAGCGTTTATTGCACGCACTCCATTTGGTACTGCTTATTGTAATGTTCTTTGTAACATATGCGTCACCGTACTTGGTATGGTAGTACCCAGTTTTAAGCCACTTAGCTACAGTCTCGCTAGGATATTCTGGTGCACCAGCAGCTCCAGTAAACTTAATTGAAAAGGGTGTCTTTAAATCATTTTCCCAAAGTATTGAAGGTACATTAACATCTGAACCTGTAGCATCATTTTGGCTAATAGTAAGAGTAGGAGTTATAGTACGAGGTTTTCCTAGGTTATTAGACAAGGTAAACTCTATATGTCCATCTACATTTACAAGAGAACCCAACACAGTGTAGTAAGATACGTTACTACCTGTGTACATAGTGTCACTAGTAGGCCAGTTAAAGGTTACTTTTTTCTTACTCCCCGATAAGATCGGTCCCCTTGCCGTAGAGGGTAGTGCACACCAGGTAGTAAAGTTAGGCACTGTTGATTTATGTACATCAACAACATACCAAGCATACTGTTTTTTAGTCTTGTCATCAGATGACTTATCGGCAATTGTTACAAGGTTTGTTTTTACTCGATTGTTTTCTAAGTTACTGTCGGTAAGTGCTTCAGACGATGTAGACTTAAATACTCTCACTCTAGCGTAATAATAATCAGCCATTATAAGGACCCCGCAATCTGCTTTAAAGTAATGTCATTCTTAAGTTTTTCCCCAACAAGGCGTACGATTCTATCGGCTTCTTGAACACTTCCGTGACTAATTGTAACACTCATATTCAAGTTTATATTTACAGAGTTAGAACCAGAACGCCCACCGGTAATAGTAATGTTTGAATTATTCTTGGCTGGGGAAGAGGCAAAGCTAGATGGAAGATTTACCCCTTCTTGCGGACCACCAACACCTACTTCCGCAGCCATTTTATCAGCTTGAGCTAAATGCTTTAAGTACGCACCATTAGTATAGGCACTCCAGGCTTTCCAATTAGTTCCTTGCTTGCTCTTTTTAAGAGCAGCTTCTGTATTGTAATTAGGGTCAGGAAGGCGCTTTCCATCTCTATAAGGATCGTTGTATTTTTTCCAGTCTTTTAAAGAACGAATCTGGAACAGACCTATACTCGGACCCCATTTATCATCGACTAAGTTTTTGTCTCCGACAGCATTAGATCGACCACCAGACTCTGCAATAGAAACAGCGTACGCAGTTCTTAAAGCTTTTCCACTAAAACCATGTGAAGAAAGGGTTTTCATAAGACTCTTCTTATCGGTTGTTATTGGTCCAGTGTACTCATCCGGGATGCTATCTAAAAACTTTTGACGGTCTTTTGCAGGAACTTTCTTTAAGATATCTTCCCAAGAACGAGGACCACCATCAGTAAACCGATCAATCATAGAGGAGATAGATGGAGATGAAACAGTTTTAAGAGAGATGTCTGATAAGCTTTTTGCTCTTTTTCCTTTTCCAAAGTTCTTTACTTGAGGATCTTTTTTTGATAGACTTGCGTCAACTCCAGGTTTAGGAGATGGGCTAGGAGACGCAGCTCCAGAAAGAATAGGTGCTGGGTTTATTTTAACACCTTGCTTATTAGTCATCTCAAAGTGAAGGTGTGGACCAGTAGAGTTACCTGCTCCAGCAGTTCCAGGTTTGCCACCAGATTTAGCAATCTCTTGACCAGCAACTACGGAATCTCCACGACTTACTAACATTTTCTTTAAGTGTGCATAACGAGTGGTTGTTCCATCAGGGTGTTTAATATGAACAAAGTTTCCGTATCCCGTACCGCTACCAACTTCTTTAACAACACCGTCGGCAACAGAAGTTACTGGGCTACCTTCAGGTAAACCATAGTCAATACCCTTGTGGTTTTTAGAAATACCGGGGTGTTGAGAGTTATCGCGTAAACCAAATGGCGACGTAATAGGAGTTGCTCTAGGTACAGGTAGCGCATAGGTACTAGTGTATGTAGGTGCTTCTCCCCCTCCTATACCTAAGTTTCCAAAATCACCAGGACCACCGTAACCGCCGCCTAGAACGTTACCCGCACCACCAGCTACGGTACCTGCTACAGCGCCTGGAAGGCCTCCTGCAGCCAATCCTGTTAGTGCTCCTTCTCCAAGGTCAAAAGCAAAATTGCCTGCCCATTTAACCCAAGCAGGAAGATTCTTACCTTTTTTATTTAACCACTTTTGTAAGGCTTCGCTACCGGCGTACACTCCGGCAGCTAATCCAGCACGTCCTGCTTTACCCATCAAAGAACCTTTACCTAAGACTCCTGTACCTTTACCAAACTTTCCAAGGAAGCCCATGGGGCCTCCACCACCGGCACCACCGGCACCACCGGCACCACCGGCACCACCAAACATGTTTCCTAAAAGTTTAGCCTGTATTGCTGTGCTTCCCAAAGCCATTCCGCCGCTAGCAAGACTTGAAAGAGTTGCACCTGTCCCACCTGCTCCAGGCATGGTTTGGAGTATTCCTTTAAATGTCATCAAGGCGTCATTAACAGGACCAAGAGTATCGGCAAGCGCACTAAAGCCATCATTAACAGAAGCTGTAGTTCTAAGAGCTACATTGTAGCCGCCAACTAATCCTTCTTCTGTTGCTCCAAGTTTCTTAGCTTCACTAGATTGGTATCTAAAGTTTGATCTAGATGGCGAACTTTTATCAACGCCCATAAGATCCAACATCTTGTTTGGATCTTTGCTGTTCATTGCTGCGGAGTATTTTTTAGCAGACTTAGCTCTTGTTCTAGCTACGATACCTGCTTGAATTTGCTGAATAAGATTTGGGTCATTTCCAGCTAGTTGAGAGATAGTGCTATACGCTCTAGAGTTTGGTTGGTAAACAAGCTGTGCTTCTTCTGAAGTAATCTGACGTCCACGATAAAGGAAGTTATATACCGAGTTAATAATCTGATCAATAGGTTTTAAGTTACCATTATTATCACGAATACGAATACCAGCACGAAGGAACATCATTCCATTCATACCCGAAACCGATGATGCAGCCTGCTCGTTAGTCATTCCTGACTGAGCACTAAGCCCAGCAATTTGGCTCATGATACTATTAGAACTCTTAGAGTTAGCTGTATATCCGCTATAAGCAATATTCATAGCTGCCATGGTTGGACCCATAGCACTTGTTGCTCCACCGCCTACTTGATTGTTTGCTTTCAGAATTGCTTGTCTAGAAGACATGCCACTCATTCCGGCGTAAGAGTCAGCAGCTAATCTTTGAGTTACTGCCGCCATAGTATTTGGAGCCATGCCCATGTATACCTGAGCACCTACTGCTGCAATACCTAGGCCAACACCCATCTTTTCATTACGACTCATTGAGCCTAAGCCAAGACGACCAGCACCAGTTTTATTACCATCAACGTCTTTAATAGCGTCGGTGGTTTCTTTTACAGTTTTGCCCCACTCTTTAGAGATGCGACTAACATAAGATTCTACCTCTTTAAAGAGGCGCAGCATTTCTTTAGGCAGGTCTTCGAATAACGCATCAGCATTAGCTGTGGGCATGCCGCTATCAGCATCTGATGCTGACTCAAAGTTTTGAGCACCTGCCATTTAAATCACCGCCTAACCTTGTTTACTGCTTTATTCAACCAGTTAATTCGTTCCCTCATACTAAGCTCACGAATTTCTTTTAGAGACCATCCCGGATACTGTTGGGATATCAATTCGTACATCTCTAATAAAGTTTCGTAGTCAATCTCATTCGCGAAATAAGTCCGCTAATGAAAGCGGGATCGGCACCTCCGAGCCGCAAAACTGACATGCTTTTTTCATATCTCCGAGTTGTGGACCTGGGTTGCGGTCTGTAATTGCTTTTAGTACTGCTCTACGATCCTGAATAGACAGACGTCGTACAGCTTCTGGATCTACAAGATCCTGTTCATTAATAGATAGAATACATTGTTTTAATAGAATTGTATCTAGTTCTGCAGAAGTTTTATTTACAGATTCTACAATAGCCTTCTGAAGGCTTCCTGTAGGAAGCGTTGCTACTACAGGTCCTACTTTACAAGGCACTGTAAACTCTCGTTCCCCATCAAAAGTCTTAATAGGAACGTCTTTATTTAGATCTAATTCAAAGATTTGTTCCTGTCCACAGTCAGGACAGTTTCCTGGACCCACTTTTACTTCGGCACCAAAGGTAGCCTTGCGGATACCAAGAAGAAGCATCTCTCGATCTCCTGAGTAAAGAGCATCTAATAGATCCTTACTTGCCGGCTCATTTCCAATCTTAACTGTAGCACGTTCTAAGATCGTTAGTAAAGATTTTCCAGCATCATTGATTTTAGAGATAGCCTCTTCATCAATACCGTTCAGCTCTCTTACCTCGGCGGTAGTAACGACGCCATTAAAGGGATCATACAAACCGCCGGGTAGAGTAACTGTAGTATCAGGAGGCAACTTAATATCAAGCTTCATAGCTCGTACAGTTGCCTCCTGATCTGAAACTGCCATTGCTTCCTGCGCTAGTTTGTTAACTAACGCAGGGTTTTGTTCCGCACTTATAGTTGTATTAGTAGTCATATTGTTTTCCTTTTGTTAGATTATGAAAGTTCTTTTGCGCTACCTGTTGCTGCGTAACTTGTTCCGTATACTACATCAAAACCTTCGTGTACAAGAGCTAGCTCTTCTACCATCAAAGTATTAGCACCTGCATCAAGGTTGCTGTATGCAAGAGATGTAATCCACGCATTGTATACCTTAAAACGAAGTGAGGTATGTAGGTCGTATGGTGTGTCAACTGTTGCTGTAGACTCTGAACCCGCGTACGCTTTTGGGTTTGGATGGCTAAGAACCTGGATGTCAAGGTTACAGCGGAAGTTTGCACCTACGCCAGTAGTTGCTGTAGGAGTCATGACTGAAAACAGTCGTTTCATCCATAGAGCGTTTTCTCCATTGTTTAGCATTACACCCTTAGAAAGACTGATAGGTGTAAACTGTGACTGACCAGGGATCTGGTGTACGTTAGTGTTGTATCCACCTTCGCGGTATGCAATAGACTCTGTTGAGACGCTTAATCCAGAAAGTGAGACGAACCCCATTTTTCCAAACTTAGTTCCCCAAGCTTGATCCTTGGTACCTGTTGGTTGAAAAGTAACCACGAACTTAAAATTACGGACTGGATCCGTCATCAAGTCTGCGGCGCTTAATGTATTATCAAATGCTGCCATTTTTTATATCTCCTTACGCCGTAGCGCTTCCGGTTAGCTGTCCAAGCTTAATGACAACAAACTCTGCTGGGTACTGTAGTGCGACGCCTACTTCAATATTTACTCGACCATTTTGCATGTCGGCAAATGTTGTAGTTGTTGCGTCAACTTTTACGTAGTATGCGTCTTGTGGTGATGTACCACGTAGTCCGCCCTGCTGCCAATAGTTTAACAAGAAACTGTTGATAGATGTGCGAAGCTGTGACCATAAACGTGCATCATTACTTTCAAATAAAGCAAATGAAGAAATATCTTTAATTTGCTTTTCAATGAAAAATAAAGAACGACGGATATTGATATATCGGTTGTTTGATGTGTTATCTAGTGTACGTCCACCCATAATTACAATTCCAGCACCTGGAACCTGACGGATAGCATTAACTGGATCTGATGATGTGTTTAACGAATCAAGCTCAGCATTTGTAAATGCACGCTCTGTAGATACTGCTAGAGCAATCTTGTTTCCAAGACCTGCTGGAGTCTTAAATACTCCACGAGTAGCATCTGTTGCTAGGTACTGACCTACAACTGCTGCTCCAGGAGCTTGAAGACGTACTGCACCTGCAATTTTATTACCGTCTGGAATATTAATCCATGGGAAATATGCAGCTGAAATACTACCTGTTGTGCTAGCAGCCGCAATTGCCAATGTAGCACTTACTTCTGTTTGAGCAGCTGTTGCTGACAAACCAGCTGAAGTATCAACAACTGTAAATGCATCATCACGAGTAGCTGCGTAAATCATTGCATCTCCATGAAGTTGACTTGTAAGTGTTGGTGTTGCTTGATATGGTGCGTCAGCTGCGTAGATAACTACTGGGTTATTGATTACGTCAAACTTTGCCCAAGCACCTGAATGAGGTGTTGTAGCTGGGTTATAGTAATCTGTACGAGCTGGAGCAGTACCATCAGCACCGCCACCAAATGTTGTTGGTGTAGTAGCTGTCTTAAATGGTGTCTTAGTACCATCAAAACCACTTGTTCCAATTGTTGCAACTGCAGATAGTGTATTGATAACTGTGCGAACAAAGTTCTTATCTGTAGAAGACATGCTTAGGTCTGTATAGGATTCAACAGCAGTATATGAAGTTCCAGATACTGCGAAGATGTTAAGTCCAAATGTACTTGAAGACCCACCAGGAATGATCTGAGCAGCATAGCTGTTGATCCATGCTCCTGGGTTTATTGCTGTTAGTGTGAACACTGGGTTAGAAGAAGTTACTACTGTAGCTGTAGCTGTAGCACCTGTTACTGCTGTACCTGTTACGGCACTTGTTACAGTAAACGTTGTTGCGTTAGCTGTAGCAATTGTTGCTCCAGTAAGGTTAAATCCAGTTGTTGAAAGACCAGTAATAGTTACTGTCTGACCAGCTGCAAATGAGTTGCTAGATGTGTAAGTAATTGTATTACTTACAGCAGTAGCTGTAGCTGTAGCACCTGTTACTGCTGTACCTGTTGCTGCGTTTGTTACAGTAAAGTTTGAACCAGTTGCTGTAGCAATTGTTACTGCAGATAGGTTAAATGCAGATGTAGATAATCCAGTAATAGTTACTGTCTGTCCAGCTACAAATGTGTTAGTAGCTGTGTATGTAACAGTTCCAGATGCAGCAGAAGCTGCGGTTACTGTAGCTGTTGTAGCTTGGTTAGAAGCTGCGGTAACTGTAGATGTAGTTGTTACACCAGTGTTATCATTGAATGAGATAGTACCTGATACTGCTCCTGTACCAGCAAGACGCTGTACATAAAGCTGACGGCCACCATTAGCATAAAAGTTATAGGCAGCCCATGTTGTTGGGTAGGAATCATTTACTCCGCCGAAGTTCTTCACAAATTCAGACCAGCTACTGACTAGAACTGGAGCAGATGTACTGCCCTTGTTTAGCCAGCCTGCAATAGCACCGACAGATTGGCTTACGTTAGCCAGCTGTACAGCTTGTGGAAGAGCTACTTCTTGGATATAGACTCCGGGGCGACTGTATGTTGCCATTCCGGTTTACTCCTTAGGGTTAGGTTGTTTTTTGGATAGACGGTATTATTACGAAATGGTAGTGAACGGCGTGGTGCCGCTTTCATATGTGACGATTGGTGGTTGCGTTACTAAGTATACCTGACCAATTTGATCAGGAAACAGTTCCGCGCTTATTCGGATATTATAGATGTTACTGAAGAGGCGTTTGCCGCTTTCAGTAGTATCTCTTTTTGAGAACCCTAACATATCCAGACGACGTATTGTGTTGTCTTCTGGTATGCGGAGTTGCCCAAATCTAAGTGGTAATCGAGCCTGTGAAATCAAGGCAGCGATTAACTGTCGGTCATGCCGAGGTTGACGTGCAAAAGTAACTACTTGATAGAAAAGATCTACTGGGATAGGGAACTGTGTAGTATTAAGAGGGTTGCCGTGTTCATCTGCCTCAAGAGACATACCTTCTGGTTCATAGGTCATAGTTACATAACCACGATGAGCACGTGAAGGGTCTTCTTTAACACCTACTAAATCTAAAGTAATGTATGGATATGTTTGAGCTCGGATTTCTTTATCAGGTTGTCCGTAGTAAACAGGAACAGGACGGGTAGCGTTGCCCGAATCTGATACAGTAATGCCTTGCAATAGGGTTTTAAGTGCGGCATCTTCATTAATAAGAAATGGCATTAGAACTCACCCAATCCATAATAGAAGGTGGTTATTGCTGGTGATGCTGGTTTACCCGGCATAGGATATTCTAAATTACGAATCTCTTCTTGATTCTTGCGGTTCATAGCAACTATGTTTCCTGTGCCATCATCTACCATCTTTAAACTATCTACAAGATGAGGAGGCCAATTAAAATCTGTTGCGTGATCTCTAAGAACCTGGGTACGGTAAGCGAGTACCGCTTCTGCTTTCTCTACTTTTCTAACCTTGGATTTAAGGAATGCTTCTAGTGATGGTTTAGCCATTTTTGAAGAGTTTCTTGGAAAGGAGGTAACCCGCTACAAAACCAATTGCAGCTGCTTTCTTACCTTTAGCTGGGGTCAACCCAACCGCTCCCTTTACAAACTCTTCTCTATCGGCATCGGTTTCATACCGATTAAGCCGGTTAACTAAAGCAATCATAAAATTCCTCCATAGGAAGATGCAGGGTACAGCAGCGGGGTTCCAGTTTTACCTGGCGTCATAGCATATCATAAATGAAAAAGCCCCCTATTGGGGGCTAAGTCACTACTTCTTTTTAGACTTTTTTGCTTTGCAGTCCTTGCACTTACCGCAAGTACAGGCCTTCTTTTTGCCCTTAACCTTATCGGCTAGCTTGGCATCGTTCTTTTCATCCTGCGTTTCAAATTTTTTCTTTTGAGCCGGAGTCATGCCCTTCTCAAACTTCTTGTCATTATGAGCCATTACATTCCCTTCTTTCTTACTGCGCTAGTCTTTTTAGCCTTACCCTTTGAGTCAGACTTTTTAGCAAACTTCTTATTAGCAGCCGCTAGGGTCTTCATGCCATGCTTATCTTTTGGCTTCATGCAACCACAGGTGGCGCACATTACTTCTTCTTCTTTCGTAGGGCAGCAAAATCAGAGCCTTCTAGCTTGCCGTCTCCGTCTGAATCAAGTTTGCTTTGCTTACCTTTTAAAGCTGTTTTTTTACCAGACTTTTTAGCGCCCTTCTTGCAGGCACCCTTACATCCCGGCTTTGAACAGCCGCATCCACATGACTTACACATTATTTCTTACCTTTCGTATGGGGGTTCTTTTTATGCCATTCCTTGGTTGCCTTGACGCCTTCTTTGACGGTCTTGGCCCCAGCCTTCTTGGTTAGGTTAATCTTATCATACTTGCCTGCTTTAGCGCTGGCAGCATGATCAACAATAATATCGCCCTTTTTGTTCTTTTTTACGACGTGGTCCGCCCCACCGGCTTTAACCTTAGCCATTATATATCTCCTTACAGGGTTGATTCGTTAAAAGCTAAGTAGTTTGCATAGCGTTGGAACTGGCTATCGTTTACTAACTCTTCCGCGTTTACTTGCTCACAGCTTATTTGAAGCAAAGAATACTTATCTTTGATTATGCCCTGAGGCAAAACTTTCATAGGGGTAAATACTTGGTTTCTAAATACGACCCTATCGCGTAGATATGCATCTGGATTAACCTCTATAGTAGAAAGCTGACGAGAGTTAGATGCGTTAGCACCAAAAAAGTTAAGGTGATTCTCAACTACGTCCACATTTATGACGATAGTTAGTTGATCAGTGTTATAGAAACCACGCTCATTCTGTACAGTTGCGCCTTGTTCTAGATGAGCGTTAACCACCGGAATAGTAAAGGGTGTTTTCCACTTACGGCCTCCACCAAAAGAGCCGTACCCTACATCGTAAACAGGATCAATAACAGTGTTAGTTTGATCATAGATCCACCAGTCAACAAAAGTTCCTACAGTCTGTACCAGTTCTGAAGTAGTTCCGGAAACATTGGAACCGCGTTCGTACTGGATACTGAATCGGCCTTCCTTATTGTCTCCGCGCATTTAGCTACTCCGTAGGTTGTGGTCGGATAAAGGTATTTGTTTCTGCGTCATAAGAATCCCCGATCCAAACACCAGGAACTTCACCAACGACAAACTTATCGCTGACATCTAGGATTAATGGCTCGCTTAAAAAGATCGCGGCTAGGCGCTGATCTGTGTGGAGAATGTCAATGACTTCTCCATCAATAACAAAAGCAACTTTTTGCTTTGGAAGGTCTACTTCTTGAAGATCTGTATTATCGCTCATTGTTCTTCCTTATATGATATATCGACTTTTTCCCACTTGTGTAATGGGCAAAATGCGTTAGGTAGTTTTACCTTTAGTGACATAAAGCAACCGCACTCCCTACAGTTTCCTGAAGGAAGTAGCTCAGGACAACCCTTGCATATAGCATAGCGTTCTGCTGCAACTACTGTTTCTACTCGCCCTATGTTCTTATTAAATAAGTCCCACGGGCGGGCTGGACGTTCAAATGGATCTGTCATCTCTTACCCTCTCTAGGTAGGATTAGTTTATCATATCTTTTAAACTATAACCGTACCTGTTCCAGCTGTAAAAGTATAAACTCTATATCCTGTACGTGAAGTTGTACTATAAGTATATGTTAAACCTGCAGGTATAGTTGTTAGTGCGGGGTATGTATTTGAATAAGCAAGAACTACAACTCCAGATGCTCCAGCAAAATTACCGCCTTGATAGGAGTATACATTTCCTGCACCACCATTACCTGTATTTGGAGTAGCACTGCCAGATGCAGCAGTAGCGGTTTTACCGCCAGCAGCATAAGTAACTGCAGAACCTGTTGTAGAATAGCTTAAGCCAGGACCTCCGTTAAATGGGTACCCCCCACTACCGCCGGCTCCACCACCATAGCCACCATAGTTACCACCAAAACCAGCTCCACCGCCAGCAGTTCCTTGACCAGTAGTACCAGAACCTGGAGTACCTCCAGGACCAGCTCCACCACCAGAACCACCAGAAAGACCATCTTGTTGTGAGCTTCCTGCTACGCCAGGGTACGAACCAATACCTCCACCGCCGCCCCCAATAGCAGTAACCGTTCCTAATACAGAGTTTCCACCGTTACTTCCAACTTGTTGTCCTCCCAATGAACCATTAGTACCGCCTCTAGAAGCACCGCCAGCACCAACAGTAACTGGAATAGAAGCTCCGATAGGAAGTGCTATAGAACCTACAAGTAGACCACCAGCACCACCAGAACCAGCATAACCGCCTGCTGTTGCATTAATTGTTCCACCACCACCACCACCTGCTACCACTAGGTATTCTGCAATTGAAGCACCGCTTAAATTAAACTGTACTGTTCCTGAGCCTCCAGTAAATTTGTATACCTTGTATCCAGGTCTACTTGTAGTACTAAGAGTGTATGGAAGTCCTGCTATAACAAGGTCAGGGTATGTATTTGCGTAGGCAAGGATAACAATTCCTGAACCACCAGAACCACCACCGTATACTCCTCCACCGCCTCCACTACCAGTGTTTGCATCCGCAGATTGTGCAGAGCTTATCCAGTCAGTCCCGTTCCACCAGCGTCCACCATTTCCTGCGCCAGCTTTTCTAGTAGCATAAGTTGCTTGATCAATTGATGCGCCATAATTTGAACAACAAGATCCACTGGCAGGTTGAGTACCACCAATACCGCCTACACCACCGTTTGATTCTCCAAAACCACCACCACCACCTGCGTATAAAGTAGCTGTTCCTGTAATAGAAGATGAATAAGGTAAACCACCGTGTCCACCAATAAATGCTGGCCACCCAGATTGTCCGTTAACTCCGGCACCACCTCCACCACCGCCACCACCTCCAGAGAGATAGCTACTAGGAAGTCCAGCACCACCTTTACCGCCAGCGTATCCTTGCCCAGCAGTACCTGCTCCTCCGGCGTATTCTGCGGAAGTACCTGTATTTATATCTGAAGTTGACCCGCCTCCACCTCCAGATCCACCAGCACTTCCAGTTCCGCTACCACCAGCACCGCCACCTATGGCTGTAAACGAACCAAATACTGTGTTTCCACCAGTTCCGACACCATTGTTTGTTGGAAGTCCTCCAGCACCAATAGTAATAGTTTGAGGAGTATCGCTATTTAAGTTGAAAGATCCTGCAAGTACTCCACCAGCACCACCACCGCCTCTGTAGCCACCTCCAGCACCTCCGCCGATTACAAGGTATTCAACAGGAACGTAAGTAAGTGCTCCAGCAATAGCTGAGAAGTTATCTCCAGTAGATGCTTGATTATATGGGGAATGACCCTTAACAATACCAACACCCGTGGGTTTAGTAGTTGCTGTATTAGTTGTTGAAAGAGTTCCTAGAGAAGAACCGGTTGTTCCGTAGGCTGTAGCTGTAAGTGTGTTGTTAGATGTAGTAATTGAGATGTTAGAAATCTGTGCACCATAATCAGCACTAGTACTAATTATCGTATAAGGAGCGCCAGTAGATGTGGCTTTAATAAGCTGCATGTAGTAGTTAGTAGTAATAGAACCACCAGTACATGTCTGACAGGTAAAGCCATAAGAGTCGCAGCCAGCACCAGTAGAGGTATTAGCTGTACCACCTGAATAAAAAGTTGATCCGCAAATCGCACAATCTGTTCCTGTACCGTAATAACTATACGCCAACTGACAGTAGTATCCCCAACCGCCGCTAGGAGTACCGGTATAGCCAAATGATCCGCCCGAGTCACATAAGAAACAACTATCACTAAATGAAAATCCACTAGAACAACTAGTCCATTGTGAAGATGTTGAAGAGTTACAACAAGTAGATGTACATCCTCCAATACCTGAGGCGTAGTAAGTACCTGAGCTACAACTATAAGTAGTAGTTGTATTTGGTGTGTAACAAGCTGTAGCATAAGTGTTACAACAAGTACTACCATTAACAGCTGGGGCATCACATCTTCGGCAAGTTGAGTAGTTAACTATTCCACCATCAGGACAAGTATAGTCACATGCTGTTCCTGTTGCATCAGATCTACAATATCCTTCCCAAGAATATGGGCAAGTGTTATATGGGTCTGCACCATTTGCAGCTGTACAGTTACGAGTAGAGATAGTAGCGGGATATCCAAAAGCAGTACCAGCATAGCTATATGTTGTAGTGGTAGATGCGGTAGCTGTTACGCCTGAATTGCTGTAAGTAGTTACGTTAGAATAGACTTTCCACTCATCGTGTCTTGATGGGGAATAGTAAGTTGTTCCTGTATAAGGACCACCAAACGCTGCGTTTTGGCAAGTATTACAAACAGTATGTCCATTACAAGCACAGTTACAGCTGTATGTGTACGTAGTATTTGTTTGACCGTTAGATCCAATAGCTGCCCACCATGATCCAGCAGCAGATACCCATACGACAGGACCTATACCTGCAGTAGTAGTTTGACCGCCAACTGCAACAGTTGCATTAGACGTGTTTAAAGTGATATATGAAAGGGCTCCAGCATTTCCAGCAGTAACCGCGTTATCTGATCTAGCTGTTCCTGAGCTTACAAAAAAGTTTCCAATAAGAGAGGACCAAGGAAGTACTCCACCTGATTCTGTGGATCCTAAACCTGTTGTTGTATTAGTACGAGTAAAAGTATCACTGACAGTAGTGTTGTACCAAATTCTCCAACTACCACCTACGTTTACATATGCTTGAAGCGCGGTACGCCAAGTACCGCCTACTCTTACATATAAATTACTGGCGTTACGCCAGGTGCCCGATACTTTAATATTCCCCGACATTATGTGTAAGCAATCCAGATATCGCCATCAATACCTCCGGTTGGAGAGGTACTGGTAGATACCCAGACGTTACGAACCACTCCCGCAGATGTTGATGCTGTTGTTACTGTACCATTTGATTGGTTAACATAGGGTGTAGCTGTTGTTGCCCAGGCAGCCGTAGTTCCGTTAGAAGTAAGAACTTGACCGTTAGTTCCAATACCAATACGTGTTACTGAAGACGCACCGTTAGCTACGATAAGGTCTCCCGTAGTAGTTACAGTAGATAGAGGAATCTTTGATGTATCGGTAGGAGTTGCCCAAGCAGCCGTAGTTCCGTTGCTTACCAAAGCAGTTCCTGCACTACCAATACCAAGACGACTAACTGTAGCGTTTCCAGTACCCAAAATTAAGTCACCAGCAGTTGTTACTGTTGATAGTGGGATTTTAGTATTAGCAAGGGTCGTATTAGCTGTAAGGGACGTGTTAATTGCTGTAACACCAGAAGCAGTAATTGCAGTAGCTTCCCAGGTAACTATTGACCCATTAGAGCTAAGTACTGTTCCTGCTGCTCCAATACCTAAACGTGATACTGTTGAGGCACCAGTACCTACGATTAAATCTCCAGATGTTGTTACTGTTGATAAAGGGATCTTAGTGGCGTCTACTGGGGCACCCCAAATAATAGACGTTCCGCTCATAATTAAAGCTTGACCAGTTGTTCCACGAGCAAGTCTTGTTACAGTGGAAGCACCTGATCCAACAATAAGATCTCCAGCTGTAGTAACAGTTGATAGTAAGATTCTTGAATCAGCGTTAGTGTTAGCTGCGGTTGTATTAGAAACTAAAGTATTGTATTCAGTACTACCAACATAGACAACGTTAGCTGTTCCAACTTTTGGGATACCGGCTGAGTTTAAGTTAAATCCTAATGCCGGTACAGATGAATAAGCCTCAAGAAGATTAGAAGTACCCGATACTGTTTGAAGTTTAAGACCTATAACAGAGGCGGTAGAAATTGTGCTGCCACCGTTTTTATTTACATATGGGGCGCCCGCAACTCCGTTGATCAAGCCGTTTTCAATGTTGTTTAGTCGGTCATAGACCGTGCTCCAAGCAGTATTGCCGGCACCATTCATTGTGGTGGTAAAGGCTGTAGCCCCAAAAACAGATACTAAAGGGTTTTTGCTAGAGGCAGCGCTACCAAGGGTGTTTTCAATTGCCACAACTTCTTCTTGTAAAGAGTTTACGTTGTCTGCAATAACTGTATCTACAAGGTCAACACGTGCCACATAGGAACGAACGGTGGTTGGATAACTGGCTGCCATGATGCTCCTTCAGAATTATATGGGTCTAACAATACTAAAAAACGCCCCGTTTGTATAGCCTAACCAATAGGGCTGGTAGGCCAGGTGATCTCGGTAGGGAATCCAGGTTGCTCTGGTAGATCTAATAGATCTTGACGATACTTTGCAATAACGGCTTTTTGCTCTTCGCTATAGCTATCCCAACGAAGCGGGTTAGTAAGAATTGTGTCTAGATATCGCAATAAGGCGCCTCGTTCATTACGTGCCATTTCAGCTAGGTACTCTTCAGTTGGAGGAGCAGGTGGTGAGTATTCTTCAATCTCTCCAGCGTCACCACCCATAATCTGAGCGTAGACCCATTGACCTGTTTCTGCTACATCATCCTTATCAGCGATATATCCAACAGTCTCTGTGACACCGTTTAAGGTTAAGTCAACAGTACACTGAAAGCGTTGGTCTGAGCCTTCAATTAATCGCTTTACATCTCTTACATTACTTAGTGGATTGTTTTCCATTTTATTCTCCTATGCTACTCGTACAACAAATGCCTGGGATTGCCCAGAGCCTCTTGAAACCCATGTGCCTGATAAAGTTGTTCCACCAGATGCTCCAGATGCAGCACAAGCTTGTATAACTCCGACAGTTCCATTATAAACAGCAATTGCTCCAACCCCTGTATTAGCTGGGGTAGTCATCAAACTTGGGCCAGTGTAATATCTTCCCCAACCATCTAATGGAATAGGGCTAGTTCTACCATTATAGTGCTTTGTATCTATCAAAAGGTACGTACCAACAGCGTAATTGGTAGCGTTATGCGCTGTATTACCGTCAAGGATACGCCAGTTTGCTGACTGTTGTGTAGTTGCGTCTGGGTATGTGATGAAGGTTGGGCCAACGGTAATAGTCATGCGACTCTCCTAAACACTTGATAGAAGTATTGTTCATCAATATAGTCTGCATCACCTGTCCAGCCAGAGGCTCTCCATACGCCAGGTATAGCGGTGTAGTTAGTGTTACTTGCTGGAAAGTTAACTACTGAAGAAACAGATGTAATAAATCCAGTAACAATTTGGTTACCTGCGGCAGTGTACGGTCCACCACCTTGAACATAGTTCCAGTACCAAGTAGGCCAAGGAACTAAATACCCAGCAGTTCCATTTACAGCCACAGTATCATTTACATAAGATTGAGGGGTTTTAGGGTTTACCTGCATAGTCATAACAAACGCACCAACGGCATATCCTATAGAATAATTTCCCCCAATAGCTGCGTAAGGGGCTTTAGTAGTTTGTTGCATTCCACTATTCCAGGTGATTTGAGAACCAGTTATTGTTATAGCCACTATGCAACTCGTTCCATTAAAACAAAATACCCAAAGGTCTGATTAATTCCTGCCCCACAAGCTTGACCTCTAGCTTTCCATGTACCGCTTAAAAGAGCAGTTCCACCTCTAGCGTAATATGATTGAGACCCAAGTCTAGCATCATCAAATGCAACATCTGTGTTTACCCCAGGAGCGGTATTAATGGTGCCAGCATATATATGTAAAAAACTATTATTTGAGTTTAACGCCCAAAAAGTAATACCACCGCTCTCATATCCAGCAGTATTAGAATAAAAAATACAGTTCGCTAGTATTAAATGCCCAGCATTAAAGCTTTGAGCTGTTCTAGCTGTGTTGTAATCTGGAGTAATTACTCCAGAAGGATAGCTACCAGTTTGAGTAGAGCCATCGCTAAAGGTACCTGTTGTGCCCGTAAATGTAATTGCCATTATTAGCCCCTAAGTTCTTTTACTTGCTCCTCAAGAGAAGCGATCTGAATAGCTTGTTCTTTAATTGCCTCAATGAGCAATGCTACCATATTTGCGTATGCTACTGAAAGAGTTCCTTCTTCATTCTCTATGATGAGTTCTGGAGCAATAACCTGCACCTCTTGAGCAACAACTCCCATCTCAAGTTTTTCAGAACCAATACGGTTGTAGTTATAGCCTGTAATAGCTTTTAGTTTATCAAGGGCGTTTGTAAGAGGAGTTAAGTTCTCCTTTAAGCGAGCATCAGAGTTAATGACAAGTGTTCCTTGGACAGTAGTTGTTCCGCTAAAGTTCTGGCTATTAACTGAGTTTAATACCCCTGTTGTAGTATTAATAAAGAATGGACGCAAGGCATTCCAAGATGCAGATGCTGGAGTAGTGTTTGAATCAGCAAGAAGGATGTAGAAGTCAGAACCATCATTTCTGAGAAGAGTTGTTTTTCCTGAAGTTCCATTAGCTACTGGGTGAAGGTGAATCTGGTCTCCAACATTTCCAATAGTTAAAATACCGCTCATAATTCCACCAGATAGTGGTACGGCATAAGAGCTGTAGTTGGATGTAGTAAGTCCGTTAGTAGTAGACGCTGCTGTTGTAGCAGTAGCAGCGTTACCGTCAATGCTTACGCCAGTAAGAGTTTGAGCACCAGAGGCACGGTTTAGTGCGATTGATGTAGTTCCTATGAAGTGAGCAGAGTTACCAAGTACTCCAGTAGGTATTGTTCCAGAAAGATTACCTGCTGTAAGTGAGGTTAAGTTTGCACCAGATACAGCCCCAAAAGAACCAGACCATGTACCTGAAGTAATAGTGCCAACAGAGGTTAGCGATGAAGCAGTAACGCCTGCGTTTAAAGTATTTCCAGACAGGTTAGCTGCAGCTACAGCACTTGCTGTTGCAGCGTTACCATCAATGCTCACTCCAGTAAGAGTCTGGGAAGCAGAGGCACGGTTGTTAGCAATAGACGTAGTACCAACAAAGAATGTATTACCTACAAGGTCGGCTGTTCCTGTAGTTGCTGGAAGAGTAAAGGTAGTTGTACCAGCTGCTGCAGATGCCTGAACAGTTGTAGTACCAGAAGTTGAGCCTGGGAATGCCACGCTTGTAATTCCAGTAAGGGCAAGGTTTGCAGTTGTGCGGTTTAACGCAACTGAGGTTGTACCAATAAATACAGCGGAGTTACCCAAGATAGTAGAAGAAAGAGTTCCACCAGTTAGGTTAGATGCGGTAAGTGTTGCCCAAGAAGCAGTAGTTGCATCAGTAGTTAAGAACTTACCTGAGTTACCCGTCTGTGTTGGTAGGGCGTTTAGTGTTGCCCAAGACGCACTAGTTCCATCAGTAGTTAAAAACTTACCGGAGTTAGATGTCTGGCTTGGTAGGCTTACTGGGGCTGCTGCCCACTTAAGTCCAGTTGCTTGAGCGCTATCTGCTGTAAGCAAGTAGCCGTCTAATCCAACTGTGACATTGGTAAAGGCAGTTGTAGAGTTACCTACAAAGATCCCGCCCTTGGTAGTGGCGCTTAGGCCGGTTCCACCATTGGCAATAGTTAAGTCATTGGTAAGAGTTAGATCAGTAGCAGAGATAGCCCCGGTAAAGGTAGCGCCTGCTAGAGGGGCGTAGAGGGATGCAACTTGAGCAGCTGTAACTTTCCCATTAAGTTGGGTCTGAACGTTGCTTGTAAGGCCTGCTAGGTACTGTATTTGGGTATTTGTGATCTCACCAATAGATGCAGATGCAAAGGTAGACTCTCCTAGAACAGTAAGGGTACTGTCAAGGACAGTGCTGCCTTCTACGTTAAGCGAACTAACAACAAGGGGCTCACCGTATATATGGTTTAGCTTATTTAAAGCCACCGTGAGGCCTCCTTATGCTTGGGCTTCAGTCCAGGATAGACGTCCGTTAACAGTTGATGTAGTTACGTTTGCTGCGCTGAGGTTACGTACAGTGATAGTTACAATATCTGGACCATCAGGGAAGACGTTAGAGCCATCTGTAGAGCCAG
>Ga0209191_1000390_pt1 | contig 34481 bp, 55 predicted proteins | sample S_130626_EF_Meta_FD_187320 | JGI IMG/M metagenome (GOLD analysis project Ga0209191, IMG submission 187320) | Freshwater microbial communities from Lake Simoncouche, Canada to study carbon cycling - S_130626_EF_MetaG (SPAdes) (version 2) | ecosystem: Environmental > Aquatic > Freshwater > Lake ...
GCTGACGTGTCAGAGCAGCACGAACTGACCGACCGGCTTAAAGCGGATATGTCCTCGGATTCGTGGCTGTCTAAAAACATCCGACCGACCACATTGATTTTCATTCTTGTTACTTATACCGTGTTCGGCATGATGTCGGCATGGGATATTGAGGTGAACAAGGAATACGTGCAACTGCTAGGGCAATGGGGAATGCTTATCATGTCCTTTTACTTTGGCGGCAGGACGCTTGAGAAAATCATGGGCGTTAAGAAATGAGAGAAAAGACCATCTGTTTCGTGACGATCCTTGTCAGCATCACGCTGTCGCTGGTCATGCTTTCAATGGTGGGTGTATTCTTGTTTGGTTTGTTTTTGCCCAATAGCGTCATCAATAACGACGATGTGTTTAAGATTATCGGCCCATCGTTTCAAACGATTGTGGGCGGGTTTATAGGCATCCTAGCGGCAGTCAAGGTCACGGAGCATATTGAAAAATGACGCATCTAACAGAGCATTTCACCTTAGAAGAACTGACGCATTCAGAGGCGGCGGCTAGGAATGGTTGGGACAATACGCCCAACGGCGACGAGGTGGCTAACCTGACCCGATTGGCGCAACTGCTGGAACAGGTCAAAAAAGCCGTAGGCGGTAAGCCGGTTATGATTAACAGCGGGTTTCGCAGCAAGCAGGTCAACGACTCGGTGGGCTCTAAGGATTCCAGTCAGCATAGGCTTGGCTGCGCGGCAGACTTGCGCGTACCCGGCATGACTCCCAAGCAGGTCGTAGAGGCGTGTATAGCGGCCGCTGTGCCGTTTGATCAGATCATCCTAGAGTTTGATGCGTGGACTCACATTAGTGTCCCTAATGGCCCGACCTATGCCATCAGGGGTTCTAAGATGATCATTGACAAAACAGGGACTAGGATGCTGGCGTAACCTTTTTGCCGAATATCCACCGCAACTGCTGTTCGGTAGGTTCGCGCTGTTGAGTGTCAGGGCATGACCGGACTTTGCACCACATGACCTTATCGCCCTTTCGGAAAGCAACGTCACAAACCTTGCACCGTTCATAGTTTTCCATCATCGTCTTTCATCTGATAGATACAAAAAAGTTTCAGCGATGAGGCAGTCTTGACAATCTCATCCGCTAGATCACACGCCTTTGCCCAATCCTTTGCCAGCAGCGCATAGTGCGCGTTTTGGCGCAGTCGCGCAATTTCGATAATGCCTTCAGCGTAGTCCATCATAGTAATTTCCCAAATAAAAGTCCGAGTAAAAATCCTGACAAAATGCCGGTCACCAAGCCTTGCTGAATGGCGCTTTTACGATGGCGCTCGACAAGCTGCTCAAGCGCATCAGGCTGTAGCGTCTTGATGTATTCGCGGTCAAACATGACGCACCACCCAAAGAATAGCGCCGATCAAGGCAATGCAAAGACCAGTAAACAGAACAAACGCACAAACATCCTCTGCAAACGTTGTTTGTTTTGTCTTGGGATTGCAGACAAACATAAAGCCGCAAAAGCCGATTAATGCCATTATCAGTCCGCTAAAGAAGATCATGTTTTTTCCTATACAAATTACGGCACAGGGTTCGGTGGCACTCTTTGCACCAAGACGAGAGCGTTTTGAATTTCGTCAAACTGTATTCTGTCGGTTGCTTGATCTCTTGGCATTTCGTGCATTGCGCTGGATGATCCTTCAGCCTCCATCGTCGTTGCTTCCGCATTTTCTAGTTCCTTTATTTTTTTGTAGTTGATGCGCCACATCATGTGCTTAGTGCGAGTTTTGCCGTTGTATTGCAATCGCAAGCCCATTCGCAAAATTAAACCATCGCGCACCATGCCTGTCATGTAGCGAGTGATATTCCCAGCATCGTCGTTAAGGACTATGGCGATGTTGGTGGCAGTCAGTTCCATTTCCCTACGCAGAACTTCCTGCATCCCTTCTAGTATTTGACGGGCGCGGGGTTTCATTTCAGATGTGAGGTGAACTTAGGTATGCAGGTCACTTCCACGACTGACGGGATCATGTGACCGTTAACCTTGCGGTTTGTAGTGATGACCATCGCCCTAGTGCCTGATCCTTCGCATTCATTGATAGCTGCGATCACTTGCATCCGCGACATGGGAGAGACTTCCTTATCGACTAGCAACAGTGACGTACCATCTGCTGCACAGCCTGTAAGAAGCAAGACAAGACAAAGCATTTTCATTTAGCCACCTGTATGAGTTTGTCGCCCTGTTGCTGGCGGGCACGATTGAAGATCACTGTTATGTCGGTGTGCGAGGCTTTGGTAGGAGTGAACTTGCCGTCGAGAATGTATAGGTTTCGTTCTCGCAGGTACTTGATGCACTCTTTTCTTTTCTCGTCATAGCGTCGTGGGTCTTGTGGCCTCCAGTTATCGACGGGTATCAGGTCAGGCTGTAGTGCGTCGTAATTCATCATCCAATTGATTGCGTCGGCTAATCTCATTCTTCTTCCTCCGGTAAAAATCTGCGTCGTGCGGGATTTTTTGTCCAATAATCAAGATTAAAACGAAAGTTTCTGCGTTGCTCATCGGTAAGATGTTTAGTGATATCGTTTGTTGAATCTTTCCGCGTTGTTTTTATCAGTTCTTTTTTGAAGCGCGATCCTTCCATACCAATCAGTTCGACAAAATGTTCAGCGGTTTCCATTAGAAACATGATTGCGTCGATGGCTTTGTCTTGCGATACGAAAACTTTGTGTCTAGATGAATCTTTACGTTTGACCGGCTTGAGGCAAGCATCAATGACTGCAAGCGAAACAACATTTGCAATAAGTTGAGTGCAAGCGACCGTTTGGGCTTCTTCGTCCATAGTGTGCCTTTGCTAGGGTACTCACCGCAGCTTTCCCCCGTTAGATCAGAACGGAATGTCGTTATCCAAATCCGACATATCGCCAGCCTTTTTCTTTACCGGCTGATCTTTGTTCTTGTGCTGCATACTGCAAGACATAAACTTGCCCTTTGCGCCTTCTCGAATCCAAGCGCTAACCCAAACAGGCTCGCCGTTCATGTCCATCCCATCGCCGCGATAGTCGGGATGGCTATCGGTTTCCTTCTTGGTGTTCTTGAACAGCGTAAAGCTGCCGGGTTTTGGTATGTAAGCCATTATTTTGTCCTTATGTTGTCAATCATTTCATTTGTTTCAGTCAGGAACTGCTTTACTGCTACTTCGATTTCCTCGATGCGTTTCTCATCGCGGTCGAACCGGTGAACAAACAACTGTAGATCGTCAGGCAAACGCGGATCGTAGGATACAAAGTCGCACCACTGCCGACCTGTGCAGGCCATCTGCCAAAGCATCTGATTTTCATACTGTCTAGGCTGTTTTTTGTCCACCAACGTTTGCAGGTGCGTGGAAGTCTTGGGACACTTGATTTCCACTAGCCCATCGGTAGACACTAAGCCGTCGGGACTAGCTGCGCCTTGCTCAATCGTCGGATGCAGGACTAGCCCGACCTCATCAACCGTCCAAGCGCAAAACATTTCGTATTCAGCGCGGGCAAACTTTTCTTGCTCCGTCCCCCATTGCATTGCAGCATTGGTGAAACCGGATTCCTGCGGTTGACCCGTCAGAATCTCAGCCACAATTTGCGCCCTGTAATCCCGGTAAGCGGCTGTGGTCTTAGCCGCCATCACATCGTTGATCCGGCTAGCAGTCACTTTACCGGCGCGGGCGGCAAGCCATTCGGGGCTACCCTGCGGCATTGACAAAACTTTCATGCTGCCTCCAGTTCGGCTTTGCGGGAATTTTTGGCAGCAACAATTTTTTGCATTGCGTCGGTATCTTCAACATTTTTTGCAGCGCGATATGCTTGCGCGTAGAACAGTTTCAATTCATCTGCTGTGTTAGCTGTGTTGATTGCTTCAAGTAGCTGTGGCAACGAATCTAAGCGTTTCTGAGGGGTATCCTTGCCGTTAGTCGCATCTAGCACATCATGCTCGACGATTTCCATTGCCGTAACCCAAAGATAGCGGCGCTGGTAGGTTTCGACTGCCCCGATGTTTTGGACTTCGTGGCATCCCTTCAAGGCGGCGCTACCCATAGGCGAGGTGATCTCGAGTTGCGAGCCATCTTCGGTGTCGATGATGGTCAAACGGGCAATGTCGGCGGTGTAGCTGACAACTCCGCACAGTCCCAAGTTATGAAAGATTTCTTGGACGGTGGGCAGGAAGTCGCCCAACTCAAAATATTTGTATACGGCAAACTTGTTTTCGCCCGACTTGGTCAACTTCGTGGCTTGCAAAAACAGCCGTGCCTGCATCAGTTTTGTGTAAACGCTCATGCTAGTACCCCCGTGATAATAAGTAGAAAGATGATGGTGAAGCCGATGACTACTGCGCGGTCGCCGTTCATGTTCCGGCTACCAGTCTGCGACCAAAAGTGTCTTGGTCAAACTCGCCACGGTTCATGCGTCGTGCCCACTCGTGATCTAGTTCCGATTCAGTCATCGTAAGTTCGCGTGGCTTGAAGTGAGCGCCCTCGGGCTTGCACGTTCCCCAAGCTGCACGCTCTAGGTTGCAGAACGTCGGCAGCACGTGCCCGCTGATGGGCGAGAACTGCGGCTTGCGGGTGCATTCGCTTGCTTCAACGTTGTCGGCGTTTTTCTTGTAGTGAGCGCAATTTTTGCAGAGGTTCATGGTTGTCTCCTGTTGTTGTCAATTAGTGAGGGTTTGCGTTGCAATTGAATTAAATAGCTTCAATGGTGTTGCCAGACTCCGTTGGTTCCCAGATCGACACGATGATGTGATCACGCGTGTCGCTGTACACCACGATGGGGGTGTCCAGTGCGATGTGATGCATATAAGACAGGTTCATTGTGTGTGGGCGGGTGTATATCACCGCGCCGGTGTACTGCTGACCGTGGTACACACCCTTAACGCGATCACCGACGTTAAATGGCTTTTGCTGGTTCATTTGTTTGCTCCTTTGTTGTTGTCAATTCGTGCTACAGGACGGACTTTACTTACCTAATTGCACATTGTCAACACTTGTTGCAAAGGAAAATTGTAAAGTATTCTTAACTAAATCCACACAGCTTGACAACATAGGTTTACATAGGTTACGCTTGTTTGCAAGTTAACTTACAGGAGGCGGTATGGACGTTAAGCAAGCAGAGGCGCATTTCGGTAGCCGTCGCAAACTAGCCGAGGCATTGGGCATTACGAGCCAGGCAGTAAGCCAATGGGTCAAGCGCAAGCAGATTCCCGAGGGCATAGCGTACAAGTTGGAGGTCATTACCGGCGGCGCTCTGAAGGTCAATCCTGCGGACTACGTGCCCATTGAGGAACTGGTCGCAGAGATCGTCCCACAGCAGTAGTTGACAAACAGAAAATAATTGTTTACTGTGTGTTTGTCCGAGAGAAAGATCGGGCGGCGTGTGGCAACGCTAAAGAGTGATGAAGAACCCTTTAGAAGGGGCTTCGGTTGTTTTTGGGTTTGTCACTCACCCACTTGCCACCGCAGCCGTAAGCCTCTTCTAGAGGGTTTTTCTTTTGGGCTACACCATGTTGGGCAATGAAAGCAACAGCGACATGAGTGGAAAGTGCTACTGGTGGCTAAGGTCTGCAACAGCACGCAGAGAGGTGGCGAAGATAGTGCCTCTGACCGAAAGACTGTCGCGTGTCGCGGCTCCGAAGAGCAGACTAAAGGGCGTACTGGCTAAGGCTACGTGCGCTCACCAAAGAGCAGATAGCAGTAACTACAAGGAGAAGGTATGACAGACAAAGAAGTAATGCTTGCTTACCTGTTACTGAAAGTTCGGCAAGAAGATTGGCACGGTGTAGCAGATGCAGCAATGGACATTAGAGAGATGGAGGCTAAAAAATGTTTGACGAGTTCTATTCAAAATACCCAAAAAAAGTAGCAAAAAAATGTTTGACATTGACTTAGGTGTTGTAAGGTTTTCTAAAATAGAAGATTTAAATTATATTATTTCTTTATCCAAGAAAGAAAATCGTAGCATTGGATTTATTCCAAAGATGGCTTATGAATCTGCGATTACAGGCATAAAAACCGGCGATAGATGGAGCAATGTTTGTAATGACAAATTATTTGTTATTGAATGCAACGGTGATTTAGTAGGATTTTGTTTGGCAAGTTTTGGAATACCAAACGCAATAACAAAATCAGGAAAAATTGCACAAATTTGTTTGCAAACAGATGCTAGAAAATTGTTAAGAGGAAGATTGCTGTTAGATACTGTTGTAGAGTACGGTAAAACGCAAGGCACAATGGCTTTTAGCGCAGGTTGTGCGGATGACCTTGAATCAAATTTATTTTGGCAACACATGGGATGGGTTTGTATTGCTAAACGAAATGGCATATCCCACAAAAACACATGGAAGCAAACAAGTAAGAGATTAATAAATATTTATCGGTATGACCCAAATGATTTTTTGTTGTGTTTGTTATAAAAGAAAATATAAAAAAATGGAGGCAAAAAAATGTTTGACGACTTCTACAGCAAGTACCCCAAAAAAGTAGCACGCAAGGATGCAGTCAAAGCATGGTCGCGCCTTACTGCCGAGCAGCAACAGAAAGCACTACAGGCGATTGATGACCATGTGCGGATGTGGGCGGCTGAAGGAAGGGACAAGCAATACATTCCACACCCTGCGTCTTGGTTGAATGGCGAACGCTTTGACGATGAAATTTCGATGCCTGAGAAAAAGGTAGTGGCATGGTGGACAAGCGATCAGCTTACGATGGAACACGGCAGGAAGGTCGGAGTACCGGCAAGACCGGGCGAGGATATGTTCCAGTATCGCATGCGGTTACAGGCCGCGTAAGTTGGCGGGAAAGAGTAGCAACAGCGGTGCGCGTGCAGGGTATGACGCGAGAAGAACGGGCAGCAGCTATGCCCGAATCAGCCGAGATCGTGAGGGCTTTTTCTGCTGAGTTTCAAGTAGTAGAAGTGAGGGCACATGAAAACAACCTTTTCTATGAATGGATAAAAAAATGATGTTAGATAAATGGTTTCCCAACTTGCAGTTTCCGCGTGTACGCAACACCGATCCCGACACCAGCCATGCCGCAGCGGATCAGGCAGCAGAACTAGCCACTAAGCACCATGGCATCATCCTGCAAGCGCTACACCTTCCCGGCACGATCTATGACATAGCTGCCCGCACAGACCTAGATCACAACGCAGTCGCTCGAAGGATGAGCGAACTAGAACGGCTGGACTTGGCTTACCCCGATGGCAAAAAGAAAGGCGCGTCAGGCCGTATGTGCCGCGTATGGGTGCGTAAATGAGCATTGAAACAATGAAACAGGTGCTGGAGGTGCTGAACAACAACCGGCGAAAACACTACTCCTGTGAAGATAGCTGGTATTCATGCCCAAAAGATAAGGATGGGTGTGCTAATGACCAAGCGGGAGATGATTGCACTTGCGGTGCAGACAAATCCAATGTAGAGATTGATTCGGCCATCGCTGCCCTGCAAGAAGCCATCGCAGAGGCAGAGAAGCAAGAGCCTGATGAACTTACCATTGCCTACATGACTGGTTTTTTTAATGGTAAGAAAAAGCGCGAATGGGTTGGGCTGACGGATGAAGAAAAGCACGATTGTTACTTACGAATAGACGTTTGGAGTCGATGCGTCGAAATGGTTGAAAACAAGCTGCGGAAGAAAAACGGATGCTAGTCAGACTACTTGAACCCGATCCGATCCTGCTTGATGACCCTGTGCGCCCAAAGATCAGCCCGCACAAAAAAGTTAGCCCGTTTAGTCGTGTTTATATGTGGCTTGAGGAACAGCGCATAGGTGCAATCGTTTGCTGTTCGTACAGGCTCAACATCCCAAAAACTGAGCGTGAATTATTGCAAGTTGAAAACTACAACCAAGATGGCATGAAAGTTATCTTGTATTCAATTTGGAGTTACGAAAAAGGTTGTGGGCAGAAACTTGTGCAAGCCGTTCTTGCAAGGTATCGGGAAGATAAAGTTATTACGATGTCACCCAAAACGGACATGGCGCGAGACTTCCATCTACGCAATGGCGCAAAGGTGCTTCAAGTCAACAGAACAACAATTAACTATGAATACTAAGCGCACCGTTGAACAAAACGCGGCGCAATGGCGAATCCTCAAGGCTTGGTCAAAACAGAAAGAATGGCTGATAAACGGTCAAAAGACGTTCCTGCACGAAAACGACTGGAAGGACATACTCACAGCTACTTACGAGGGCGAAGTCGCTCCTAGACTCGCTCCGGGGCTTTATGGGGGCATTGTGATGTTAGGCAGACGAACCAGCGAATACGAACGAGAAAAGTTTAGCGAATGGCTAGACTGGCTGAATCATGCTTCGGTTGCGTTAGGGGTAGACGTTGACAAAACTTGAGCAAGAGTGGCACGCCAAGGTCAGAGACTTGGGCTGCATTGTGTGCAGGCTTTTCCACGAAACCCGATCCGATGGCGATATCCACCACGTTCTGAGTGGCAGCAAGCGCAAGGGTGAAATGTTTGTGATATGCCTGTGCCCGACCCATCACAGAAGTGGACGCAATACGCCGGAATATGTGAGCCGACACCCTTGGCGCAAGGCTTTCGAGCAAAGATACGGGACAGAGCAAGAATTGTTACAACAGACGAAAGATTTGTTGAATGCGTAGAGCAGCGAAAGTCGATAGTAACCATGCCCTAATCGTCGAGCATTTCCGGTCGCGAGGCTGTTCGGTGTTATCCCTAGCCGCAATGGGCAAAGGTGTGCCTGATCTGTTAGTGGCAAAGCAAGGTGTCACTTGGTTGGTCGAGGTCAAGCAACCTAAAGGGAAACAAAACTTACTACAGGAAGAATGGGCAGAGAAGTGGACTGGCTGTTGGTCTGTAGTAAGAGATGAAGCCGGAGTAGAAAATCTAGTGCTAGTCATGCAGAACCAAGCTGTTAGAATGGCAGAGACAGATTTAAAGTTTTCTGCTAGGGTATAGCCTGTGCCGCCTCCCCTCCTTCCGGCGGTTTATCGAGGTTGGTGTTGCAGGCGCTATTCTGCCTCGATTTTTTTGGGTGAGTTATGGATAAAGATGTAGCCGACTTTGTTCTGGTGCTCCTGCACAGCGGGACGAATGCTCATCTTATGCACCTTGCCGCCGAAGGGCCGGGCAGCTATGCCAAGCACGTCGCGCTAGGCGAATACTACAAAGAGATCATCGAAACGACCGATCAGTTTGCCGAGGCGTATCAGGGCAAGTATGGTCGCATCAAAGGCTACGGCGAGGATTATCACGTAGCAACCGATGCTATGCAGTATCTGACTGCAATGAAAGACTTTGTGGGCGAGGCCCGAGAGTTGTTGCCGCAAGATAGTGAACTTCAGAACATCGTTGACGAAATTGCTGATCTTATCAATACCACGTTGTACAAACTCACTCTGTCATAGGGGAATCACATGAAATACGGAACTTCCGCAAAAGCACCCGCAGGCGTTGCTAAAGCTGATGCAAGTGGCGAGCGCAAAGAAGCGATGCGCGGTGGCGTAGCGATGGGCAAAGAAGATGCTATCGGCGCAGACAAGAAGTTTGATACGGGTCGCACTGCTGGCGTTTGCTACACGCATTCGCGTACCGAATACAAGCAGAAGTAAGCGAATCCCTGAGACTCTTGACAGTCTCAGAGATTCTAACCACGCAATGAAGGAGCATTGAATGGCTGTATACAACTGTAGCACTTGCACGTACTTTTTGTCAGGCAATGAGGTGATGGGGCAATGCCGTCGTTATCCTCAAAGCTACAACAAGCACCGCGTCGAGTGGTGTGGCGAATGGTGGGGGCAAGAGGAAAAGCGCAAGCCGGGTCGCCCGCGTAAGGTCGAACCGACGTTAGAGGTGGTTGTATGAAATTCCGACCACTGCAAGACAAAATTTTAGTATTGCCCGAGGCACGCATTAAGTCAGACGTGATTCAGGTGATGGATAACGAAGCCGACAGCCGTGGAACTGTAGTGGCTGTAGGTAGTGGACAAAAGTACGATAACGGCAAGCAAGACCCGATGCCGTTAAAGGTGGGCGACAAGGTGTTTTTCGGCACGTATGGGAAGTCTAGTGCCAACGATTACCTGCGTTATTCGGAATATTTTGAAGATGACGTGCGATACCTTTTGATGTCTTGGAAGGATGTCGCATTCGTAGAAGAAACTTAACGAAAGGATTTCACCATGAGCAATTCCGTCGCAACTGGTGTGGCTTACCAAGACCCCGAATTTACGACCTGTTACGCCTCCGCAGAGATTGGTTATTCTGCTGCTGGACAAGGTACGGTTACTCAAGCAACCGACAAAAGCACTGGCGTTACGCTGAACAAGTCTGCCGGTCGCATCACGATGAACAACGCTGCGCTGGCTGGTGCTACCGCTGTGTCGTTCATTCTGACCAATAGCAGCATTTCCATCAATGACACCATCATCGTGTGCGTTTCTAGTAACACCACTGGTAGCGCTTTGGGTGCTTACACCACTTACGTTTCGTACTTGGCTGCTGGTTCGGCTCTGATTACGCTGCGTAACCTGACTGCCTCGACTTCGTACAGCGAAGCAGTCATCATCAATTTTGCAATCATTCACGGCGCAAGCTAATGCTAAAAAAGTCCACTAGCAAGGCTGCTTTGCAGAAAAACATCAAGACGGAGATTGCCGCTGGCAAGCCGCCCAAGCAGGCGGTAGCGATTGCTTACTCCGTCAAGAAGGCGGCAAAGAAAAAATGACCGCTGCGTGGACTAAGAAAGCTGGCAAAAACCCTGCTGGCGGGCTGAATGCAAAGGGGCGGGCAAGTTACCACGCTGAGACTGGGGGAACGCTAAAGCCTCCCGTCAAGGCTGGCGACAATCCGCGCAGAGCGTCATTCTTAGCCCGGATGGGCAATATGCCCGGCCCGATGGAAAAGGAAGGCAAGCCGACTCGATTGGCGCTGTCCTTGAAGGCATGGGGTGCAAGCAGTAAGGAAGATGCCAAGGCTAAAGCCAAAGCCATCTCGAAACGTAATAAAACTTAATCATGCCAAGAATTGCTGACGCTGTAGAGCCAGTCGAGACAACGGGAACGCCGATTTCCTCGATGGCGCAGCTTCTTAATTCTAATTTGGCTCGGCAGGGCGCTAAAGGTCGCAGGCGTATTGCGGCAGCGGTAGAGCCGTCATGGTCAGGCGAGGAACTGTCGATGGAAGGCAGGGCGACATTCTTGCCATTTCGCGACACAATGCCCGGCTCGGTAATGAACAAGCGCGAGTTAGCCTTGCCCGGCGTAGTGGCAGGTGCAGTCAACGCAATCACAGCGCCCGCCCGATCAATGGAAACTTATGTGGACGATTATGGCAACGTTCAATACAAGTTTAACGCTCCCCAAGAAGCTGCAAACATAGCCTTGAACATGATGGGCGGCGGCATGAGTGCATCACGCAATGCGCCTGCCGGTGCGTTGGGCATGAACATTGGCCCGAAGAAACAAGCGTTAATTGATGCAGGTTACTATCATCCGATTGGTGGCGGCAAAAAATTAGAAGTGCCGATCTCAGAAATGCTGTTTACGGCACAGCCAAACACGCCAAAAGTTGCAAGAGCCATTATTTCCCCTGAGTCTATGCAGGGCAGCACAATCATTCCCGCGGTTGGAGACAGAACCGCGGCAGGAATGCTGCTGACTGATATTGGTGGCAAACCATTGAACAGTCCGGTGCAGCTTGAGGGCGGCGCAGACTTTATGCGTACTCATGCGCCTTACGGGGCAGCATGGGCATCCGATAAGGGTGTAATCACCGCGCTATCGAAAAAAGTGCGAGAGGCTGGCGAAAGGGGCGATGTATATATGCCTCACGTTGCTATGTCTCACACTAGCGGCGACTTTTCAAACATGATGGCAGATGCGTTGCTTGAGCAAATGCGTGCAACAAATATTTCCAAGACTGCCAAACTAGAATTTGACCGTTCGATGCGAAAAGTGCGTCCCGAATGGAAAGGCATCGACAATCCCGAAACACTTGCCGACATGAAAAGTAATGGCGCAATTAGGACTGCGTTTGTTGCCGAAGCTAACTTAGACAAATACGCAAACAGAGGTTTTCCAAGCATAGCCCGCACGCGGGTGGCTATCACCGACCCTAACTTGATGGATGTGCCAATGCACTCAACGGGCTACACGGTGGCAAAAATGAACCCCGAAGGATTGGTTATTGACCAGCCTCAAGCACCGCATGGCAGCTATTCGCATCAACTTGGCGGCACATATGCTGGCGGCTTTGAAAAGCCAATCCCGCGAGATATCATGTTTCCTGACTTTTACGCCAAACGCCGAGCAATGGGCGCAGATGTAGCGGGCGACATGAGATCATTCCAACTGAGTAACCCGGTGCAAATAGGAAACCAACAATGGCTTGACGGACTTATGAGATATCTACAGGGTCGCTGATCTTGAGCGCGTGCCGAAGCTGTCGATAAACAAGAAGTAACCTTTTTTCAGTTTCCTCAGAAAATTCTTTAGGCTCGGGTTGTTCGCTTTCAATAGCTAAATGAATGTAAGTGACCAAATGCTCAAAAATGATTTCGTTTTCTTCCATTTTTAACTCCTTGTAAACGTTGTTGATCATACCATTGAACACACAAATATTGACAAGAAAACTTAACTAGATCAAGACTATGGAAATTGAGACAAAAGGACGTGGAGCGCCGTTAGGCAATCAAAATGCTGCAAGGCAGAGATTGTTCTATGACAAGCTACGCAAAATCCTCATTCAAGAGCCGCATAGGTTGCATTCTATCGCTGAGAAGCTGATTTCCGAGGCTGAAAACGGCGAATCTTGGGCGATTAAGGAGATTATTGACCGAGTGGACGGCAAGGCTCTGCAAGCGCTTGAGAATGCCGACGGCTCGCCTTTGTTGTCCGGCATCGTGGTTTCGTTCGTCAAGCCCGAATGACGGATGTCGCTGAAGCGATAAGCAGGGCACAGTTCCCGGCAAAGCTGGAATGCCTGTTCAAGCCTGAGAAAAGCCGCTACCGCATCCTGTGGGGCGGGCGAGGCGGTGCTAAGTCTTGGGGCATAGCGAGAGCGCTGCTGATCCTTGGCGCTAGGAAGCCGCTGCGTATCCTGTGTGCTCGTGAGTTTCAGACTAGCTTGAAGGATTCCGTCCACAAACTGCTGTGCGATCAGATTGAAAGCCTCGGCCTGATGGGGTTTTATGAGATCACCCAAGCCAGTATTCGGGCGCAGAACGGCACAGAGTTCTTCTTCTCCGGCTTAAAGAACAATGTAACAAACATTAAGTCGTTTGAGGGCGTAGATATCTGCTGGGTGGAAGAAGCCGCCAACGTCAGCAAACTTTCGTGGAACGTCCTGATCCCGACCATCCGCAAGGAAGGCTCGGAGATATGGATCAGCTTTAACCCTGAGTTAGAGACAGACGAGACTTACCAGCGCTTCGTAGTCAAGCCGCCGAACGACTCGATAGTCACCAAGATCAACTGGAGCGATAACCCGTGGTTTCCCGAAACCCTAAACCTTGAGCGCGAATCCCTCAAGAACCGGGACATGGATTCCTACAATACGGTGTGGGAAGGTGTCTGTAGGCAGACGGTAGACGGGGCGATCTTTGCCCGCGAGATGCAAATGGCTGAACTCCAGCAGCGCATCACAAATGTTGTCTATGACCCTGCAAAGCCTGTTCATGCGGTGTTTGATCTTGGCTGGTCAGACAGCACCGCGATATGGTTTTTGCAGTACGTGGGCATGGAAACCCGTCTGCTGCGGTACTTTGAGGATAGTCAGCAGACAATCAGCTACTACCTAGCCAAGATGCAGACGTTCGGTTATGTGTACGACACGCTTTGGCTACCGCATGACGCTGAAAACAAAACTTTAGCCGCTAACGGTAAGAGCATCGAGGAGATAGTCCGAGGCGCAGGGTACAAGACACAAATCTTACCGCGTGTGCCGATTGTGGACAGCATCAACGCTGCCCGGACGATCTTCCCTGCCTGTTGGTTTGACCGCGAGAACACCAAGGAAGGCATCGACTGCTTGCGGCACTATCGGTACGAAGTCGATCCGAACACCGGGCAGTTTAGTAAACAACCGTTACACGATCATTACTCACACGGCGCGGATGCCTTTAGATACATCGCGTTGATGGTCAAAGAGCCACGCCGCGCAAAGCCGCAGCAAAATACCTTTGTTGTAGGCGCGAACTGGATGGGATAGACTAAGCCATGCCTTATCAAGAAGATGACCCAAGAATAGATGCCGCAATGAAGTTCTTGCGGCTGGCCTCTGATGCCGATTCAAACAATCGGATGGAGGCGCTTGAAGATTTGAAGTTTGCAGCAGGCGATCAATGGCCTGTTGAAATTCAGAACAGTCGCAACCTTGAGGCGCGACCTTGCCTGACGATTAACAAAGTCGACAGCTATGTGCGGCAGGTTACAAACCAGCAGCGGCAGCAACGCCCGCGCATCAAGGTTCACCCCGTCAACAACGAAGCTGACCTAAAGATAGCCAAGACGTTAGAAGGCATCACGCGGCATATCGAGGTCAACTCTAATGCTGATACTGCCTATGACAACGCTTTCGATTACGCGGTCAGGATGGGATGGGGCTACTGGCGAGTAGAGACTGATTACGTGCGGGAAGATTCGTTCGATCAGGAAATCTATATTCGTCCGATCCATAACCCGTTTACCGTTTACTTCGATCCGAACTCTGTCGAGCCGGATGGTTCAGATGCCGAGCAATGCTTGGTGACTGAGGTCATTCCGAAAGCAACGTTCCGCGAAATGTATCCTGATGCCGATGACGGGTCGGGATTTACTTTGCGTGCTACTGGCGACTCAAGTGCTGAATGGGTAATGAAGGAAGATATCCGCATCGCGGAATACTTCCACACTGAGCGCAAGGCAACGACGCTAGTCCTACTCTCTGATGGCACGAAGCTATACAAAGAGGACTTGCCCGATGCCGACATGATGTTGGCTGCGGGCGTGACTATTATTAGCGAGCGCAAGACCTATAAGAAGGTCATCAAGTGGTGCAAAGTCACCTCAATGCAAGTGCTTGAGGAAGGCGAGTGGATTGGTAGTTACATCCCCGTTATTCCGGTGTACGGCGCACAATTGACCGTCGAGGACAAACGCAAAAAGTTTGGTCTAGTGCGTCATGCCAAAGACCCGCAGCGGATGTATAACTTTTGGCGCACCAGTCAGACTGAATCTATCGCCCTCGCACCGAAAGCCAAGTGGCTGTTGGCTGAAGGTCAGGACGAAGGTCACGAAAACGAATGGGCGCAGGCTAACATCAAGTCAGCACCAGTCTTGCGGTACAAGCAAACCGACATTGAAGGCCGCGTAGCACCGCAGCCGACGCGTCTGCAACCCGAAGCGCCGCCGCAAGGCATTATGGAAGCAGCATCGTCGATCAACAACGACCTGCAAGCGGTGTTAGGCATCTTCGATCCAAATCAAATGCCGTCGGGCAACATTTCCGGCAAGGCGTTGAACGGTCAGCAACAGCAAATCGACCTGTCGAACTATCATTTCTACGACAACCTGACTCGTTCGATTAAGCACACCGGCAAGATCATTCTCGACTTGATCCCGAAGATTTACGATGCAGAGCGCGTCATGCGGATTATTGGCGACGATGGTCAGCCGGACATGGTGACGATCAACCAACGCGACGCTGTGGGCGCAATCCTTAACGACGTGACCGTGGGCGAATACGATATCGTGATGGATACAGGGCCGGGATATCAGTCTAAGCGCATCCAAGCAGTCGAGGCAATGATGCCGCTGATGGCAAAAGATGAACTGTTCAAGATTGCTGGCGACCTAGTGTTTCGTAACATGGATTTCCCCGGCGCAGACATTATTGCCGACCGGCTGGCAGCATCTAACCCGCTGGCGCAGATTGACGATAAAAGCCCGATCCCGCCGCAGGTGCAGATGCAACTGGCGCAAAGCAAACAGGTTATCGAACAGCAGCAACAACAGTTGCAGGCTATGCAGCTTGAGATCAACAACCGTGGTCAGGTTGCCCAAATCCGTGAAGATGGGGCGACTAAACGTAAGTTGATGGAAGTGACCAGCAAAGCCCACAATACCGAGACTATGGCTGAAGTAAAGGTCAATGACCAAAACACCCGCGCCATCACGTCGCAGAACAAGACCGAGATTGATGCCATCGTGCAACTTTTGTTGCATCACATGGATACGAGCAGACTATTGCAAGAAATTGAGCGTCGGAATATGGAGCAGAATGCTTACGCGACGATAGCCGCGCAAGACATTTCGCATCAGGGTAGTCCATTCTTGCAGCAATGATTTACTAAGAGTATATTTATTTTAATCTACCGTTGGATTGCAACGGGTCAAAATCTTGAGGAAACTCATGTCTGAAGTGCAAGAGCCGAAGCAGGCTCAAAATGTTGTAACGAGTGAAAATTTAGCCGAATTTAACATCCAGCATCTGCGTCTAGCTCCCGACGAGCAAGTTGAGGCGACTGAGGTCGAGCCGACTGAATCCGAGGATGAGAGTGGACAGGAAGCAGTTAACGAGGCAACTGAACCGGAAAAAAAACAGAATCCGAAACTCGAAAAACGTTTCTCGGAACTGACCAAGCAACGCGAACTAGCCCGGCAAGAAGCCGCAAAGGAACGTGAAGCAAGGACAGCACTAGAAGCGCGGTTAAGGGAACTTGAAGATAGGGTCACGCCAAAGCCTGATCCGATTGAAGAAGAACCGAAACCGGAGCAATTTACCGATGCCTTTGAGTATGCAAAAGCATTGGCAGATTACTCAGCAGAAAATGCGTTGAGAAAGCGAGATCAGCAAGAAGCAGAGCGCCGCGTACAGGAAGAACGTCAAAAGGTCATTACGACTTGGAACGAACGACTGGAAGCAGCAAAAGCTGAAATGCCTGATTTTGAGGACATGGTAGCCAGCAGCGAAGTCGCAGTAAGCGACCAAGTGCGAGATGCCATCCTTGAAAGTGACATAGGGCCAAAAATCCTATATCACCTTGCTGAGAATCCCGAAATTGGGGAGAAGTTGGCGAAGCTGTCAACGATTAACGCGCTGCGCGAGATTGGGAGACTGGAGGCGAAGCTGGAAACGCCTACCGGGGCAGCTAAACCTGTGTCGGTGTCTAAAGCACCTGCACCGATTAAACCGATCAAGGCGATGGGGTCAACATTGGACAACAAGCTAGACAGTAACGGGGAATTCCACGGTACTTATGCTCAATGGCGAGCCGCACGCAAGGCCGGAAAAATCCGCTGATTCCATTCTCATTTTTAAGGACAAATCATGTCAAACAATCTGTTGACTATTAGTAAGATCACTAACGAGGCCTTGATGGTCTTGGAAAACGAACTCACCTTTACCGGTGAAGTTGACCGTAACTATGACGATCAATTCGCTGTTGTCGGTGCGAAAATTGGTAACACCGTGAACGTTCGCCGTCCGGGTCGCTTCATTGGTACGACCGGCCCTGCCTTGAACGTTGAAGACTTCAACGAAACCAGCGTTCCTGTCACCCTGTCCACCCAGTTCCACGTCGATACCCAGTTCACCACGCAAGACTTGGCTTTGTCGTTGGATATGTTCTCGGATCGTGTGTTGAAGCCCGCGATTGCTGCAATTGCCAACAAGATCGACCGCGATGGTTTGGTCATGGCGAAGAACAATACTGCGAACATCGTCGGTACTGCCGGAACTCCTCCGACTGGCCTGATTACCTACCTGACTGGCGCTGCGTACCTCGACAGCGAAGGCGCACCGCGTGATGGTCGTCGTACTTGCGTCGTTGAGCCGTTCACCAGCGCAACCATCGTGGACAGCCTGAAAGGTCTGTTTATGCCGTCGGCTAAAATCTCGTCGCAATACGAGAAAGGCTTGATGGGTACGGACTCTGCCGGTATGAAGTGGAAGATGGATCAGAACGTGGTCAATCAGACGTTTGGTTCGTACTCGACCGCTACTTTGGCTTGCGCTACCACGACCGCTACGGGCTTTCTGACGAGTGGCTGGGCTTCGACCTCGACCATCGCCCTGACTGCTACGACCGCGACTGCTGGCCTTAAGCAAGGCGACGTGATTCAAATCGCTAACGTCTTTGCTGTGAACCCGCAGAACCGTCAAGCCTACGGCTCGAACAAGCTGCGTAACTTCGTGGTGACTGCCGATGTGACTGTCTCTACCAGCGGCACGACCTCTGTGATTGTTTCCCCGGCTGTGATTACTGCTGGTCAGTTCCAAAACGTCAACCTTGCTGCTACCTCGGCGACCGCTGTCGTTACTCCGTTCAACAATACCGGCGTAGTCTCGCCGCAGAACATCATCATGCACCGCAATGCCTTCACGGTTGCGATGGCTGATCTTGAACTGCCCGAGGGCGTGCATTTCGCTGGTCGTGCAAGCGACAAAGAACTGGGCATGAGCATCCGCGTTGTCCGTCAATACACCATCAACAACGACTCGATTCCGACTCGTCTTGATGTGCTGTATGGCTGGGCCCCGCTGTACCCGGAACTCGCCTGCCGCGTCGCAGCTTAATAACTCACACAGAAAAGGAAACGACAAATGTCTAATCCCGGCCCAGCATCAGCAACTACTATTCACCCGTCGAATTTGGCGACCAATCAGGCGATCCGTCTGCTTGCCTTTGCGAGTGCAGTACCGATCTCGCAAACCGGCGATGCAAGCGTCACCGTGCCGCTGAATAACACGACCTCCTACTGCGTGCAGAACGTTGCCATCACCAACGCTAACAAAGACGTTAGCAGCGGCGCACTGGCAATTTGGACTGCACCGGCAGGTACGGGTACTGAAATCGTTACTAACGCTGCACTGACAAGCAATACCAGCGCTTCGTATGTAACTAACTCAACCGTGGTGGCTGGCACTAAAGCTACCCAACTGTCTGCACAGACTCTGTATGTCCGAGTTGGTACGGCAGTTGCAGGTGGAACTGTCGATGTGTTTGTCTACGGTTTCGACTTCGGTGAGTTCTAATCAGTAACGAAGAAAAGGGAAAGCCGCTTCCATTAGGGGCGGCTTTTCTTCTTTAGAAAGGTCGAAAAATGGTTAACACCTCAGTTATTCGGGTCAGCGGTAAGACGTATGCGCTAGACCTTACTACCTCGGCGAGTTCAGCCTTGCTAGTCGATGCAACGACGAACGATCAAACAAACTATGTTCAACTGCTTAATACCGGAACTGGTATCGCGGCTGTTGAATTGTCGAACAGCAGCACCGTAGCGACTCCGGCAATTCCTTCAACCGGCAATGGCAGCACCAGCTACATTCTGCCCGCAGCTATGAATTATCCGGTCATTATCGCAGCACCGAAAGCGCCGTTTTATCTCAAGGCTATTAGTTCCGGCACAAATACGCTTTACATTGCCGCCGCCCAAGCCGACTAAGGGGCTGTCATGTCTCAAATACTGCAAAACGAAACAGCAAGCACGCAGACGATAAACATCGTCCCAGTGCAGGGGATATTCACAGACACGCAAGGGTTTGTGACGTTTGTTGGGCCTGCTGGCACGTACTTCACCGTTGGTGCTAGTGGCGCTGCATCTATCACTAGCGGCACGATTAACGGCGCAACGATTGGCGCTACAGTTCCCTCAACCGGCGTATTTACAAACATCGCTACCACGACGGGAACGATCTCAACCACGCCCTCAACGGGGAATGACATAGTAAATAAAAGCTATGTCGATGCGTTGGTGACGGGTCTTGACGTTAAAGGTTCGTGTATTGCTGGAACGACTGTCAACATCACGCTGTCAGGTACGCAAACGGTTGATGGCATCGCGCTGATTGCTGGCGATAGGTGTCTAGTCAAGAATCAAAGCACCGCGTCAGAAAACGGCATCTATGTTGTGGCAAGTGGTGCATGGACACGCTCGACCGATATGGATACGTGGTCGGAAGTCCCCGGCGCGTTTACGTTCTTGGAGCAAGGCAGCAGTCAAGGCGATACGGGGTGGGTTTGTACGGCTAACGCTGGTGGGACTATCGGTGTCACCGCGATGAACTGGTCGCAGTTCTCAGGCGGTGCGTCGTATACCGCAGGGACTGGCCTTACGCTTGTCGGTTCAGCTTTTACTCTTGCTAACCCTGTTGCTGTGAACCTTGGTGGTACGGCGGGAACTGCTACCCCGACAGCAGGTGCGGTGGCTTACGGTAGCGGTACTGCCTATGCTTTTACAGCAGCGGGCACTTCGGGACAATTCCTAAAGTCTGCCGGTGCTGGTACGCCAGTATGGGATACACCGACCTCTGCGATCACGATCACCGACGATACAACGACCAACGCTTCGCGCTATCTGCTGTTTACGAGCGCCACTAGCGGCACGATTTCGGCTGAAAACACCAGTTCCACGCGGTTGAGTTTCAATCCTTCGACCGGCTATTTGACGGTTACGGGACTGACTAGCCCAATCATCAACAACCCGACAGTAACGAACTACGTCGAAAGCGTTGTCGCCATTGGTACGGTAACAACGTCAAACACGCTGTCACTGACTAACGGTACTGTGCAAACTGCAACCCTGACGGCTTCGACGGCTTGCACGTTCACGATGCCGACTGCGACTGCTGGCAAGTCTTTTGTGCTGTTGCTGAAACAAGCTGCATCTACGGGCAATGGTACTGCGACGTTTACTAGCGTGCAGTGGGGCACTTCGGGTGCGCCTACGATTACCGCTACTGCGGGCAAGATGGACATTCTGACGTTTATCAGCGATGGAACGAACTGGTACGGTTCGATTGCACAGGGATATACACCGTAATGTTTGCAGCTAAAAACTTTTTCCTAGCCGGTGGTGCTGCGGGAATTACTGTTGATTACCTTGTCGTCGCTGGCGGCGGTGGCGGCGGCAAAGCCTATGGGGGCGGCGGTGGTGGTGGCGGTTTTCGTTCACTTACATCACAAACTTTGTCTTACACCACTGCATACACGGTTACAGTAGGCGCTGGCGGTGCTGGGTCAACGGTTAGAACTGTAAACGGCGCGGATGGCAGTTCGTCTGTATTTAGCAGCATTACATCTGACGGGGGTGGTGGAGGTGGCTCGGTAACTGCCGGTGGAACGGCAAACGGCACTTCGTCTGCAAATGCGTCAGGTGGCGGCGGGGCGGTCAATGCTGGTGGCTACGCAGGAACTGGCGGCACGGGCGCAAACTACGGCAACAACGGCGGTAACGGTCTTAATACCGCACCTTATCCCGGTGGAGGTGGAGGTGGGGCAGGGGGGGCAGGTGCAAACGGCGCAAGTTTAACGGGTGGAGCAGGTGGCGCGGCATCAACTTCATCCATATCAGGCACTTCGCAATCGTATTCAGGCGGCGGTGGCGGGGGTACTAATACGGGTAGTCCGACAGGCACGGGCGGCACAGGCGGCACGAACGCTGGCAATGGATCAAGCACAACCGTAGGTGGTAATGCAACCGCAAACTTTGGCGGCGGCGGTGGCGGCGGGGCTGGCGGCGCAGAATACGCTGGCGGCAATGGCGGGTCAGGCATTGTCATCATCAAAGTGCCATCGACTGTCTATGCCACATTCTCAAGCGGCGTGACCTATACATACAGCAGCGCAGTTAGCGGCTACAACATTTATTCAGTCACAGCGACTTCGACGACTTCGGAGACGGTGACGTTCTCGACTTCGCCCGGCGTTGATTACTTGGTAGTTGCAGGTGGTGGTGGAGGCGGCAGTTGGGGCGGTGGCGGCGCAGGTGGTTTTAGAAATGCTAATGGACTTGCCATAGTATTCGGCACAAGCTACACGGTCACAGTTGGCGCAGGCGGTGCAGGTAGTGGAGGCACATCAGCCAAAGGCGTAAACGGATCAAACTCTGTTTTTTCGTCCATTACTTCAACCGGCGGGGGCGGTGGCGCGAGTGATGGCGCTGCGGTTAAAGACGGGTCAAATGGCGGCTCGGGCGGTGGCGGCGGTCAAAACGGCGGTGCTCAAACTTATCCCGGCACAGGAATATCGGGACAAGGCAATGATGGCGGCGCGACGCTGAATTCTCAGAACAGCGGCTCGGGCGGTGGCGGTGCGGGCGCAGTAGGTGGCGGCAACGCTTCAGGTGTCGGCGGCAACGGAGGCAATGGCTCGGCATCTAGCATTTCGGGGTCTAGCGTTACCTATGCAGGCGGTGGCGGTGGCGGTGTGGCAGGTGTACCGGGAACGCGCTCAACGGGCGGGACGGGTGGTGGCGGCGCAGGTGGTGTCAACCTTGTAACCGCAGCCGTTGCGGGAACTGCAAACACGGGTGGCGGCGGCGGTGGTATGCCTAGCAATTCTTGGGGCGCGGCAGGCGGTAGCGGCGTAGTCATCCTCAGAACAATCGACAGCATTGGCGCAGTGTTTTCCGGTGGTGTTACTTCTAGCCTGACAACATCAGGTGGCTACAACATCTGGACGGTGACAGCGACTAGCACTGGCAGCGAGACGGTTACGTTTAAAAATACTTTGCCCGTTGATTATCTTGTTGTTGCGGGCGGTGGTGGTGGTGGCGACTTTGGCGGCGGCGGTGGCGGTGGCGGCGGTATGCGTACCGCCACAGGTTTGCGAGTTTCATTAGGCGTTGCCACGACTGTTACTGTGGGCGCTGGCGGGGTGGGAGCGTCTAGCCCAACTAGATCAACTGCTGGCAATAACAGCGTTTTTGCTGCAATCACATCTGCTGGCGGCGGTCTTGGTGGCGACAACGATGGAACAGGCGTTGGAGGCAATGGCGGGTCAGGTGGCGGCGCATCACGTATTTCCGGCACAGGTGGCACAGGAAACACGCCAAGCACATCTCCATCCCAAGGCGCAAACGGTGGTGGAAGTTCTAATTCCAGTCCATATCCCGGAGCAGGTGGCGGTGGTGGCGGTGCGTCAGGCGCTACTGGTGGTTCTCGATCAGGATCAAACCCCGGCGCGGGTGGCGCAGGAACGGCATCAAGCATTAGCGGATCGTCCGTGACTTACGCTGGCGGCGGTGGTGGTGGAGTTGCTGACAATGGAACAAGCGCAGTCGGCGGTGCAGGAGGTGGTGGTGCTGGCGGCAACAGCGGTAACATAGGTTACGCGGGGACAGCCAATACTGGCGGCGGTGGCGGTGGTGGATGGTCTGTCAATAGTTCGTTTGGAACTTACACGGTAGGCGGCGCAGGTGGATCAGGCGTAGTCATCATCAAAATACCTGACACCTACACCGCAACATTCTCCGGTGGCGTAACGCAGACTTCCACGACTAGCGGCGGCTACAAGATTTATACTGTCACCGCAACATCAACAACTAGCGAAACCGTATCGTTTGCTTAAGGAAAAATCATGTCGCATTTTGCAAAACTTGACTCAAACAATGTCGTAACTTTTGTTACCGTAGGTCGTGACGAGGACAACGGCAAAGAGGCAGAACTGACTGCCCGTACTGGCGACGTTTACAAGCAGACTAGCTACAACACCCACGGCGGTATTCATTCTCTCGGTGGCACGCCTTACCGCAAGAACTATGCGGGCATCGGCTACAGCTACGACGCGCAGCGGGATGCTTTCATTCCTCCGCAGCCTTATCCGTCTTGGGTGCTGAATGAAAATAGCTGTTTGTGGGGTGCGCCTGTGCCTATGCCAACGGACGATAAGCAATATTCGTGGAACGAAGCCAATCAATCATGGGATCAGGTATGAAACTCATCAAGCTGACAAATGCAACTAAAGGTCGTATCGGTGAAAGTCTGATCCTCAACACTGAGGCAATGATGTCATTTTTTGAGAATACTCAGGAAGATGGCACAAAAGTTACCGTGGCATTTGGCATGAATGGCAATTCTTGGGAAGTTCAAGAAACTATTGATGAAATTATGAGCGCGATTGATGGTTAACCTGCAATGGCAGATTCTTAGTGTCGAGGAAACCGACGGCGTTATCACTAGCGCCCATTACAGGGTGACGGCTAGGGGCTATGAGCAGGTGGTGCAAAGCGAAGGACACTGGAAGTTTCCCGATCCGGTGGCAAATCTTCCCTATCATAAAGTGCGGCAAACAGATATCATTTCGTGGATCGAACAAGGCTCAAAAGGCGCAATCAGCAGCAACTTAGAAAGCCAGCTTTTAGCGCTGAACAAGGAAAAACCTGTGCTGCCGTGGCTAAAGACTGCTTTCACGCCGTTTAAGGACTGAAAATGGCTCAACCGATTGACATTATTAGTCGCGCCTTGAAAGACATAGGTGCGCTAGAAGCGGGCGAAACGCCAACAGCGGATGCCGCGCAGGACGCATTCGATATGCTCAACGACCTAGTGGATCAATGGTCAAACGAGCAGATGATGGTGTTTTACAAGACCGAGATTATCTTCCCTGTAGTGCAGAACCAAATCCAATACACAATCGGGCCGGGTGGTCAGATTGGCGCGACGTTCATTGGCTCAATCTCAGGGACTACTCTGACGATCACATCTATATCTGCCGGTGCGGTGGCTATCGGGCAGACTCTTAGCGGTACAGGAGTCACTGCGGGAACGACCATCACAGGTTTTAATTCGGGCGCAGGCGGCAACATCAACGAGGCTGGTACGTACACAGTCAATGTCTCGCAGACTGTCTCCAGCACCACGCTATCGGCTTACTATCAGCGCCCTCTAGCGATCAATTCTGCTTTCGTTCGCGTCACTACCACTAGCAACGGTGTGCCCATCTATAACGGTGGTTTGGACTACCCTGTGGGCGTTTTGAACGTCGAAGAATATGAGCAAATTGGACTGAAAAGCCTTAACGGGCCGTGGCCTAAAGCGCTTTACTATATGCCGGGTGAACAGCTAGGTACGATTTACGTATGGCCTAACCCTGCACAGGGCGAGATGCACCTGTTTGCGGATACGGTATTTGCCCGCTATCAGACGATGTACGACACGATAGCCCTACCGCAAGGCTACAGCATGGCGCTGCGGTGGAATCTTGCCGAACGTCTTATGCCGATGTATGGCAAAGCCTCAACGACTCAAATCACGATGATTAATGCTTATGCCGCACAGGGCAAAGCGACGATCAAACGCACGAATATGCGACCGACCCAAGCTGCGAGATATCCGGATTCCCTCCTTGTTGGCAAGATGAAGGACGCGGGCTGGATATTGTCCGGCGGGTTTATGAGGTAAGAAATGCCGGATTTCGGATTTGTAGGGGCTAGTTACGAAGCACCTAGCATCTACCAAGATGCACAGGAGTGCATTAACTGGTATCCCGAAGTAGACCCTACTAAACAGCCGGGTGAGCGCGGTGTAGTGGCTCTATACCCGACGCCGGGGCTAGTCTCGCAGATTGTGCTGCGAAACCAGCAAGAAGTTAGGGGGATGCGTACCCTGTCAGGCGGCTCAATCCTGTTGGCGGTGTGTGGCCCTTATGTCTACTCAATGGATTCGACTTACGTCCCGACCATTATCGGGCAGCTTAATTCGTCCTCCGGTCGTGTCGGCATTACTGACAACGGGCTGAATGCGTACATCGTAGATGGAACGTATCGCTACACGTGGAGAATTTCCACGCCATTAGGCGCACAGTTTGTAGGATCAGTCTCAGGAACAACCTTAACCGTCACCCTGATGAACAGCGGAACGATTACGACGGGTCAGCAACTTTTCGGGGTAGGTGTAACTGCGGAAACAGTAATTACAGCGCTAGGCACAGGTTCGGGCGGGGTGGGTACGTACACCATCAACATCTCGCAGACTGTTGCATCCAGCACCATGAACTCGGCGGCTGTAGCCTCTGTGATGACTGCCTCAATTGGAAGCGGTGTTCAGTCATTTGCCGTCACTAATGGCGGGGCTAACTACATCAGCCCGATCATTACGTTTAACACGCCATCGGGCGGCGTTGCAGCAACGGGAACAGTAACGCAAGTGGCAGGCGTTGTCACTGCGGTGACGATCACCAACCCCGGCACTGGCTACACCACGACTGCGACTTTCACGATTGCCGACACGCTAGGTGGTACTGGTGCATCCGCGACCGGAACGGTCACAATGGCTAACTACTCGCTGAATGTGACAGCGACTTCGGGAACGTTGTACCCCGGTCAGACAGTCCAAGGCGCAGGCATTACTGCAAACACCATCATCACCGCCCTCGGTACGGGTACGGGTGGAACAGGTACGTACAGCGTCAGCCCATCGCAGACGATTTCTAGTCAGACTATGTACGCTTTGAACTTTACGGTTCTGCCTGCAACGGATGGCGCATTCTCAGGCGCAACGTCGGTGGACGTAGTGGACAACTACATTATTTACAACCGACCGAACACGCAGCAGTTTGGTTCTACGTCTGCACTATCGCCATTTTCGCCCGCTTTATCGTTTGCCAGCAAAGACGGATCGCCTGACAACTTGATGGCGATCATGGTGGATCGTAGAGAAGTCTATTTGCTTGGTGAAGTCTCTAGCGAGGTGTGGATTGATGCTGGAACTTTTCCGTTCCCGTTTCAACGTATACCGGGAACGTCTACGCAGCATGGCATAGCAGCTAAATTCTCTATTGCTAGGCTTGGCAATTCGTTCGCTTACATCTCAAAAAATAACCGTGGCGATGCGGTCATTGTGCAGATGAATGGTTACGTTCCGCAGCGGATCAGCACGCACGCAGTTGAGAATTCGCTAGAAGGTCAAGTTATCACTGATGCTATTGCGTGGTCATATCAACTAGAAGGCCACGAAGTCTATGTAATTTCGTTCCCGACTTTGCAGCTTACATGGGCTTACGATCTAACAACCGGACTATGGTTCAAGTGGTTGTATTGCACGAATGAGAACCAATACCAAAGACACCGAGGGAATTGCTCTGCATTCTTTCAAGGCTTTACGCTTGTCGGTGACTATGACAACGGCAAAATTTACGCATTGAAGAATGACATTTTTACTGATGACGGTCAGCAAGTGCGTCGCTTACGACGATGCCCGCATCTAGTTTCAGACTTCCAGCGCCAGTTTTTTGACGAGTTGCAGATTCAATTCCAACCCGGTGTCGGTGCATCTACAGGTCAAGGCGACGATCCGCAAGCGATGCTGAGATGGTCTAACGACGGTGGTTCTACTTGGTCAAACGAACACTGGACGAGCATAGGTCAGATCGGCAAATACAAGAACCGTGCGATATGGCGGCGACTTGGTACTGCGCGAGATCGTATCTATGAAGTCGTGGTAACCGATCCCGTCAAGTGCGTGATTGTGTCGGCAAACCTTAAAGCATCATCAGGGGACAGCTAATGCTTCCAACCTCACAAACACAGCCTTATCCGCAGTCGGAATTCCTCGATAAAACGACGAATCGCCCGACACGGACATGGCAGCAATTCTTTATCAACTTGCTGAACTTTTCTAGTTCGACGAGTGCGACAGCGGGTAACTACGTTTTGCCTAGCAAACCTGCTGGCTTTATGAACGTCACGGTTAACGGTCAGCAGTTTAAAGTGCCTTATTACAACCAATGAACCTAATCATCAGCGAAACGCCGAGCCGTGAGCAGATAGACCGTCTGCAAGCAGAGATGGTCAAGATGCCACAGGTTGAACTGCAAACGGATCATTACTTTGCGGGCGGGATGTATTGCCGTCGCGTATTCCGTCCGGCTGGCACGACGATTGTCGGCAAGGTGCATAAGAAGGCGCATATCTTTCTTTGTGCTGCTGGAGAGATCATTGCTTGGTCAGAAAAAGGCATGGTCACATTGAAGGCGGGCGATGTAGTGGAATCGCAACCCGGCACTAAGCGCGTGACGTATGCAGTCAAAGATTCAATCGGCATCACAATTCATCAAACCGATAAGACCGATTTGGATGAAATTGAAGCCGAAATTATTGAGCCGGACGTAAAGGCGCTGTATGACGCACGAAATCAGATTAAACAAGGACTAATATTATGACATGGGTAACTGCTGCCGTTGTTGGTGGAGGTGCTGTTCTCAATTACGTATCAGGGCAAAATCAAGCAAAAGCTGCGCGAGAAGCGGCACAACTGCAAGCGGATGCTGCAAACCGTGGCATAGACGTTCAAAAAGCACAATTTGATCTTGTCAATCAACAACAACGCCCGCAACGTGAACTAGGCTATCAGGGTGTCAATCAAATTTCGTCAATGATGCCTTATCTGACGAAACAGTTTGGCCCTCAAGATTTGCAAGCAGGACTAGCGCCTAACTATGACTTCATGCTTAGTCAAGGGCAAGGTATAAACGCGGCAAAGGCAAATCAAGCCGGTGGGATGATTGGCGGCAATGCTTTGCAAGGTCTTAACCAGTTCACGCAAGACTATGCAGGAAATGCCTATCAAAATGCGTTTACCAACTTTCAAAATCAGCAGACAAACATTTATAACCGTCTAGCAGGTATAGCGGGCATTGGTCAGGCTGGACAAAACGCTGTTAATACCGCAGGCACTAACATGGCAAACAATGTGACATCGTTAGGCGTAGGTGGAGCAGCAGCACAAGGCGCAGGTTTGATAGGCGCTGCTAATGCTTACGGTGGAGCAGCTAGTAACATTGCCAACAACGCCACGTTAGCGTCGCTAATGTATAAACCTGCGGTTACGCCGCAAGGTGGAGCAATAACGGATGCCTCAGTTCCTTACAGCAATGCTGGTCAAGGTTTGCAACTGAGAACAAGTTAAGGATAAATCATGGCAGATTTTGGATTTAACACAACCATACCGCTAGGCGTACAGCCGCCGAAGAACAATCTTGCTGACATGGTTAACACCGCAGCGGGATTGCAAAGCTATCAACAGGCGCGGGAAGTTAATCCGTTGTTGTTGCAACAAGCACAACAAGCAACGCGCACAGGGCAGATTGCGTTAGGGGTTGAAGAACAGAAAAACACCGAGCGCAACAACGTCATGCAATTTATGTCCAACCCTGAAAATTATCAGACGAATGGACGCATCGACATTGACAAAATGAACAAATCTCTTCCTGCCATTGCTCCGCTAACTCATGGCGACGTGATAAATAAATTCACTACGTTGGGACAAGCACAAACGCAAGCTATTGATGCAAAGCAAAAACTGACGCAAGAACAACGCAACATGGTAGGTAGTAGGTTTGGCATTTTGGGCAGAATGGGCGTGCAAGACAAAAACGCATATCTGCAAGAAATGGAATTGCTGAAAAAAGAAAATCCAGAAAATCCTGATCTGCATCGATTAATTGACGCATACAAAACAACGTGGGCAGATATTCAATCCGGCCCAAATCTGCCGGGAATGGCGATTGCTGGCGCACAATCATTGCTCAAGCCGTCGGAGCAGCAAGCATTTGCACCGACTGCTGGAACACTTAGTACCGGCGCACAGGTATTGCCGACGGTTACTACGCCGTCTGTTGGTGGTATGCCGCCTAGCATTCAAGTCGGCAGACAAGCAATAGCACAAGCAGAATTGCCGCCCGGTTCTCGCATGGTTGCTACAGGTGGCGTTGACGTTAACAACAATCCAGTCTTTAACGTGTTTGATGCAAGCGGCAGAGCAACGGGACAAGTAACAGTTCCGACAAATGCTCCGGCATCGTCTTTGCCGGGTGCTGCACCTACTGCACCGAGTCCTGTTGCGCCTCAAGCTGCCGCACCTGCTGCGCCTTCAATGGGTATAACTAGGATGCCGCAGGGTGAAACTGAAGGAACAATGGCGGCAGCAAAAAACATTCAGTTAAAAGCAAACGAAGCAGCACAGCGAGTATCGCAAAGCCAATTCAATGCAAATCAAATCATCCAACTAGCAGACAAAGCCGCAACCGGCAAAGGTGCGGAATTGCTGCAAGGATTGACTGGTGGATATGCGGGTCTTGGTCTTGTTGGCAGCACAGATATGGCTGATGCTTTGAACAAGCTAGGTCATTACATGGCGCTAGAGACTGCAAACCTTGCTTCCGCGTCAGGACTTGGAACGGATGCTGCACGCGGCATTGCTGAAAAGATGACGGGCACAACGTCATGGACTGCTGACGCTATCAAGAGCACCGCACGTATCAATCGTGCCATGTCAACAGGCGTGGACTTGTTCAATCAAGGCGTAAACAATGCCGTAGCGCAAGCAAACAATAGCCCATTCGCTGCACGACAGTTTCAAAACAAATGGTCACAAGTAGCTGACGTAAATGCGTATCGGTTGATGGACGCTATGCGAAACGATGACAAAATTGCAGTAAAAGAATTACTGACCGAATTAGGCGGCGTTAATTCACAGAAATTCAAACAACTTAAGTTGAAGGTCAACACCATCAACAACATGATCGGCGGTCAATAATGGGCGCTAGAGATGAGTATTCGTCTGCCGCGATTGATGATTTTGTCAATCAGGCGGTAGGTAAAGCCACGGCAAGGCAAGCGCCTGCAAGACAAGCGCCAGTCAGACCGGATATGGTTGTGTCGCCATCGCAGCAACAGGATCGCGACCGTGTGCGTCTGCGTATTTTGCAAGACGAGCAAAAACTTAACCCTGACGATGCAACCCTACGCACGCAAATCCAAGGAATGCGAGCAAAGCTAGGCGAAACTGGCGGCGAAGTGCCGAGCGATTATTCGTCCGAATCCATTGATAAGTTTGTTACTGAAAGCACCGGAGAAGCGCCGAAAACGGTGCGATCTTTAAGCAGCAGATTGCAACAAATTAAAGAAAAAACGGTAGAAGGTTACAGTGCAGAAAATTTGCGTCGCGTTGGTAGGGAAACAGTCGAGGGCATAACCGGTGCTGGTGAAGTTGCCCGCACGATGGTGCAAAACCCTGTTGCTACGGTTGCGAGTGGTCTTGCCGGTTTAGCTGGAACGATCCTTCCCGGCCCTGCGGGTCAAGGGGCACAATGGGTTGAGCGTGTAGGCAAAGCGTTAACTTACGAGCCGAAAACCAAAACTGGCAGACAGGCTACAGAGATTTTGGCTGTGCCCGGTCAACTGATAGAAGAAAACATCTTAGAGCCAGTAGGATCGGCTGTGGCGCAAGTTTCTCCCGCTGCTGGCGCTGTTACTAAAGGGGCTTTAGCCGCTGCACCATTAGCGCTAGGTTTGCGTGGTGGCCCAAAACGTCCGACAGTAGAAGTAACGCCACCTCGCGTAGTGCCTCCCGGTGAAGGCGTGATTAACCTTGATGTGCCTACGCAACTTCGTCAACAGCTAGAAGCTAGACAAGCACAACAAGCTGCACAGGCTCAAGCTGCCGCACCTGCTGCTGGTACTGCTGCGCCTGTTGCCGCGCCTGTTGGCGGTGGTGCTCCTGTCGGAGTGCAAAGCGTTGGCGCTGCGGCTGTTTCGTCCGAAACCTTGCGAATTGAACGTGCAAGATCGTTGCCTGTGCCAATTGAACTATCAAGGGATCAAGCAACGCGCAACCCTGCGGATGTAAGGTTTGCCCGAGAGACAGCAAAAGACCCAGTTTTAGGTCAACCGTTGCAGGAAAAATACGCCCGCGACAATGACTTAATTCAGCAAAATATGCAGGCGTTAGTTGAGCGTACTGGTGCAGAAATGACAGGAGTTGCGTCTGCACAGTTGGGCGAAGCATTGGTTAACGTTGTTGAACCATACCGGCAAGCACGAAAAGGCGAAGTTAAGACAGCATACGAAGCGGCAGATGCTGCTGGCGAAATGTCTCAACCTGTGTCCTATGCGCCGCTAGTAAATTACTTGAACAAGGTCACAAAAGATCGTCCAACGCTTAAATCAAACAATCCAATCCTCGGCATTATTGAGGACGAAATTAAAGCCAATGACCCAAACAAAACGGGGCAGATTAGCCTGCGACAACTTGAGGACATTAGACAAGTCATTGTTAATGAAATTGATCCAACGAAGCGCGGCAGTATGTATCACGGCAACAAGCTGAAAAAAGCCATTGATGTTGCGACCGAAAAAGCCGGTGGCGATCTTTACAAGCAAGCGCGACAACTTAACGCCCGTTACATGAGCGAGTTTGAAGATACGCCTGTCATTAAGAATCTGACTGCTATTAAGAAAGGCACGACTGATAGGGCAGTGGCGATTGAAAACCTTGTTGATAAGTCTATTTTGCGTGGCCCTGCATCAGATGTGCAAAAGTTGTTTGCAACGCTTGAAAAGTCAGGGCCGGATGGCGTGCGTATGGCTAATGAATTGCGTGGTTATGTTGCTGAACATATCAAAAACGAAGCCACAAAGAACGTAGTGTTAGACATTAACGACAAGCCTTATGTATCTACAAAAGCGTTAAATGACACAATTAGAGCGTTAGATAAAAGCGGCAAATTAGAATTTTTGTTTGGCAAGGAAGGTGCATCGCATTACCGCACTCTAAATGATGTTACAAAAAACCTTCAAACAGTTCCAATGGGCACAACAAACCCATCGGGTACTGCTGCACAGATTGGCGCAATGCTTGCAGAATCAGGCGCACAGTTTGCACTTAGTGGAATACCAGCACCGATTGCAACGCTAGGGAAAATGGCTTATGACAAACGTCAGACGACCAAAAAGCTAAACAAGATAAACGAATTTATTGAGTACGGCAAAAACCAATAAGGACTAATCATGGCAGTCAACCTATCCCCTATCGGCAACGGGTTTCAGTTTCTTACTAATGCAGGAACTCCCCTATCCGGTGGCTTGATTTACACCTATCAAGCAGGTTCTAGCACGCCTCTAGCGACGTATACCGACAACAGCGGCAACGTGGCTAACGCGAACCCGATTGTCCTTGGTAGCGATGGTCGCCCTGCAAATGAAATATGGCTCACCTACGGCTACAACTACAAGTTTGTGCTAAAGGATTCGACGGGTTCGCTGATTCAGACTTACGACAACTTGTACGGGATTCTAGGCACTATTCCGGCATCGTCGCCCACCTTGCCATCAGGCGTGATTGTTCTGTGGTCGGGCGCTACTGGCTCGATTCCGGCCGGTTATTACCTGTGCGATGGTTCAAACGGCACGCCCGATCTTCGCAATCGGTTCATTGTAGGCGCAGGTTCTACCTATGCGGTTGCAGCTACTGGCGGCTCGACGGATGCTGTGGTGGTTAGTCACACTCACACAGCGACAGCAGTGGATGCAGGACACACGCATAGCTACGTTGCAGGTCAAGGCAGCATCAATGCAGGTGGCGGTGCAGCACTGCAAACCACGGGCGCATCAGCTACTTACACAACGGCATCAGGCACAGCAAACGTCACGGTGACTAACGCATCAACGGGTGTTAGTGCGACCAACGCTAACCTGCCGCCGTACTACGCCCTCGCGTACATTATGAAATCGTAGTCATGGAAGATATGGATACCCGATTGTCTGTGCATGAGGCGGTCTGTGCGGAGCGTTGGAAAGAAACCATCCTTCGCATCAAGCGGATCGAATCTATTGGCATTGCTTGTGCTGGCTCAATCATTCTTTTGTTGCTGCATCTAGTGACAAAAACAGGGGGCTAAATGAATGATAGACCCGATCACTATTGGAGCAGCCTTTGCACTAGCTAAGACTAGCGTTGGCTTCGTCAAGGAAGCAATCAACCTTGGGCATGAGATCAAAGATTGTTACGACGATCTCAGCAAGTTTTTCAAGGCTCAAGGGCAGATTGAGAAAGCTGCTAAAGAGGTTGAGGTATTAAAGACTCAGCCTAAGTCGGACGATCCGAAGCAAGCAGCACAGCAAGAAAGCGTCCTGTCGCAAGCATTTACGATTGTGATGCAGCGCAAGCAAATGCGCGAGTTTGAACGTGAACTGCGCGATATGTTTGCACTCAAGGGCGAGATGGATTTGTACGCCGAACTGTGTGCCGAGCGCGATAGGATCAGCGGTGAGCAAGACGCAGAAAACCGAGAAGCAATCCGCAAGGCAAGGTTAGCTAAAGACCGAGCAGCAAGGAAGAAACAGGAACAGGAAGAACTGCTGATGACTGCGGGCATCTTTGTGTTTCTAGGCATCGGCGGCATCATCATCTTTGTCGCCATTTACTACAGGGGTTGATATGTTTCCACTAGGCGCGGTCTTAGACATAGGCAGCAAAATACTCGACAAGGTATTTCCTGATCCTGCGGCGGCTGAAGCTGCAAAGCTAAAGCTGCTAGAGATGCAGCAAAACGGCGAACTGGCGGCATTGAATGCTGACGTGTCAGAGCAGCACGAACTGACCGACCGGCTTAAAGCGGATATGTCCTCGGATTCGTGGCTGTCTAAAAACATCCGACCGACCACATTGATTTTCATCCTTGTCACCTATACTGTGTTCGGACTTATGTCGGCATGGGATATCGAGGTAAACAAGGAATATGTGCAACTGTTGGGCCAATGGGGAATGCTAATCATGTCCTTTTATTTCGGCGGCAGGACGTTAGAGAAAATTATGGGCGTTAAGAAATGAGAGAAAAGACGATCTGTTTCGTGACGATCCTTGTCAGCATCACGCTGTCGCTGGTAATGATCTCGATGGTGGGTGTGTTTCTCTACGGATTGTTTATGCCTAATTCTGTCATCAAGAATGAGGACATTTTCCCT
>Ga0209191_1000391_pt1 | contig 34437 bp, 52 predicted proteins | sample S_130626_EF_Meta_FD_187320 | JGI IMG/M metagenome (GOLD analysis project Ga0209191, IMG submission 187320) | Freshwater microbial communities from Lake Simoncouche, Canada to study carbon cycling - S_130626_EF_MetaG (SPAdes) (version 2) | ecosystem: Environmental > Aquatic > Freshwater > Lake ...
ATCTTAAATTAGCGGTTATTTCTTATAATGCCACCTTAGCCGAGCAATTTAGCAATGAAATACAAAGAAGAATCGTGGGGGAGGAATATAAACTACTTTTTCCCGAAACAAGGATTGGTGAGAAAAAGGGGGAGGCAATTAGGATGGCTGAGTTTTTCCAAACCGTAAATGCTAATGGATATGTTAAAGCCGTTGGTAGAGGTGGTTCACTAACTGGTACATCGGTTGATATTGGAATTATTGATGATCCACTTAAAGATCGCCAAGAGGCCCAATCAAGTGTTGTAAAAGAACAATTATGGAATTGGTACACCGATGTGTTCGAAACACGATTACATAATGGCTCGGCACAGGTTCTTATCCAAACAAGGTGGTATGATGATGATTTAGCTGGTAGACTTCTTGAACGTGATGATGATTGGACAATTATTGAATTTCCCGCCATTCGTGAGAAAGCCGAGAATAGTTATGACCTAAGAAAAGAAGGTGAGGCTTTGTGGCCCGAAAAACACGCATTAGAGAAGTTATTAAGAGTTAAAAAGAATGAACCATTTACTTTCGAATCTCTTTATCAGCAAAACCCTAAACCAAGTGTTGAATCCCTTATTTATCATGACTGGCAACCTTGTGAATTTTTCCCAAAGGATGTAGATGTTTTGTTTAGTGGCCTTGACTTTGGATTCTCAAATGACCCTACGGCACTTATCCGAATTGCAAAATTAGGAAATAAGTTATACCTTGATGAAGTTATTTACCAAACTGGATTAACTAATTCAGATTTAGCTAAAAGGATTAAACTATATCCCGATAAACTCGGTGAGATTTATGCTGATAGTGCCGATCCAAAATCTATTGAGGAATTACGCAGAGAGGGATTGCCGATTAAAAAAGCAGTCAAAGGAAACGATAGTGTTAATGCAGGAATAAGTAAATTGCGGGAATATGAAGTGTATTACACGAGGCGGTCAAAAAACATTAAAAAGGAAGTAGATAATTACCAATGGATGATGGTTGGGGGAAAACAAATAAATAAACCCATTGATGACTTTAATCACGCATTAGATAGTATTCGGTATGCCGTTTATACTAAATATTCAAAGAAAAAACTTATTATTTTTTAGACATGGGATTATTAGATTTTTTTACAAGCAAGAAAGCCTTGACTACAATACAAAGTGTTAAGCAATGGCAGATGTTTAATGGGGGACAAACGTATTCTCTTTACAACACAGATTATCGTGATGCAATCAATAATGGATTTGAAAAGAACGTAGATGTTTATGCAATCGTAGATGATATATCTGCAAGATCGGTTGAAGTTCCATTAGAGTTATATCAAGCCAACAAAATGCAGATAAAGTCGGTTAGTAAGTATAAAGCCTTATTGACACGACCTACGGATAGGAGCATAATGAAGGCTAATAGCATTCGTTCTAAAGCAATGAAAGAATTGGAAGAACACCCAATTTTAGCTTTACTTAAAAGACCAAACTCTTATCAAACTTCAAAACAATTTTTTCAATCATTATTCTCTTGGGATTTATTGGTTAAAGATGTTGGAATATGGGCAGAGGAAGACCCACTTAAAAAAGGTAAGATTGCAAGACTTCATGTTATTGCTCCATTTGATTATACTATTGTTACAGATGGTTTTAGAAGAATTGTTAAGTATAAAATACATTCAATTAACCAAGATATTGAGCCAGCATTTTTTTTATCGTTTAGATCATTCAATCCCGATTTTAATAACCAAACTACGGTTCATCGTGGATTTTCACCTTTAACCGCTGGAGCAAGAGTTTTACAAAAAGCTAATAGTGGAGAAGAAGTAGCAATTGAAAACTTTGAAACAAGGGGTGCGGTTGGATTCTTGTATAAGGATGACATGAACACCGAAGATATTGATCCAATGGTACAACAAGATTTAGAAGATAAAGTTTATGATAAAATCTATAACTCAAATGCTAAAGGTAGAGTTGTATTCTCTAACACCAAAGTTGGATTTACTAAGTTATCTACTACTAACATTGATTTAGATTTAAGAGCAATGAGTAAGTTATCTACCGAACAATTGTGTAGATTATGGCATTACCCTTATGTTCTTTTAAATGCCGATAATTTGACCGAAAGTAACTTGGCTCAATTTATTCGCAGAATGATTATCAATTGCGTTGTTCCAATGCAATCAAGAGTGTGCGAAGGTTTATTAGAGTGGTTGGCTCCAAGTATGGGATTAAATCCTTCTCAGTATGTTTTAAGATTTGATGTGGATGCTTATCCAGAGATGAAACAAAATTTCTTGGATGCAGCAAGTATATTGGAGAAATTAGATGGTGTTCTTACCCAAGATGAGAAAAGGGTATTTATGGACTTTGAGCCAACTAACGACCCGATTATGCAACAAGTTTATATTCGTTCTAATCAAGTGCCTTTAGGAAGTTTAAGTATTGATCCTACTGAAATTGGTTCAATGGTAATGGATGAGGATTAATGGAAATTTGGGCCATCATATTGAACTCGGTTGTAATCACAAGTTCCTTTTGGTTCGGGTTTTTCCTTGTTTATGATTCTAAATTAAAAAGCAAAGAACGTGAGAAAGTTGAAAAACTTTTTAAAAACAAACGATGGTAAGTGAAGAATTATATAGGGTAGCTTGGCGAAGAAGGCACGATGTTAATGAACGTGCTTTATTTGCTTATATACGCACTAAGTTGGCGGTAGAAACAAAAACTTACCTTAATTCGTTAGAAGGAAGGAATCCTCAAACATTTCATATCACTAACCACTTTAATGAAAGATGGTTATTGGAAATAATGCGTGATGCTTATACTAAGTTTGGTTTAAAGCAAGGAAAATTCTTAGATGAATACCAAAAGAAGGAAGAAGGCGATAATTTTGAGGAGAACTGGTTATTATTGCTTTTATTATTGTTTAGGGATATATCTTACTTCTATATTGTTTTAGGTATTGTAAATACAATCAAACAAGACATTAAAAGATTTGTTGAGGATCAAGTAGAAAGAGGTGTACCTAAAGCTGCGATTATTACTTTGCTTGGATTATACTTATCTACAAGAAATATTATTAGAAGTCAAACCATTGCAAGAACTGAGATTACCAAGATAATGAATTTGGCATCTCAAAGTTGGGCCGAGTCACAAAAGAAAGTTTTGACTAAAAAATGGATTGTTATTTTAGATGGGAAGGAAAGACCTTCGCATAATGCCATGGCGAGTTACCCAACAATACCTTTAAATGAAAAGTTTAATGTTGGAGGCAATTTAATGACTGGGCCCGGTGATAATTCCGCACCTCCGGGTGAGTTGGTTAATTGCCGATGTGGACTTATGTTTTTATAAATAATTTGGTAATTATGAATTTTTATTATATTTGCAATCAATAGTAGAAAATATGAGAGATTATAAAATAAAGTCAGAAGGAGAGATTACTAACGTAGATGTAACTAAACGTATTGTTTCGGGTTATGCATCTAAGTTTGGTAATATTGATCTTCATAATGACATGATGATGCCCGGTGCATTCACAAAGACTATTAAAGAACGTGGGCCACAAGCAAAGAATGAAATTTGGTTTTTACATAACCATGATTCAAGCTTGCCATTAGGAAAGCCAAGTGTTTTAAAAGAAGACAACTATGGTTTGTATTTTGAGGCATCTATTGTAGATACTCAAATAGGTACTGATAATTTAAAACTTTATGAGGCAGGTTTAATTAACCAACACTCAATAGGGTTTTCAACTATAAAGGAAAGTAAGGTTGAAGGTAAGAGTGCAAAAGATTCTTACTATCAAATTCAAGAAGTTAAATTGTACGAATTTTCTTCGGTTCTTTGGGGTGCTAACCCAGACACTCCATTTATGGGGATGAAGGCTTTAGATGCCAAAGGATTGCAAGAGAGATTCGATAAACTTTACAAGCAATTGAAAAGTGGAAATTTAATGGATGAAACTTATGAATTGTTAGAAATAGAGTATAACTTTATCAAGTCGGAATTATTTAAACTAATCAATGAGAGAGAGAAGTCGGTAGAACCCACTCCACCCATTATTGATCCAGTAGAAGAAGAACGTAAGAAAAGTGTAGAGTTTTTGTTAATTTTAAAGGAAAATTTAAATAAATAATAGTTAATATGGAAGATATTAAAAAACTTGTTGAGGAAGTAAAAAGTGACCTTAACGAAATGATTCAAAAAGGTGTTGGTCGTGAAATGGAAGGCTTAGGTCTTGCTGATTTAATCGAGAACACTAAAAATGCTGGTGAGAAATTAGCTTCTTTAGAAGATAAGTTAGGTAACGTAGAGAAATCTTTATCTGATGCTATCTTAGATTCTAAGACTAAATCTGTTGAGCAACCGGAGAACTTTGTAGCTAAGGCTTTCGAGGCTAATGCTGATAAATTCAAATCTTTGTCTTCTCGTAGAGATGCAGCTTTTGGAATGAACTTTAAGGCCGTAGGTGATATGAACCTTACTGCTAACATTGGTGCAGGTTGGGCAGCTTCTATTGCTGGTCTTTCTAACACTATCATCACTGATCCAACTCGTGCTATCCACTTGCGTGATTTGATGCGTAGTTCTACAATTGAGCAAAATGGTGTGTTCAAGTTCGCTAAGAAGACTGGTTCTGAAGGTGGTGCTGCTATCCAAACAGAAGGTTCTGGTAAAGCACAGGTTGATTACGATTTCACAATCTCTGAGGTAACCCCTAAGACTATCGCTGCTTACGCAAAGATTTCTAAGCAAATGTTATCTCGTTTGACTTGGTTACAATCTTTTGTTTCTACTCAAATGTTAAATGATTTGTTAGACATCGAAGATACTAACTTGTATGACTATGCAGGAACTTCTGCTTTCGCAGGTCTTTATGAGTCGGCATCTACTTACACTCCATCTGGAACTGTAACTATTGCTTCTAATCGTTGGGATAAATTAGCTAACTCAATTGCACAATTGAAAGCTGCGAGATTTGCTCCTTCTGTTATCTTGGTTAATCCAATTGATGAAATGGAATTGTTGATTAACAAAGAGTCAAGTGCTGGTTATTCTCATCCTGCTTTATTGTTAGGACAAAGAATGTCAATCGCTGGTGTGCCAATCGTATCAACTGATATTGTTACTTCTGGAACATTCTTAACTGCTGATTTAAACAGAGCAGCTGAATTGTTATTTGAAGATAACATCATGACTGAATTTGCTTACGAAGATGGTGATAACTTCACTAAAAACTTAGTAACTGTGCGTATTGAGGAGTCTATTGCAATGCCAATATATTTCTCTACTGCAATGAGAAAAGGTTCTTTCGCAACTTCATAGTTTTAGTTTTCATTTTATGATTATGTAAGCCTACTTCCCATGTGAACAGTAGGCTTATTTTTTTAAAATTTTAAATATAAAGTTATGCCAAGTGTAAAATGTATTAAGATGTTTCATGATATTGTATTATCAAGAAATGTCGAAGAAGGTGAAATAATTCAATACGATGTCGAAAGAGCAAATAGCTTAAATTCATTAGGTTATGTAGAAGTGATTGTTAATACCGATCCGGTAGAGCCTCCACAAGACAAAGCATTAAACCCTACTTATAAGAAGAAATAATGACTTACGAATTAGAACCTGTAAGAACACAAGGGTTGGATGTTACAATAACATCTGATGCTTTAGCTATTCCAATAACTTTAGCCGAAGTTAAAGATCATGTAAATGTAGATTTTGCCGATCACGATGCCCAACTAACTAATTTGTTAGCATCGGCATTTCGTGAGGTTGAAATATTTACTCAAAAGGCTTTAAAGACTAAAACATTAAGACAATCTTTTAAGGAGATTAATGGAACTATCGAATTGGTTTATAGTCCTGTTCAATCTATTACTTCGGTAACGGATGCAAATAATGTTGCATTAGCTTATACATCAAGTGTTGATAAAACTAAGATTAGTGCTTATTCTGCAAGTGGTATTAAAATTACCTTTGTTGCGGGATATACTTCATTACCTGCCGATTTAAGAAATGCGGTATTAGATATTGTAGCCGTAGATTTTGATAATAAAGTTGAAGATAAAAGATTAGCTTTAAAAGCTATTAAAGATAGAATTAGACATTATCGCCCAATATATGTATAATAAGTTAAATAGAGTTAAAGGGATATTTAAACGAAAACTATCGGGCACATCCGATGGTGCGGGAGGTTTATCGGGGGTAACATATTCAAGTTATACCACAAGTATATACTTTGCGGAAACAAGTTCGTTCTATGGGAATTATGGCGGTATTAGAAATATTGAGAGTGCCAACTTTGGCACAAATCAATCCTTTGAAGGAAAGATGAGATACCGAACCGAATTTATTCCAAGAACAACTGACATCTTAGAAGTTAAAGGTATTGAATATGCTATCTCTAATATTATGGATGAGGATTTTACTAAAAAGTATTTAACTTTTAAAGCAGCAAGAAGAAGTGATTAAAGTTAAATTTACGGGAGCAAAAGTTTTTTATAATAAACTTGAAAGGGCATCTAATCAAAGGATGGATGATATTATGAGAAGTCTTGATGATGAGGCTAAGATGATTGAAATGAGATCACTTAGAGATGTTCCTATTTATGAAGGTGATTTAATGCGAAGTCAATATGTTAAGCAAAAAAGTACAAGAAACTTTAGTGAACACGAAATTGGCTTTACCGCAAAACACGCAGCTTACAAGGAATTTGGTACTGGGCCCGGATTGAATTTAGGTGGAGAGTATAGTGAGTTTAGCGATTATGCTAATAAATTTAAAACAACAAATTTTCCTTCTAATAGTACAAGGCAAAAGAAATACTTAATAAGTGCATTTATTCTTGCAAGAAGGGGATTTGATAGAAAGGTTAAAACAATAATGAAAAATATACTAAAATGATAAATAGGGATTGTGCTTATGATTTACGAAAGGCTTATTTTCAAACATTAAGTGGTATAACTTATAATAGTCAAGCGGTTAGTGTATATGATGAGATTGTTCCAAATGGAGCAGTTTATCCATGTATTGTTTTATCCAATCAATTATCAAGAGGGGTAAGAAGTAAGGATAGCTTCCAAAGGGATGCTACAATAGAAATATGTGTTATTCAAAAGTACACTTCGGATGAAGGTGGCAAGAAAGAAGTTAATGATATTGCCAATTTAATCATTGCAAGAATTATTACTTCTAATAATACTTTTGGCTTTAGTCAATATTTAACTACTTGGCAAGTCATAAATTGTGAATATCAAACAAATTCATTAATATTACAATTGCCTACAGGTTGGCAAGTAGAACAAACAATTTTGTTCTCTCAATTATTAAATCAATTAAATTAAAAATAATATGGCATTAATTCAAGGTACAGACCTAAGGGTCTTCATAGGTGGAAATAAAATTATTAACGAGCAAACTTGTGATATTGAGTTATCAGCAAGTATGATTGAAACTTCTTCAAAAGATAGTGGAGATTGGGCAACGGCAATACCGGGTCGTAAGTCATGGGGTTTGTCAACAACTTTTCAAGTTGATTATGCTGATCCAGCAACAACAACAACTTATGATATTATCCAAGCTGCATGGTTTGCTGGAACTGCATTACAAGTTGCATTTAAAACTTTAAGCACTACTGTTGGTAACGTAGTATTAACTGGTTCTGCTTATGTTGAATCAATGCCTGTTAAATCGGGTGATCAAACAATTGCAACCGTTGATTTAAAATTAAAGGGTACAGGTACTTTAGTTCCTACACTTGTTCAATAAACTATTGAGATTCAATTTTTTTGTTTACATTTGGGGTAGGGAATTTCTCTACCCTATTTGCTTTTAACACAAAACCAAAACAAACAATGCGTACAATAACATTTGAAAACAAAAAAATCACATTTGATTTCTCGCTTGGTTGCATAAACGATGTTTATGTAAAAGAATTAGGTGGCGAGTTTAATGATTTAGTTAATATGCAAGAGTTCGAAAACGACCCAAGCAAGTTAATTGACATGACTCGTGATATGCTACTTAGTGGCCACATCTATCACTTATTTTGTAATGGAGATGATGAATTAGCTGAATCATTATTAACTAAGCTTAAATCATCAAGAATGATTGCAACCAAGTGGTTAATGCAAGCTAAGGTTGTTAATGTTGTTGAATGGATTACTAATGACTTAATGCCAAGTGATTTAGATCAACCATCACAAGATACAACTATAAAAAAAAAGAGATAATTAAGTGGGGTAGTATCCTCACAAGAATTTATAGAACTGGATTGAAACCATGGGAGTGGAAAAGGATGACCTTAGGGGAGTTTCTTGACTATGAACATGGTTTTGAATTTAGAAAGGCTGAGGATTGGGATATTACAAGAAACTTAATGTGGGCATCCTTAGCATCAATGGGTGGGGACAAAGTTCCTAAGCCTAAAGACTTGATTCCATTGTGGACTGACAAGATAGGTAAACGTATAGAAAAAACAAAAGAAAAAGAGTATCTTTCGGATGATATAGTAAAACAATGGGTTAATTCATTAAAGTAATGGCAGAGAATGTTAATGAACATAAGGTAATTTTTTCGGCTGATATAGCCGACATAAAAGGGAAGTTACAAGAATTACAAAAAGCAATGCAAGATGCTGGTGTCGTAACTGCCACCGCCGGGAACCAAATGGCAAATTCCATGGGAGCATCTATGGCTAAAATTGGTTCCTCATTATCTTCTCTTGGCACTTCTTTATCTGTTGGATTAACTGCACCATTATTATTACTTGGTAAATCTGCATTACAAACATCTGCCCAAATGGAGCAGATTTCAGTTTCATTTGAGGTATTTACTGGATCAGCGGAAACCGCAAAAGAAATGTTAGGTCAATTAAAAGACCAAGCAATTAAATCTCCAATGCAATTTCAAGACATTACTAAGGGTGCTCAAACACTTCTTGGTTATGGTTTAACGGCATCACAAGTTATTCCTATCACTCGTATGTTAGGTGATGTATCTGGTGGTAATGCTGATAAGTTTCAAAGATTATCATTAGCATTTGGTCAAGTTAATGCAGCAGGTCGTTTAATGGGTCAAGAGGCTCGGCAAATGATTAATGCTGGATTTAATCCATTGCAAGCCATAGCCGATAAAACGGGTGTATCAATGGCGGTATTGACTAAGAAAATGCACGATGGTCAAATTAGTGTTAAGGATGTTGGGGATGCTTTTATTTACGCAACAAGTGAGGGAGGTAGATTCTTTGGAATGGCCGATAGGCAATCTCAAACATTACAAGGTTCATTTAATAAATTACAAGAGTCGGCAAAATTTGCTTTAGGCGAAATTGGAACTGCTATAAACCAAGAATTAAATGTAGGAAGTGGATTAAGAGAATTTGCTGGATTTATAAATGAATTAAAAGATAGATTCATGCAATTGACCCCAGAGGCCAAGGAGATGAATCTTAAATTAATTGCAATTGGAATATCTATTGGCCCAATAATATTAGGTATAGGTCAATTAATTTCTTTTGTTAATAAACTAAGTGTATCGCTTGCATCATTAAGCCTTTCTGGAGGAGGAATTGCTAAGATATTAATTACGTTAGCAGCAACATTTTTAGCAACCAAGGCTGCTGGAGCAATGTATGATGATGTAATGGATTCGGCTATTAAAAAAGACCCGGCTTTATTAAAAGATGTAAATAATCGCCTTAAAGAACAGATTAAACTTTATGATGAATTAATTAAAAAAGCACCTAAAGTTGGGTTTGCAGACATTAACGAGGCCGAAGGCACAAGTACATACATTAAAGGCAAATCTGAATTGATGGCCGAAAAGTTTAAGAAGTATAAAGAACTTGCGGATAACTTAGTATTAATTAGGAATTTAGAAAAGAATATAAAGAAGGATGAGCCACTAAAAGGATTAAGTGCCACTCCACCTAAATTAAAGCCACCTCCAGCAGAAAAGATTGAAATAATACCTGGCATTGATTTTCAAACAAAAGAATATGGTAATAAATTAAAGGCTTTAATTAAAGAAAATCAAGAGGCTGGCATGGTTATTAATGCTTGGTGGAAGGATAATGATTTAAAAAGACTTGATGAATTAATAAAAGATTATAAAGTTAAAAAAGCACTTGCCGATAAAGAAGGTATTGATATTCTTAATATTACTAAAAAATATGAGGATGCTAAGAATGCAATCATGTTTGATTCTGCAAACAAAAAAGTAGACTTTAGAGAAAAGGCAAGGGCAAAAATAATGGTTGTTGGCCCCGATTTAAGGGAATTTACCGATGCTCAAAAAATTCAAAATGCAATAGATAAAATTGAAAGTAGTGATTATGGATCAAGATTAGAAACTCTTGGACAAGCACTATACTCAGCACAAAGTGATTTTGCCAATAATTTAGCCGTGGGATTTGGCGAGATTGCGGGTTCGGTTTTATCTGGGGGGATGACTATTCAAGATTCATTTGCAGCATTAGGGGCTTTAGTATTAAATGCAACTGGAGATTACTTGGTTAAAGCGGGTAGTGCTGCGATTGCTGCGGGATTAGTTAAAGCATTATTTAAGAACGCACTTAACCCAGCAGGTTCGGCAACTGAATTAATATTAGGTGGTATTGCTGCCGTTTCTGCGGGAACCGCAATGAAACAATTTGGGTCAGCAGTTTCATCAAGTGTAAAAAGTAAACCAATCCCAAGTGCTACTGGAGGAGCCATGCCATCAACTTCGGTTTCATCTAAAGCAAGTGGTTCATCTTATCAATATGGTGGGTCATCTTATGCTACACAATCAATTAGATTAATGGTAGACCTTACAGGTTCAATTACGGCTACACAAAGTGGTTATTCAATTAATAAATCATTAGAAACAACACTTAGAGTTACAGGAAGATAATGACAGGATACGGAACTATTTACCAATTTGAATTTGATGGAACTTGTAATCCATTTGGTACATTATTAACAACTAAAGGCAAAGTATTAATCTTAAAAAAAGATTATAATGGTTCTATTTATACAATACCCAATGGACAAGTTAGTCCTGTAGAAATTGATTACCCAACTGCCGATGATGATATATTCTATCCATTAAAGGGATCATCATTAACCTTTAAAGTTCTTGGTGGTGTAATTAATATGGATTCAATCATAAGCGAAGATGAAAAAGAATATTTCTTAGAATACTATCGTGATGCGGTATTATTTTGGAGTGGATTTGTTTCTCCCGAATTATGCGAAGAAGATATATTCTTAAAGTATCCTGCCATTGAGTTTAAAACTATTGATGGATTAGGTTCACTAAAAAATCAAAAGTTAAAGATTAATAATAAATATCCAGCGGGTATATTAAGTTTATTTGAAGTAGTATTCAATGCTTTAAAAGGTGTTGGATATGAATATGGATTAAATGTGTTAGCTAAAGTATGGAATGAGAATCACACCAAAACCGCTTATTCAACTCCATTAGAACAAACTTATGTTTATACCGCTGCGTTAAGAGATAACAACTTTGAGTTTAAAGATAATGTTGATTTAGTATTAGATATTTGCAATTTATTTAATGCTTTTGTTTATCAAAATGCAGGTCAATGGTTTTTTGTTAAACCAAAGGATTTAGCATTTGGAGTTAATCAAGCTACTAAATTTTCTAATCAAGGAGTAATAAATACTTCTACTAAAGCCACTATTCCGACTTTAGTTCATGGTACAAACTTTCTGATTGTTGCCGAGCCTAAAAGAAAAATTAGAAGGTTTTATAAATACATGGAGGTTGAATATGAATATGGTAGTAATAAGTTTATTAATGGTGATTTTACTTTGTGGAATGGTACGGCAACACCTATTACTAAAACCGCAGGAATGTCGCTATTGGCACCGGGTTATACCGAAACATTATTTAAAGGCTTTACTAAATCATTCTTAGGTACACCCAAAACATACTTAGTTTATGATGCGGTTGCAGATAAATACATATTAGCTTTAACATCGGCATTATCTACAGGTAGTGTTGGTTTTGCTGGCATGAGTGCGGGTTGGAATGAAGGGTTTAACTTATCAATAACTTCCGAAACCAATAATCCATCTTTTAGATTAAGTATTACAATTCCTTATGTAAATTCTTATCAAACATATTACTACAATTTTGGTAATGATACTTGGCAAGAATCACCATATATATATACTAAGGCAGTTAATTACCCAAGTGAGGACATGAATATTTATAGTAAATCATTCCCATTCCCACCTGTATTAGATGCTTGGAGTCAATATAATTATAAGAGTTATGCCGTTGACTTGGTTTTATATGCACAATCAAGTGGTGGTGGATACGAAACATGGTACAACCAAATATTGCTTAATGCTCCTAAGGGAAGTACATTACCCGATAAAGAAATAACAAAGATTGATAATATCAAGAATGCCTCTATTATCCCACCTAAAAAGGTTGTTTATGCTGGTGATGCTTTTACACTTAATGGGATAACAACACTTCAAGATTATTCAAATCTTTATATATATTATAGTGGTGATTATTTCCCATCTACATGGCCTGTACCTAGTGTACTTGGGCCTACATATCCACCTACTGGTGGTTGGTATGAAAGAGAAGAAGAAGATAAGTATGGAGTTAATGAATTAACGGCTCGTAATATCCTTAATCAATATTCAGATTATAGAAATATATTCACAGGTACACTAATAGGCAAGGGATTGCAATATGGTGCTATTTATGAGTTCCCATTGCAAGGTGCTTTAAACTCTAAAAAGTTTTGGCCATTGTCAATTAAGATGAATGAAAGGGATAATACGGGGGAGGTCGTATTAATGGAACTCAGTTCCAATGAGATTACGGGGCAAATGACCATATCAAGATACGACCAAAGTGGGTTATTAATTGCGACAAAGGTGTCGGAATCAAAAAAAAAATCCCGTAACGGTGTAGGTACAGATTTAGGTCAAGCTGGTGATTATGGTACAATCTTCGATAGATTTGTTGCCTTCTTTATGGATGACTTTAACGCTTAATAGATATGCCAAGGACAATAGGTTATTTTAAATATAAGACACGATCATCCATAGAGATATATGGAAGTGGTGTATTTGAGAATGCTTCGGATACGGGGTTTATTTATGGTTGGAGTGAAACACTTCCCGACTTTACATTAAGAGCCTTTTTAAACACATTTGCAGGCACTACAAGCGGTGCTAAAGCGGGATTACAACTTCGTATTCAAGCTAATGCAAACGTGGCTTATATGGGCATTATGGTGCAAGGAGATAATAACATTAAAGTATTTCAAAGGGAATCTACCAATAGTATTACAAATACAATAGCTACTGCTAATATAGGTGTACACCAAGGAGTGTGGATGCAAATACAAAAAGTAGCGGGGGTTATTACATTTAAATATTCATTACAATTAGAAGGAGTTGCACCCGCATCACTTGTATGGACAACATTAGATACACAAACGGGAGATGCCGATGCTTGGATAACTTTAGAAAAGCATTTGTGTTGTAGTAGTGGAGGAGATAATGTAAATTTGGCTTACTTTACAAAAGTTTATACGGAGGATTGTTGGATAAGTCCAATAGGACAAAAAGAAGATTAAAAGATGGCAACTAAAACATTAAGAGTATTTGCGGAATATACATCAACGGGATTTGTACCAATGCCTACGGCAGGTAACATTGACTATGGATATACATTAGGTAGCACCTTTCCCGCAACAACACCAACGACATTCCAAACCGATAATCCCGACTTGGTGGTTACGGTTACGGCAATGACTGATTTTTATGTGTGGATAAGGATTAATGGTCAAGCATGGAATCCTTCTTATACTCGTAATGTTCGTGTTTATCCCGATTCGCCTAACATTAACAATGTGGTGATGAATATGATTATTGCTACGGGTCCTGCGGGTGTTGGAGCATATACTCAATTAGTTCAAACATCTAATCGTTTATATTTTAATGGTGCTACTACCGATTCTATTTATAACTCGAAGTTTGCAGGTAAAACGTATATCAATGAGTTAAACTTTGGTACGGCTCCCGGTTTGGCTACCGTAGCTACAAGTGGTGCTTATGCCGATTTAACGGGTAAGCCAACATTAGCCACCGTTGCTACATCGGGATTATTTACCGATTTATCTTCTAAGCCAAGTGGTACGGCTCCATTGAGTTATAATAGTGGAACAAATAGCTTTGTGATTACACAAGCTAATACATCTACTAATGGATTTTTAAGTTCTACGGATTGGAATACCTTTAATAATAAGTTAGCCACACCTGCGGGTACTACATTACAATATGTAGATGGAACGGGTGCATTACAAACATTCCCTGTGTTAGCCTCCGCAGATAAGTTGGTGATTAATGTTAGGAATAGTAGTGGTGTGTCAATGCCAAAGGGTAGTGTTGTTTATATCAATGGTGCAACGGGAAATAAACCTACGGTTGCATTATCACAAGGTAACTCGGATGCTACCTCGGCACAAACATTAGGATTACTTCAAGCTACCTTGGCTAACAATGCCGAAGGTAATGTGGTTATTGCAGGATCGGTTATAGACCTTAACACTTCGGCATTTACCGAAGGCCAACAATTATATCTTTCACCAACTACGGCGGGTAGTTATACGGCAACTAAACAATATGCACCTAACCATTTGGTTTATGTGGGTGTTGTTACTCGTTCACACGTTTCATTGGGTGTGATAGAAGTTAAAGTGCAAAATGGTTACGAGATGGATGAGTTACACAATGTGTCGGCTCAATCACCTTCTAATAACGATGGGTTGTTCTATAATACAACAACAAGCTTGTGGGAAAAGAAATCTATTGCTACGGTGTTAGGTTACACTCCTTACAATGGAACGGACACTTCGATTAAGGCACTATTTAGTGCTTCTGCTCCATTATCTTATTCAAATGGTGTATATGGTATATCGCAAGCTACAACGTCTTCTAATGGCTATCTTTCAAGTACCGATTGGAATACATTTAACAATAAGGGTACGGGAAGTGGTAGTGTTACTTCGGTAGCAATGACAGTACCTACGGAATTGTCTATTTCGGGAACCCCTATCACCACAAGTGGTACATTAGCTTTATCATTAACAGCGGGGTATATAATACCTACAACGGCAAATGTTGCTCAATGGGAAAATGCTTATACAAATAGAATTACTTCATTAACTTTAAATGGTTCAAGTGGTACTGCTACGTTAGCTTCTAACGTACTAAATATTCCATCTTATACGTTAATTGGTTTAGGTGGACAACCTGCTTTAAGTGGTACGGGATTCGTTAAAATAAGTGGTACAACTATCTCTTATGACAATGCAAGTTATTTACCTTCAACGGGTGGTATAATGACTAGTAGCATTGGATTTGCGGATTCGGGGAAACGAGGTATCTATGGTACAATGGGTGGCAATGATAGTTGGTTTATTGGGGCGGGGGCTTTGGCAACTGATAATGGTTTTATTGAGATTGCTACGGGTGATAATGGTAACGAACCTATTTATGTTAGACAATATAATGGGGACCCATATACAACTGGTACGGTTACAAGAACCGCTACTATATTAGATGGAAGTGGTAATACGATATTTCCTAATACCTTGACGGCTACAACCTTAATTAAGAGTGGTGGTACTTCATCTCAATATTTAATGGCAGATGGAAGTGTTTCTACTATTACAAATAATATAACGGGAACGGGTACAATAAATGAGTTAGCTTATTTTAATACCGCATCTACGGTAGCAAGTTTATCGGTTGCAACTTATCCTTCATTTACAGAACTCTCTTATGTAAAAGGAGTTACAAGTGCCATTCAAACGCAATTAAATACTAAACAAGCAACGGTATCACTAACAACAACGGGTACAAGTGGAGCTGCGACTTTTTCAAGTGGAACTTTAAATATTCCTCAATATGCTGCTGCATTAAGTGGAACGACAAATTACATTCCTAAGTTTACATCAAGTACTGCAATAGGCAATAGTGCAATTACAGATGATGGAACTACGGTTACATTAGTTAGTAGAGCATTGAGTGGCACAAGTGCTACTTTTAGTGGATTAATTACTGGTAGCAATACAATAACAATTGGTAACGGAGTAAATACTGCAAATTCAACTTTAAATTTATCGGGAGTATCTGGAACATCTTTTGGTTTTAGTATAAATAATGATGCTAATGGTTTATCAATTGCTTGTAGTTCAGGTAATATTCCGTTAAAATTATCATCTGGTGGTATAGCTACATTTTCAAATAGTGCAGCATTTGGTTTAACTCCAAGTACAATATCTGAAGGTAAAATACTTCAATTAAATGTAGCTGGATATGGTTTATGGCAAGGTTATGGTAATATGTATGTTACGGGTAATTATTATCACAATGGTGGAGATAAATTTGCTGGTACTGGATATGCTACTTCATACACTCAAGTTCCTAGTGATGGTCGACATTTATTTCAAACTTCAAGTGCATCAGGAACTGTTGGTAATGCAGTTACTATGAATACCTTAATGACATTGGCTGCTAATGGAAACGCAGGAATTGGAACTTCTCCAATAGCACCATTAACTGTTGCTAAAGTAACTGCTAATATGGTTGCTTCAAGGTCACAAATTGCAATAACTACTGGAGGTAATTATGGAAACGTAATTGGAAGTGGTGTTGAAAAATATCTTGATTTGTCTTTTTATGGATTTACAAATGCAGAAGTAGCAAGAATTAGGTCTTGGGATGAATCTAATGTTACCCTTAATGGTTCATTAACATTTTGGACTTTACCAGCTGGTGGTAGTGTTACAGAACGTATGCGAATTACTTCTGATGGGAAAGTTGGAATTGGTTTAACTAATCCTCAAAGTCAATTACATTTGAATGGAGAATTAACTTTTACTGAGGCAGGTTATGATACTGTAAGAAAACATGTAATTTCTCATGGTCATTCAGATGGAAGTAGTCCCAATAATTATATTTCATTTAATGTGAGTAATGGAGCTGGAAGTACTGCTGAACGAATGCGTATTAATGGTAATGGTAATTTATTAATAGGAACTTCAACTGACAACGGATATAAACTTTATGTGTCAGGTACTATTTATGCTACGGGAAACATTACTGCAAATTCAGATTTAACTTTAAAGAAAAACTTAAAATTAATTGATAACCCAATTGATAAATTAATGCAATTAAATGGTTATGCTTACCAATGGAAAGCTAATGATGAGCATCAATATGGAGTAATTGCACAAGAAGTTGAGAAAATACTACCTTATGCCGTTAGTACTGGTTACGATGGCATCAAAGGAGTTTCTTATAATCAAATTATTCCTGTATTAATAGAGGCAATTAAAACTCAACAAGCTGAAATAAATACACTAAAGTCTAAACTTGCGTAATGGCATTACCCGCAAATGGTGCATTATCATTCGATCAAATAGGGGTAGAACTACAAAGAGCAAGTGGTTCTATCCTTAATATTACCACCGCAGAAACGGGGGGTTATGTAGCATTAAATCCTTATAGTACTTATAAGCCTAATGGAATTGCACCTTCTTCGGTTTCCGAGTGGTATGGTTATAATCACACCGAAGTACAATTAATACCATCCTTTCAAATTACTAAGTCAACACCAAGTGATGTTAATGTTAATACTAACTTTAACTTTACAATAACAGTTACTAATACTGGTACTAGTTCTACCAATGGATCGGCGGTTGTTGTAACCGATGTGATGCCCGCTAATATGCAATTTGTAACTTATAATGCACCGGGATGGAATGTAAACTCATTTGGTACAACTATTCAAGCGACAAGAAGTGATGCTTTAGCACCAAACAATTCTTTTCAACAAATTGTATTTACCGTTAAGATAGTTAATTGTGCAGCGGGTGTTTATTATAACCAAGCTAATGTTTATGGTGGTGGTACTACGGGTACTCAATATTCAAACACAACAACAACAAATGTAAGTTTGTTTTATGCTACCATTAGTTTAACAAGGTCTATCCAAAAGAATGATTGTGGAGCATTTTGTGTTGGTACTTATGTTAACGTAACATCTCCTTCATTTACTCGTGGTTCATGTATCTCTCAAGATGATGCTAATGCTTTAGCTTCAAGTGATGCTAATAATTGGTTAGATGCCAATGGGCAAGCCATAGCAAATGCTAATGGGTCATGTAATTGCAACCCCCCATCATATACCCTAACTAAAACATTAGATACACCTTTGCCTATTTATTTAAATGCGTCAATGCAATGGTTTATTAGATTAACAATTCAAAATAATAATACTGTTGGTACGGTAACAATAAGTGATGACGTATCAAGTCATCTTAATATTGTTAGTCATACTAAACCAGCGGGATGGTCCGTATTTCAATCGGGAGGTACAATAAGTTTTTACACAAGTAATACATTAACAGTAGGTAGTACTTATGATTTTTATATCACTGGTAATGCTAATACGGTTGGTATATTTACTAATAGTGTTAATGTTAGTGGTGGTGGTGGTAATAATGTAACTGCAAGTGCTACGCTTCAAATATTAACTCCTCCACAACCAACATTTACTAACTTTATTGAAACCAATAATGCAAACCCTGTATTTAAGCCAAGTAGTAATACTTTTGCGGTTCACTTAGTCGATGATAATACTATTCGGCATAGCATACAAGTTACTATTAACAATGTAAGTGTAGCAACTAATAGTGTTAGGGTAGGCAAGGCTTATGGTAGTTCAATATACCCTATTGGCGGTGGATCAAATAATGCGGGATGGACTTACAATGGAACAGAGTTTACTAACAATACTACCTTATCACCCGGTACTTATACCATTGGGTTTGTCGATTATAAAGTAACTAACTTTGGATTCTTGGGTGTAGAAACTGCATCACACCAATTTATTTTATATTATAATAATAATCAAATAACAAATTCATTTAGTCAATATAATGTTGCTGGTAGAGCCAAGATTGATTTAAGATTATTTTGCGGGTTTGGTGGAGTTAATAATAATTGGTTAGGTAATTACATATTTGCTTTAGATTTTAATGGAGGTTCTACTAGTTTTCATTCATTTGCGATTACCGAAATTTATTCTAAGAATTGGCTTATAATGACATTATACCCCACTATTGGTTCGGGTGTGGCAATGAGTGGATATGAGGTTTTCCCAAGTGGATTTAGTTTAGCTAATTATAATGCAAGTGTAACTTATAAATTATTTGGTCAATGTAGCATTTTCAATTCAAATTCAATAGCTTACGAGTGGGGTTATCCATATTATTATGGCTCAACTGTTAGTATCGTTATAGATTACAATGGAATAAATGGAAGTTTTATAACTTGCTAATATCAAAATAATTAACTTATATTTGTTGTGTAATCAATATATTATATGGTTGACAAGTATCGCAAACTAATAAACAAACAATACAAAATGAAGAAATCGTACAAAGACCTATTTATGGTTGTGGCTTACATTGCTGGTAATATCTACAATGAAGAAACAAAAGGTCAAAAGAAATTAGGGATTATTCGTAAAAAGTTACAGTCCTATTTAGATGCTTATAATGAAGATAGAGATGCTCTACGTTTAGATTGTGCTTCTTGTGATGATAAGAATAATGTTATCATGGATGAGAAAGGGGAGTATAGTTATTCTAAAGAGAATCTTGCTAAGTTAAGCAAACAAATAAAAGAATTAAGTGACAAGGAGTTTGATTATCAAACAATTGTTATTAATAACCCAGCCGAGTTAGATCAATACGTTTTCCTTAATGGATGGGTTAGTGGAGTAGAGTTTAAAATAGAAGAAGAAATAGAATTATAAGATATGGATTACATTGTTCGTATAAAGCCTATTGAGGCATTTGGTACTATTGCAACTCGTTTGCATATTCGTTTATTCTATGTGCTATTTGGTACAAATCAAACTTGTTTCTTGGAATACAAAACATTTGATGGTGCATCTATGTACACTAAGAACCTATTATTACCCGATAGCATTGTAGCTAAGTGGGGTACGAATGATGACTTAATCTTACAATATATCATTAAAGCCGAAGGTGTTGTTATTGATGACTCTCCTGTATTCTTTGCTGATGAGCAGGCCCAACTACAAACAAAAGAACAATTAGCAACTCCTACTGAGGTTGATTATCAAACCACAAGTGAGATTGTTAATGAAACAATTGCAAGTAAAATTGTTCCACCTTTAAATGCTAATGTATAATGGCCTTAAATTTCTCACATTGTAAAGGTGATACATTTGATCAAGTAAACTTTGAATTAAAGGTTAATAATGTTGCTAAGAATCTTACGGGGGCAACAATAAGGATGCAATTACGCAAGACTGCGGATGATGCAACTATCGTTTTATCTTTAACATCGGTAGGTAATGCAGGTATTACAATAACATCACCAACAACGGGTTTATTTAAAATAAATTCCCAAGTCATTAACATACCTGTTTCTGATTATGTATATGATATTGAGATTACATTTTCTGATGGTACGGTTAAAACATATATATCTGGTTACTTTACAATCACCCAAGAAATTACAAGATAATGGCTAACGATATTATAGATGTAGTAATTTCTGATAATTCGGATAATGTTACAATTAATACAGTAATTAATAGTGATGTAATTGATTTAATTGTTACCGACAATAGAGATAATGTCTTAATCAATGCAACTCCTAATTTATTTACAATCAATGTATCAAATACATCGGGTAATATCATTGGTTCAAATTATTATTTAGCAAGTACATTAAATGCTTTACCCGCAGTAGGTGATCCAACTATTTTGTATGTTGTTAATGATACTAATAAGATTTATCGTTCAAGCAATTCATTATATATTGAAATTTCGCCTACAAGTTCAACAACTTGGGGAAATATTGGTGGAACATTATCAACCCAAACTGATTTGCAAAATGCTTTAAATGCAAAAGCACCTTTAGCATCGCCAACATTTACGGGTACGGTTAGTGGAATTACTAAGGCAATGGTAGGCTTGGGAAATTTGGACAATACTACGGATTTATTAAAGCCTATTAGTACTGCGACACAAACTGCCTTAAACTTAAAGTATGATGCCTCTAATCCAAGCAATTATATTACGGGAATTACAAGCGGTAATGTAACTACGGCATTAGGTTTTACTCCTTATAATGCAACTAATCCAAGTAATTATTTAACTGCAATAACAAGCGGACAAATTACAACTGCTTTAGGATTTACTCCAAGCAATGATTCATTAGTAGTTCATTTGGCTGGAACTGAAACAATTACGGGACAAAAAACATTTAACCCAAGTGTAACGGCTTCTTCTGCAATAGCAAGAGGAACTTATTTAACTCCTACATTAGTAGCAAGTGCTAATAGTGATGTATTAGTAGGACTTGATATTCAACCTACGTTTACTAATGGTGCGTTTTCGGGGGTAAATAATTATGCTATTAGAGCTAATGGAAAAATATTTGCTTTTGGTGTATTAGAACTTGGAAGAAATTCATCAAGTACTGGTAATTCACAAACTACATTATATGCTGATTCAAACGAAACAACATTAATAAATAATACTAATGGAGCAAGAATTTCATTTAGAATTCAAAATACTGATGTAGCTAGATTTTTTCCAACCACTGGAAACTTCACCCTACAAAACGGTGGAACATTTACAGATGCAGGATATCGTTTAGATGTAACGGGTACTTCAAGAATAACTACTTCTTTAAATATTGGTGGAACGACAACGGATGCTTCGGCTATTTTACAAGCTGATTCAACAACTAAAGGATTTTTACCTCCAAGAATGACAACTACTCAAAAGAATGCAATATCAAGTCCAGCAACGGGATTAGTTGTTTATGATACTACCTTAAATAAACTATGCGTAAGAACTGCTTCGGCTTGGGAAACTTTAACATCTTTATAATAATAAAATGAAACTAATACAAGAAGTATCAATTTGGAACAATGGTGTTAATAAAAAAGCAACCATTTTAAATGCCTATGCTATTAACGTAGTTTTAAATGAATCAGCTACTTTCTATTATAGTTTATTAGAAAAAAATGAAGATGGCTCTCAAGGACAAGTATTAACTCAAGGGAATATTACAATGGCTGGAGATAACTATGTCGATTGGATTCAAGATGAGTATGTTTGGAATTTTATTGCAGAAAAATTAGGTTTAGTTATTTTAGGTGATTATGTAATACAAGAAGTATCTCAATAAATATAATGATGGATTTTGAATTTAAAGATGTAGTGTTACCGGGTATATTTTCTGCTTTAAGTGGGTTTTTCGGTTGGATTGTAGGTAGAAAGAAGGAACACGTTGAAGTTCAAAAGACTGAAATAGAAAACGTATCCGATGCAATTAAGTTATGGCGAGAAACCGCTTTAGAATTAAAAGCCGAGGTTGCAGAATTAAAGACTAAGGTTGAAACATTGACAACCGAGATTCATACATTAAGAGCCGAAAACGTAGAGTTACGCATAAAGCTTGGTTTGACAAACGAAGATAAATAATGGTGACTTCACAACAAGCACAAAAGAAATATGGATTGCCCTCACAAAGCAATCCTTTTCTGATTTTGTGGGATATTCCTTCTGAATTAGAAATTGGAGTAATCCCTAAAAGAATATATTGTAATAAGGATATGGTAAAGCCTCTTGAACAAGCATTTAAAAACTTGATCGAACGTGACCATGTAAATGAATTAAAAACATGGGATGGATGTTTCAATATTAGAAATAAAAGAGGCTTAAATTCTATGTCTTTACATTCTTGGGGAATAGCAATAGATGTAAATGCTTTTGAAAATGGGTTAAATCAAACACCAAAATTATCTAAGGAATTTGTAGAATGCTTTACAAGTTCTGGATTTGATTGGGGTGGAACTTGGACAAGAAAAGATGGTATGCATTTTCAATTATCTAAAATTTGACAAATTATGGAAAATAAACGTGCCAAATTCGGAAATTTGCAGAGTTACTTATTATTATTTAGCATAAAAAAATTAACATTTTTGTTTATACTTTCTTGCATTATATCTTGTAAGCCTTCTAAGATAACTACTATTGTATCCGAAAAGATACGAATTGATACGATTAGTGATTACAAAGTAATTACTAAATACAATGCTATTCATGACACACTAACAATTGACAATCCTTGCGATTCTGCGGGCATCTTAACGACTTTCTACTCAAAGATAACACTACCACAAGGCAAGATAATTATAAGGTCTTACAAGGGCAACATTCAAGCCACAATAAACATTGATTCTATTGCAAGTGTTTATGAGAAAAAGTATCGTAATATAGAAACATCTAATGTCACTAATTCTTCAAAAATTGTGACAAGAAATATTATCCCATCGTGGGCAATAATTACCATTTTAATTGAGAGTTTAATAATAGGTGGATATTTATACTTTAAGTATCTATTTATGCGTTAAAATAAACTAATGGAACAAAAAACAATTGAACGTATTCAAAAGGTAAGAGAACATTTCTTTTCTACCAGTCTAAGTAACAAAGACTTTCACAATAACTTTCATGAGTTATATGGGTATAAACAACCCAATGGCTTGCGTAAGTTTATGATTGAGCATGGTATATTAACAAGCACTCGATCCGAGTTAGCAATTAATCAAGAATTGCCTCCAACAATAGTTGATTATAACATTGATTTGCTTGATAACTTTGGAATTGAGCAATCTATTGGTAAGGAGTATTTACCAACAAGGTTGCCAGATAATTTAAAAAGAATTGGAATCTTATCCGATATTCATTTTCCTTATCATGACCTTCAAGCTTTAACTTGTGCAATTAAGTATTTAAGAGAACAAGAAATTGATTGTTTGTATCTAAATGGCGACATCCAAGATTTTTATTCTATTAGTAGACATGAGAAAGACCCCGATATGCGTGACTTCAAACGTGAAGTAGATATGAATAGGGAGTTCTTACAAAAGCTAAGGGATATATTTAGAAACATTCCAATCTATTACAAGCTTGGTAATCACGAAAATAGATTTGCTCGTTCACTACAAGTACAAGCTGAGGAGTTTGCTCAATTGCATGATTTACAATTTGATATATTCTTTCGTTTAGATAAGTTAAATATTACATTAGTAGATGAGTGGCAAGGGATGCAAATGGGTGATTTATTAGTGTTGCATGGCCATGAGTTATATGGTGGGGGAGGAGTTAATCCTTCACAAAACTTATTTAACAAAACATTGTGTAATACTTTAATGGGCCATGTACATAGAACAAGTAGCACACAAAAGAAGACTGGATTTAAAGAATTTATTAATACTTATACCACAGGGTGTTTAACTATCCTAAGTCCTAAGTATATGCCATTCTCAATGCACAACCATGGGTTTGCAATAGTGACTATTGACAAAGGAAAGTCAAGTGTAAATAATATTCAAATTAGAGATGGGAAAATTGTCTAAACTATTGACAAACAACTAAATAATAGTACATTTACTATTGCGTTTCATTTTGTGTTTGTTTTGTGGTTTGGATTGCAAGGGTGGCAAGTATTGTCACCTTTTGCATTAACAAAAATCCCCAAGGTCAGAAACCAAGGGGATTAATTCAACCATGAAATCAAATTTAACCCTTATCTTAAAATGGTGACTTTTTATCGAAATTATTAGTATCTAATATCTTACTTGTTGCCACATCAATATACATCTCGGCGGTTCTTGTGTCACCATCTCTATTTTTCATGAATATGTACTCAATAGTATTATCAAATTGTACATTGGCATTACCTTCTTCTTTAGCTTTCTCATACTTATAATAGTCATCTCGGTATAAACCTATTACTACCGAGGCATCCTGTTCTATTTGCCCACTTGACCTAAGATCACTAAGCCTTGGCCTATGGGTATTCCTTGATTCGGATGCACGATTTAATTGTGCTGCACATAAAAAGGGAATGTTTAATTTCTTAGCCAACTGTTGTATCTTCTTGGATACACTTCCTACCACCGCAGTTTCTTCATTGCTCCTAATTGAATTATCGGTTAGCAATTGTAAATAATCAATTACTACCATGTTAATTCCTTTCTCCCTAACAATTTTTTGAATTAAAGAAGATAAATAATTAATATCCCTATTAGCACCATCATACCATGTTATTGGCAACTTTTCAAGCTTACCTACGGCATCTCTTTGAATATTTGTGAATTGTTCAATATTAATTTTGCCAGTCTTGATTTTAGAGTAAGGAGTAGAGTCATCTAATTGTCCACTAATCATTCGGTAGATAAGTGAGATTACAGGCATCTCTAATGACAAAAATAAAACTTTATTATTCATTTGTGAGGCATGGCGAGAATGCTCTAATAGACAAATGGTTTTACCTTGGCCGGGTCTTGCTGCAAACAATACAACATTACCTTTTAACCAACCACCTGTAACATCATCTAATATCTTATACCCCGTAGGCACACCACTTAGTGATCCATTAGTCATTACATCACCAATTGTGGTTACGGCAGTCATTAGGGCATCCTTCATTTCAATGATTTCATTAGAATCATTCTTAATAAGGTCGTTACCTATTGAGTTTGTTATTTTATCCACAAGTGTAAAGTAATCATGTCCATTTGCTAAATCATTATTTAGTTCCCTTGATAAATTTAGCAAATCCCTTTTACCTTTCAATTCGGCTAAGTAAATAAGTAACTCATTTGCATTTAATGGATTTCTACTTGTTGTGGCCCCTAAGATTAATGCCCAATCATTACTTCCTTGCGTTTTAAGCCTAAGTACAAGGTCGGATAAGGAAAACGTACCACTCTCTGAAAATAATTCAATACAGGTCAAGTAAATGGCCTTGGTGGAGGCAAAGTGAAATACATCTGGTTTGATTGCCTTTTGGCATTCTTTAGTTAATGAAGGGTAATTACAAAGAAGTGCGATAACTTCCTTCTCCGCATCTAAATCTGCGAATGATACTTTATTATTTGATTTCATGTTATTTTGTTATTCTAAAACTTAAAAGGATTTTCTTTTGTTTGGATAACTCTTGGCAAGTAAATTTCATCTTCCCATGTGCGTTGGTTAAGGTAGGTTATAGGGTCTTTCCTAAACTTAACATCGGGGGTGTACTTAATATAATAAGGCAATGTTTCCATAATCTTATTTATCTCTGAAATGGAACATCTAAGAAATTTGGCCTCTACTTTAACTCTATTGGTTTTTTTATTATATAAGTTCCAAAACTTCTCAAATAATACTTCCTTCTCATTAACTTCTTTAAGAATTTCATTAGCATCTACCTTAGATATTAATGGCATCTCAAATGGTTTATCTTTAGGATATATCAATTCAAGTCCGGGTGTGCAATGTAATCTTGAATCATTTAAGCTATCAAGTAATTCTTGATCCTTAATGGCCAAATTTAATTTACTTAAAATTTCTTGAAGAAAATCCCCAAGTCCAATTTGATTTTTCATAATTGCGTTTGTTTAATGTGCCAATCTTTAAACTTTTTTATTTTAGCGAATGATTGATATTGATCACGACCTTTGCTATTCTTTAACCGATATACCCAGTAGGTAAGAGTGTAATGAGTATTCTCCATGATTATCCCATCAAACACTTTTACATTAAACAAAGGTTTATTATTGGAAATATATTCTTCTACCCAATCAATTGCCATTAAGTTATAATCTTCTTGCGTTTTCATTGTCAATTTATAGCTTTACTTTGTGACATAATTTGTCGAATTTTACCCTCATTATGTGACATTTTCTCAATTAATGATGGTTTATACCGACTTATCATCAAAAGTTACAAAAAGTACAAATTTTGTCAATTGTATTTAATGTTATTAAAATAAATTACTCTTAGGTGTGTCAATATTTTCAGACAACATATCACCCTCATCAATTATCCAATTATTAAACTGATCCTCAGAAAACGTAGCACCCACCATTAAGGTTTTAAATGCTTGAAAGTACTGGTCTAAATCGACATCAAAGTTATCAAACTCAATGTTAATAGTCGTGCCATCCGTTGTTAGGCTTAAACTTGTTTTTTTAGTTGTCATTGTCTTGTTGTTTTACTCTCGTTAAAAATATAAAAGTAATTCTTACTCTCGTTGATTTAAAGTGGTTATTCGGAATTTCCGAATTACTTCATTCTACAACATATTTTAGCCTCCCATGACTCGTGTACAACCTTAAATCAATTGTGTCTGGGTAAATATCCTCTTGGGTAACTATTCCAAATTCTTCATAAGGCTTAAATACCGAGGCTTTCTTCGTGTTCATCTTTTGTGTTGGGGATAACGACATACTGATAAGCAAGAATAACGCAAGCATTAACATTAGGAATACTTTTAAGTTCTTCATATTCCGAGATCATCTTTTCGATGACTTTTAGGTTTAGCACCCATTGTTGTCTTTGAATCTTGTCCATGCAACTTTTGATAAGAGATATTTAATTGTTTTAAGAGATTTTCTCCAAACTGGGTATATGTTACCCCTAATTGATTTGTTCTGAATTGGTGCGTTTTCATTTTAAAAAAGATAAGATTCTAAAAAATATTGTGATACATCGTGAGTAGGCATTGGGCCAAAGAACTTTCTATAGGCATCCATTGCTTGACCTACCTTAGTTAATCCACGTTGTCTAAATTCATCGGTAACATTAAATAAAGCTAATCTATTAGTGCCTTTTTCAATGACAATAAATGCCATTCTTTTTCCTGTAAGATGCTCATAAATAGTAGTTTGTGAATCATAATTATATTTAGTGGATGAGTACTTGAAATCATCTAGTGAAGTTGTAGTCTTTAAATCATAAATCATGTCACCATTTATAATGTCACACTTAGCTTTCCACATTAGATCACCAAAGCTACCAATAACCGGTACTTCATATTGAACACCATTATCCCAAACTAATTTAGATAAATCCTTGTTGCCTCTTAAAGCCGAAACCATTTGGTCTACCTCATCGGCCTCCTTCTTTAATAACATGAAGTCCGAGTTATAATCCTTGCAAGCATCTTTGTAAATGTTAGTGGTTCTTGTGGAGGCATCAATTAATACAAAGTTCTTTAACTTTAATGGTTCTAAACAAGCGGTGTGAAAGTAACTTCCTTGTAACATTGCCAATGTAGGCTCACTCTTTTGCCCAAATGCTTTAGGATTCCTAATTAAAGTTCCTATGTCTGAATTAGATAAGTATGCACGACCTAAGCCATTGTAATACTCATTGTCATCCTTTAATTTTTCAATTACTTGTTCGTTAGTCATTTGCTTTTTTTTCTAAATAGTTAGATAATAATTTAAGTACCCCAGCGAAAAGAACCATTATGGTTTGGCAAGCTGCATACCAAAAGATAAAATTGATTTTGTCTTCTAAACTCATTTGAAACTTATTTTATATTTTTTCTGAAAGTAAACCTTAACAATACCTTCGGGTGAATGCTCGTAAAAATCCGAAGGGAATATATCATTATGCATAAACAATAATAACTCAAAAACTTGTGTCCAAAGAACATCACTTAGGATGTCGCTTTCTTTTTCTAATCTATCATTCATTGTACCATTCTTTAGCAATCATTTCTAATTCTTCTTGAACCTGTGGATCATTAATCCTTTTAAATGCGTGAGATTGAACAATAGCCGAGGTGTATTCTCTTGCTCTATAAGGTAGCTTACCTTTATTGTTTAATGACTTAGCAACCTCGGCATAAAGTTCCAAGTACCCCCTACTACGGGGGATTGGAAGTACATCTTTTAATTTTGTCATAATACGATTCTAAATGCTAAAATATTATTAATGGGGATCATCATGGTTGTTACCGTTTTATCCCCACTAACTTTATTGTTTGTTTTAAATGGTGCTGGATGCTCAATGATTACCGAGTTGTGACTATCGGTAATGTCAATGATTCGTGAAGAAACTACTTCTTCTAAATTGCCTAACTTGTAGGTCATTCGTGCCACCTTCCCAATACTTTTGGAAATAGTTTTAGCTAAAGGATTTTGATTTTGTAGCATGATTAAAATGGAAGTGGATTATTATCATCCGATTTAATAACATCAAATTGTGGGGCCTCATTTGGCATTGCAAACTTAGCCTTGTATTGAGCAGAGCCACTTATCTTATCGGCCAACCAATCTGGTAGAGTCATAAATGTTTCTTGGCTCCAATTATCAAAAGATAAGATACGTTGTGGTGTAATTGCATCCGGGCAATTAAATCCTTTAGGTAATGGAGTTACACCGGCTAAGTTAGCATATACCTTTAAACCATCTTTGCTTGCCTTGTGGACAATGTTAAGCATACAAGGTACACCAATCAATTTGGTGATGTCAAAGTTAGATGCCTCCGCATCCGAGAATTGCTTTCCCCTCCATGAAGTAAGAATTGCTCTTAATGATGCCTTTTCGTGCATTGACAAAGTAAACTCTTTAGAGAATACAAATGGTTGCTCACCTTTTTCTTCGGAGAATATTGCTTTCTCATTAGGTAGTTCCCAATCAATCATTACCTTGTGCATTGTTTTAGATTCACCCAAGATAATCTCGGTAATTGTTCCAATTTCAATCATTCCGTAGCAACGTGCAACGTGATTACCTGCTGGAATAGTTTTGCGTTCTTTTGTACTCGATCCTTTTTGTGCGATAATAGCCATGTTAGTTAATTTTAAATTGTTCTAATAAAATGTTAAACTCTCTTTCTGTTATTTTAATATACTTCTTACGAATAAAGTAAGCCTCAATTCTATCATTGACCGCACCAAGTAATCTGCGTTCAATATTTTGAAATGAGTAATGGTGATAACATAAATTGTTATAATCTATCTTAACGGCAAATGTGTTGTCGTTGGACTTATAAAAGAAGTCTTTAATTTTCTTTGCCATTAGCATAATGTTATTATAAAGTCCTTTTCTGTAAAAACAATATAACCTGTTGTACTATTTACAATTCCCTTATAACCATGCTCGGAAAGTTTCCTTGCAACGACTGAATTATATTCGCCTTGTAAAGTAATTGGGCAATTTAAATAAAATGAAACCACAAAGAAGGTATTAAGGCTTAACCCTAATTCTTCCATTTTTGCGTTAAATTGTGCGATTTTTTCGATCATGAGATATATTTGTTTGTTTTGTGATACAAATGTAAACATTAATTAATTAAAAACAATAATACATTAAATAAATTTCAATAAATAATTATTAAAAGGCATTTAGTAATGCCATGCCCTTCTTTTGGATTGGGTATAGTCTTGTTTTTTAAGTTGATGTATTTCTTCTTCTTGTGATTTTATGACCTTTGTTAAATTTTCAATGATTTTATCTTTGATATGAATATCTGCGTGTAAATCAGCATTAATATCATCTAATTCATTATATTTTATTTCTAACTCTCTAAAATCATCTAATAATACAAAAGTCTTATACATATCTGTAAGGTGTGTTATTTTTATTTGAACCATTTAATTTTCCCCTTAATGTTGAATAATTACCTCCTATTAAACCATGAAGTTCAATTAATCCATAATAATAAACTCCAGTATTAATATCAATAATAATTCTACTTTTTGAATGATTAGAACCCCTTGGGGCATTTCTTTTCATTAGATTTGATTGATTAATTCTCCATTCTAAAGGTCTAATAACTCCATACATTGGATTATTTTTTCCAGATAAAAAAGGTTTTCCTTTATTCCATGGAATTGAACCTAATCTATTGTGTCCATTTTCTTTAATTGTTTTTTTTAAAGATATTGATATAGCTTTTTTTTGTTCATCACTTATCTTTTTCCCTTTATGAACTAAACTAACTTTTAACTTTGTCGACTCTGATTTTGCATACCCCTTAATTTCGCCATTAGGTAAAGATAAATTTAGTCCCTCATCGCCTAATACTTGAAATTTATGTCCATAAAATGCCTCGTATTTATATCTATCAATTTCTTCGCATTCAAATATTATTTCAAACTTATGATTATCCCATCCATATTTTATTATAGAATGCTTTATTTTATATTGACATCCAAGTTTTGCATTTTTATACCTATAAATTCTATCTTTTAAATCAACGGTAGATCCAATATATATTTTACCATAAGGATTAGTTATTTGATAAATAAATGCTTTACGATATTCCATTTTCTATTAAGTCTTTTTTTAATCTTGTTAAATATAAAATATTATCCATTTGTTCCTCAATCGCAGAATCAATCCATTGAATAGTGGTAAAATCTGTCCTGTCCAATGTTACACCATATTTTTTTATTCCAACCTCAGAACGAGATTTTATTTTATCTATTACAGACTGAACAATACTATCCATTTATTTCTACATTTAAGTTAATACCATATTGAGCCAACAATTCGTTCATCTCTTTATTTAATTTGTCTTTTTGATCACTTGGTAATTCATCCATGTGTAGTCCGACCTTGAAAAAGTACTCCATAATATAACTGGCTTGTACGAATTGCTCCAATACATTTCCCATGTCAACCCCTTCGGTATCTTTGTTAGTAAATACATGATCTACGGATTTTTCTAATTCTCCTTTTAATTGATTAGACAATAATTTAACCTTCCTTACATTGCTAATATTTCTTGCCCATTTGTCTTCAATGAAGTCTTGCATAAAATTACACAAACTGTAAAATGTAAGATAGTTATGTGATTCTTGCGTTGTCATAGCTTTTCTATTTCTTGTTTAACTTCTTTCCAATATGTAACTTCTGGTTGCGTGTCATTATACTTTAAAACGATAAACAATATCTCATCTACTGAAATTAATGCACAATCTTTAGCATCTTCTAATTCATTTAATAATGTATCAAAATAAAATCTATTAAATAATTGTTCCGCTTTTTCTTTTGGTGTCATAGTATTGCAAACATTATAATTAAAACAATTATTGCAATTGTGCCATAATAACACACATCTGATGATGTATCATAGCTATGAGGTTTCTTGCCTTGCATCTCAATTAATCTAAGAATGTGGATAAATAACTTCTTTCGGGGGTGTCTTCCCAATTGTCAATTGCCCGGTTGTTAGCGGTGTCAATCTCATTCTCAGTAAATAAGAATTTACATGGGCCATTGGGCATTCTAAGGATTACGGCAAAGTACTCACTATTAGCACCTACCTTTTTGTTTTGATTGTGGACAAGTGTTACCTCTCCAATTCTTACTCGTTTCATTTGCGTTTGTTTTTAAGTTTAAATAATATAATCTACTGTTTCAATTTTAAATTCTATTCTTGGATTGTCTTTATCTAATCCCTTAAATAAAAATAATTCGGCAACCTTATTGTCATTCTCAAAAGCATTAACTTTTTGTAACAAATCTAATACTGCTTTTGTGACACCATCTAAATCTGATTTGCGATTGGGGTAGTAAGCTTTCAATGTAATCTTTAGGTTTCCTTCAATTTTAGCATTTTTATACTTTATACATTGGTCAATAAAACTTTGCTCGTAATCTTTAAGTGCTTTTGTTTTATAGATAAACCTCCCCGCAATCCGATATGAATTAGATTTACTTGGCACCACTCCTAATATAGTTTCTATCATAAAAGATTTAAATACTTGATTGCAATATAAAATGTAGTAACGGCCCAAAGTATCCAAACAAAGGCCCAAAACTTAGCTACATCATTATCATCATTCCAATTCATTTTGAATTTTATTTAAAGTTTCCCATGTCGTATCAATAATGTTGTCTAAATCTTCTTCGGAGTCAAAAGAGATAACTATCTTACCATCTTTATCGTATTTCTTATCATTCTTGCAAATAAATGTAAATACTTTTGCTACTGCCCTATATTCCTCGTAAGTAATTGCTTTATTATTATTTTCCATTTTTATCATTTCCAGAAAAAGTGTTGAAAAAAAAAGGCACTAAAAAAATTTCAATGCCTTTCCCCAATCTAATCTTAAACCTATCAACTATGAATGCTAATTATTTAGTAAATAAACTCGGCAAAAATCTGGCCATAATTTACTCACATATTTGTTGGAAAATCTCTTGCACATTTCCTTATCTAATGATTCCTTAACTCTTACCGATCTAACTATAGTTGGTTCCAATTTTGGTCTACCCGCTTTTTTGGGATTTTTTTCAGTTTTTTCTTTCATTTTGTTTTGTAATTTCTTCTGCAAATGTAAACAAGATTTATTTAATAATTGCAAACAAATATTAATTATTTTTTTTATATAAATATTATTTGAAATAAATTATCAAAAAAAATAGCAAAAATGTTATAAAAATAAAAAGTGAACTAAAAAAAATTATCAAGCATAAAATAATAAATTGGTCGGTTGGATTTGTAATTTTTCCCCAAATTTTCCCGGGACTATCAGCTTTTTGGCTGAAAATCGTATAGGCCAGCTTTTCCCCTCCTTCGTTAAAATTTGTACCTGTTTTCAATAGGCAATTAAAAAAGTAATATTTCGGATTAATTTTTTGAGTATTCATTTTATAAGGTATTTATTTTGTTTAATTATCAATTTTAAAGGTCAATACTTTGCTTTTAAGCAACTTTTACATAGGTAGTAATATGATTGGATAGCTTGATTAAAAATAAGGTCTTAAATTCAATGTATTTAATAAAATGCGTTTTAGTGGTTATTATAAACGACAAAAACCCCAAAATAGGGGTTTATATCAATTTCAATAAATTATTACTTTACAGGTACCATATAAACGCAAAAAACCCTAAAAAGGGTTTAATGCAATGGATCAATTTAATTACTCTTTATTCTCTTGCAAAACAGGTAAAAAGTTTTTCCGTTTCTTTGTCTAAATTCCAAATTCCAATTTGTATTTTTTTGTTTATATAATTGTATGGGATTTGACTAATTAACATTTTTTTAGCTTGTTCTATGTTCTCAATTTCCTTTGTAATTACAGAAGCCAGGAGAATTCCTTCCCAGTTCCAAATGCTGGCCAAAATTTGATCGGTTTTTTTAATTGTAAATTTCATGATTGTTATATTTAAATTGTTAAAAATTATATTTAGTTAAATCTGTAATTGCAAAACCTGTATTATCTTTTTTGGCCTTACCTTTTGCTTTTAATCCCAGAATTACGCCTTTATTTGAAATCATTTCGATGTCTGTTTTATCGCCATCAATAACTGGGAAACCTAATAAGCTACCAGGCATTTCGTTCTTAAAAACTGCTGAAACGTTGATCCCTTCATTTAATGCTTTTTTAATAATATTTAAATCTGAATTTTCGGCAAGGGATAGAGTTACAAAGTAATTTTCGCAATCCTTATATTTTAGGGCCTTACCGTATATTTTCGTGTAATCGTAATAAATCAAATTAGGCAAGTCTAAAATATTAAAATTCAAA
>Ga0209191_1000392_pt1 | contig 34434 bp, 38 predicted proteins | sample S_130626_EF_Meta_FD_187320 | JGI IMG/M metagenome (GOLD analysis project Ga0209191, IMG submission 187320) | Freshwater microbial communities from Lake Simoncouche, Canada to study carbon cycling - S_130626_EF_MetaG (SPAdes) (version 2) | ecosystem: Environmental > Aquatic > Freshwater > Lake ...
ATCTGCTATTAACAAAAACAAAAATCTGGAGTATTTCTATGCCAGCGAATTATCTGACGATTGGCAAAAAGGGCAAACAGCGTATAACACGCTTCCTAAATATTGGAAGAAACTCGTTGAATATTTTAGTAAATAACTTATTACTCTAAGCTACTAGGCGGTGATATATTATATGTATCACCGCTTATCCATTGTATATCAATGGAAGAATTACTTACAATATTTCTATAGTTATTATAGCTATAAGCATCGATGCCAGCATTTGTAGCTATTAATACTGTACCAGCACCATTTCTTATCACTGTACATTTGAATCCTTGTTTAAGATTAGCAGGTATACTTATAACTATGTTAGCGCTATTATTAGCTACAATAACTTTATTATGATATGTATCTGAAAGTGAAATATCACTTGATATATAAGCCACACTAGGAGTAACTAAAGTCTGCACATCAGACTGAAGAGTATTAAACGTAGACTTAAAAGTCGTATTATCGAGAGTTATTAAAAAATCTTGGAAATCAATAATACTAGTACCTACATCAGTCTCCACAATTAAAAAATCTCCATTATTTACGTCACTAATAATAGGTAACTCTTTTATGTTGACATAAAGATTATTTTTTGTTGTACTCGCCATATATTTTATTTAATTATATAGATTGATTTATACAATTTATAATATAAATTTAACGTATGAAGATTGGTGTAGGTATTATCACTTGTAATAGACAAGACTACTTAACTAATTTATTAACGTCAATTCATCCTTGTAAAGACATTAATGAATTAGTAATTGTTAATGACGGCTCACATATTGATGATATTAATTTTAATAAACCATATTCATATATCCTAAATGATAATAATCTTGGAATAGCTAAATCTAAGAATAAAGCTATGAAACATTTATTAGATACAGGATGTGATTATATTTTTATTATTGAAGATGATACAGTTATTAAAGATACAGATATTTTTAATGCCTACATTACTGCTTCAAAAGTGACAGGTATACAGCATTTTAATTTCGGTCCTGGTACACCTTTTAACCGAAAGCAAAAGATAACTAATTTTGATTTAAATAATAGACATTTATTAGATAATGAATCAACTCCTAATCCGAAAATAACTATAGATTATAGTTTATTAAAAATTGATCTGTATGAACATATCGCAGGCGTATTTAGTTTTTTTACAAAGGAAATTTTACAGAATGTTGGATTAAATGATGAACGATTTTATAATGCCTGGGAGCATGTAGAACATACATATAGAATTATTAAAGCGAACGGTCACCCTCCGTTTTGGTGGTTTGCTGATATTCATAATAGTGTAAAGTATTTAGAAGTACCATCAGAAGCTATTACTAATAGCTCAACATCAAATAATAAAGAAGAGTGGTATAAAAATATTCATAAGGGTAGAGAACTATATAAAGAAATTCATAATTTTTATCCTAACATGACACCACATACATCAAAAAATGATGTATTAATTAGCCTCAAACAAATAAAACAAATATGTTAAACACTCTATCAGAATTAGCAGACAAATATGCAACAGATAAACGAGATTCAGATCATGGATATGTTACATTTTATGATAAACATTTTAATTCATTAAGACATCTATCACTCAATATATGTGAAATTGGTATTCTTAATCACCCTGATAAAAAGAATCGTCCATATGAAGGTGCATCACTATTAATGTGGAAGGATTATTTTTATAAGTCTGGTATTCACGGTATTGATATAAATGATCATAAGCATCTCGAACAAGATAGAATCCGCATCTATATTGCAGATCAAGGTAACCGAGAAAAATTACAACAACTATTTAAATCTGCTTTATTAGATATTATTATTGAAGATGGTAGTCACTATATGCACCATCAACAAATAAGCCTTGGTTGTCTGTTTAAGAACTTAAAACCAGGTGGTATATTTGTTATTGAAGATTTACATACATCACATTTAGATATGGTACCTAATTTTAGACAAACAACTACGGATACAAACACTCTTGAGATGTTAAAAGATTTTAATATTACAGGTAAGATTGTAAGTAATTACATGACGCAAGAAGAGCAGGATTATTTAAATGACAATATATCTAAATGTATTATAGAAGAAGGGCGTATGTCTGAGATAGCATTTATATATAAAAAATAAAATGGATAGCTTAACACTAATAACATGCTCTTATAATACACCAGATGTAACATTAACAATGTTAAAATCTTGGATGTCAGTCCATAACAAAACGCAGAGACTGATTGTATGTGATAACTCGACTAATGATGATACAAAAAAATTATTAGATGAACATCATATTCCCTATGTAAGCAGACCAGGTATGTCTCATGGTGATGGTGTAAATGAGGCGTTAAAATTATGTAAAACAAAATATGCTTTACTTGTAGATACAGACGTTATATTCTTAAAAGATCATAGTAAAATTTTTAATCAGTTTAAAAATTTAAAATTAGCTATTATGGGTAAAGTTGAAGGAGACCGTGGAGGTAAATCGATTTATAATCGTATAAATCCTTGGCATTGTTTTATTGATGTTGATCAGATTAGAGAAAATAATATTACTTTTTTTGATCAAAAAAGAATGCAAGAAAGTTTTAATACTTCTAAAATATATGATATTGGATCTACGTTTTTACAAGATATTAAAGAATATAAACTAAAAATAGGTGATATAGATTTATCAAATACGTATTACATACACTTAGAAGGTATGAGTTGGTATAAAAATAAGTATGATGGAACTCAGCCAGATACTGGTATTGATTTTGGCGGAACTCATAACAATATAGGTTATGTAAATGCACATAAACAAAAATATCAGAATTTTAAAAACGTAGAGCAGCAATATAAAGATACAAAAATATCTAATAAGTTTATTTATGAAGAACCAAAACTATTAATAAAATTTCCTACAAGAGGTCGAGTAGAGAAATTCTTTAATACATTAGATTCGTATTATAAATTATTGTCTGGTAAAAATAATGTAAAGTTTCTTATTACATGTGATATTGACGACTTAACAATGAATAATGACATTGTTAAGAATAGATTTAAAGCATATACAAACTTAGAAGTTATATACGGTAATAGTAAATCTAAAATAGAGGCTATTAACGCTGATGTTGAGCATCAGGATTTTCAAATAGTTTTATTAGCTTCAGATGATATGATACCTATTGTAGCTGGATATGATTCAATTATCATAGAAAATATGTGTATTTATTTTCCTGATTTTGACGGTGTACTTTGGTTCAATGATGGTGTGCAGAGGAATAGACTTAATACACTTTGCATTTTAGGTAAAACATATTATAATAGATTTAATTATATATATAATCCTGAATATAAGTCTCTATGGTGTGATTTGGAGTTTACATTAGTAGGTAATATACTAGGTAAACAAAAATACTTTGATAACATTATTATAAAACATGAACATCATTCTGTAACTAATAATGAAATTGATGAGACATATATACAAAATGAGGTTTATGAAAGTGAGGATAAACAAACATTTATAGCAAGAAAAAACAAACAATTTAATATTATATAAGTAATGAAAATTAAAGCATATACACTATTTACAGATTCACATAAGAAATTTTTAACTGATTATTTATTACCGACTTTTCCATATCGTGAAGAAATAGAATTAACTATATTACATCGACCACAACACTGTAGAACAGCTAGCTTTGAAACAGAAGGCTGGCACGATACAATGCGTGATAAAGTAAATTGTTTTATTGAGGGTATCCAGCAATGTAATGATAATGAAATCTTTATGTTTATTGATCCAGATATTCAATTCTTTGGAGACTTTTATGATGATATTATTAACAGTCTTAAAGATAAAGATGCAGTCTTCCAGAATGATGTTTTCGGCGGAGTTAACACTGGGTTTTTTGCTGTAAAAAATAATAAAAAGGTTCGGTCATTCTTTAAAACAATTCTAGGTAATCTAGATTCTTTTAGTCAAGAGCAAGTTTTAGCAAATTATTTACTTAATAATAGTAGTCAATTTCCTGCAATAGCTATAGATTGGTCGTTCTTACCAGCAACATATTGGACATACGGACATATAGCTGCACAACCCGGTACACCTCCAAATCCTTTTAAAGGCAGCTGGACAACAGATGCTCCAGATTTTAATGTACCAGAAAATATTGTTATGCATCATGCTAATTGGACGGCTGGTATTAATAATAAAATTAAACTACTTAATATTGTCAGAGAAAAACTTTCATGAGTATTAATTTTAAAAACTTAAGACCACCAGCTAATTACCCTATATATCCTCCATATCATAAAGGAGATTATCTTGAAGAATATTTTTATAAATTCTATAAGGAAAATAAAAATGAATTTGATAAAACAGGATATACATTAATTCCTATTTTTTGGACAAATGTTTATATAACGCAGACAAATATTAGACTAATACAACCTTACTTAGATGCATTACCTGCTGGTAAATATTTTACTATATCACAGCACGATGATGCTGTTAAAGAAAGACTTCCTGAAAATACATTAAGTTTAGAAGCAGGTGGGAATGGAAAAGGTATACCCATTCCATTAATTTGTTCACCCTTAGATGAAAAATATACACAACCTGTAGATAAAGAAATTCTTTGTTCATTTATAGGTTCTATAACACATGATATCCGCAATAAAATACATTATAGATATTCATCAGATACAGACTTTCTTTTACGAGGTAAAAACTGGACTCCTTCAGTAAATGATAATGATTTAAATACTTATATAAATATAACTAAACGTTCAAAATTTACTTTGTGTCCTAGAGGTTATGGTGCACAAAGTTTTAGATTATATGAAGTATTACAATTAACTTCTGTACCTGTTATTGTGTATGATAAAGAATGGTTGCCCTTTAATGATATGATTGATTGGAATAGTTTTTGTGTACTAATACATGAGAATGAAATAGATAATATTAAAGAAAAATTATTAAATATATCAGATCAAAAATATCAACAAATGATTAAAGCAGGTAAACATACATATAAAGAATATTTTACAATGGAAGGTATGTCAAATAATATTCTTAAAATGTTACAGCGGTTATAATATGATTACAAAAATACACATACCTAACGTACTTAAACAAGATGATCTTCAATGCTTTACTGAAATTTTTATTATTATACCTTTTATAAGTCAATCTTTATATACTAGTATAATTAAAAAAGCTAACTGGTGGAATGAAGGATTATTTACAAAGTTATTTTTTAATAATCCTATTTTTAATAGTGCATCATTATTAGAATGTGATATAGTATGTATACCATTTAAATATTCTCCTACTGATATACGGATTAATACGATTTGTAATGATGCACAAAAATATAATAAAAAAGTCGTAGCGTTTTATAATGATGATTCGATTGAGTCTTTTAAACTACCAGATAATCTTTATCTCTTTAGAACATCAGCTAATAAATCAAGCTTACTAATAAATGAGCGGATATTTCCTGCGTTTGTTCCAGATCACTCATCTATTAATAATATTTTAAACTCTTCAAATGTTAATAAGAGTGTAGGATTTTGTGGGCACTCAGAAGGTATAAGAGCAGATATATTAAATAAATTTTATAATATACTTGGTACAGAGAATTGCAACTTTACAATACGGCCAACATTTTACCATCATACAGGTCAAGTTAATATTAAAACAAGACGAGAATACTTGACAAGTATCTCAAACAATTTATTTACTTTGTGTATACGAGGTGCTGGCAATTTTTCATATAGATTGTATGAAGTGCTGTGTATGGGAAGAATACCTATTTTAATTGATACAGATACTGCGCTACCTTTTGAAAATATAATAGATTGGAAACAGTATATTATTAAAATTAAAGAAAATGAAATTGATCAATTACCTTCTATAATTAATAATTGTAAGATAAAAACTATCGATATACGGAGAATGTGGGAGGAATATTTATCACCTGAAGGGTATACTAAAAATTTTTATAGAGATATATAATATAAGATTGCATTCTATATATTAAAAATTAAATCATAATATGAGCGTTTACGTTAATCACATCTCAGGCTGTAGACATGGAAATCAGTTATGTCAGTATGTAGTTGGTAGAATTATATCTGAGAAGTTAAAATTTAAATTATTTGGTATAGATCAAAATCATAGAGAATTTTCTATGAATGGATTCGATCTTAATTACAATCAACCAGAATTTACATCTTATGATACACCTATACAAAGAATAGGTACAAGCAGTAATTATAATTACTCTACGACTACAGAATGGGCACATCCAGACTTTGATCTCGAAGCTATATGTAACGATACTACTCCACGTAAAATTATTTTAGAAGGATTTTTTCAAAGACAAAAATTCTTTATACCTTACAAAGAAAAAATTAAAGAATGGTATAATTTTATTACATATGATACACCTACTGATCATGCAGCTGTTCATATACGATTAGGTGATTTAAGATCATCAAATCATCCTGACCTACTACCTATCGAATATTATCAACAAGCATTAGATAATCTCAATTTTAATAGACTCACTATATGTACTGATACACCTACAGATAGTGAATACATTCTGCCGTTAATTAAAAAATATAATGCACAAATTTTTACAGGTGATGAACGAGAGACAATTTGTTTTCTCGCTTCACATAATAACTTAGTATTAAGTGTCGGTTCGTTTAGTTTTTGGGCAAGCTTATTTAGTGAAGGTCAAAATATTATTAATGCTATACCTACAAAAGGTAATAATCGAATCGATCCAGAAAACGGCGTTGATCTATTAATACAAAGTCCAAGCCATAAATACATAACTTTATGAAATTAATAAAAGGCACATCCAAAGGATTTTTTGGAGTTGCAAATGATACTGCAAGACACATTTCACAGTGCATACAAAATAACGAAGAGTGGTTTATCGACTGGGGAGATGAAACTCTATATCATGATTCTACTTACGGGGATAACGTTTGGGAATATTATTTTAAACAACCATTTAAGAAGAACACACCGTATCAAGTAGTACAAGACTATACCGAATTAGTATTATTAAAAGATAGTAGTTTTAGATCTACAATGAATTATATCTATACTAATTATTTTATTCTTAACGAGGATACAGAAAGTAAAATATTTAATAATTATAAATTATTTGAAGAAAATAAAGTATTAGGAGTTCATATAAGACGTACAGATAAATTTTTAGTAGGAATGTATGGTACTACATATAGACATACACCTGTTGATTTAGAATTATTTAAAGCGGAAATAGATATGGTAGTAAATGACTACGATTATATATACCTCGCAACAGATTGTACAGATACTGTTAAATATATAAAAGACCTATATGGTAAAAAAGTAATATGTAATATTAATGCAATACGAGGTAATAATACAACCAGTATTCATAATAACTTTAAAAATCTATCTGGCTATATAAAAGGCCTTAATGTACTTACAGATGTAATTTATTTGTCAAAATGCAAACATTTAATAAGATCATCATCTAATGTATCTATAACATCTCTCTATCTCAATTTAGATTTGACTTGGCTTAATGTTAACGAAAAATATCATAACGACTCTGAACAAGAAATTCTATGAAAACTAATTGGCCTACTTTTAACGAATCGATGAAGTTATCTTTAGAGTATAATAATTCTAGAACTCAACAGAGTAAATGGGATTTATTAATTAATAGATATAACATAATAAAAGAGACAATATCCGTACAACCTAAAATACCAAAAATTATACATCAAATTTGGTTAGGTGGTAATATGCCTCCTAGAGAACAAGAACTATGTGAGCAAGTTAAAAACTTTGCGCAAGATAATGGTTGGGAGTATTTTTTATGGTCAGATAAAGATATTAATAAATTAAGTGATTTTAAAAATATAAATGAGTGTAATAATACACCGAATAATGGGCAAAAATCAGATATTTTAAGATCTCAAATTTTATATGAACGTGGCGGTATATATCTAGATACAGATTTTATATTGTTAAAAATGTTCGATAATTTATTAGATTTAGATTTTTTTTGCGGGGTAGCGTATGATGGTTATCCGAGTTTATTTAACGGTCTTATAGGATCTACTCCAGGTAATAAAGTAGCAGCAGATATGTTAAATTTAGATATGCAGGTAGGTTATAGTGACGGTATGGATGTTATTAATACAACTGGACCTTATTTATTAACAAGAAAAGTCTTTAAACATATTGAAGAGTTTAATAATATGTTAGTTTTACCTGTATCTTTCTTTTACCCCTTTCCTAATACTGACATTAATAAGCAACCTGATTATAAAGTATATATTCAACCTGAAACAATCGCCTGTCATTTATGGGCAGGATCTTGGATGTAAAATATTATGAATATAGATAATTTTATTACAGGAGAGAGATTTCAAGCATTAGCAGATGTTTCTATTATACCTGAAGGTGAAGCTGTAGGGGAAAGTAACTGTGATTTTGTAGTTAAACAGCAGATAAATAATAATTACAATACATTTTATTACAACAATTATACAGCGACATTACCTGATTATGTTCAAAACGCACGAATAATATTTGTAAATACATGGACTTTAGATAAGTTTTTTAATACTATTTTTCCTTTATTAAAAAATAAATATATTTTTATATCGCATAACTCTGATTCTGCTTTCACTTCTACTTATGCTCATTATTTAGATAGTGGTAAAGTATTAAAATGGTATAGTCAAAATATAGCATGTAATCACACAAAATTATTTGCTATACCTATAGGTATCGCAAATCAACAATATTCACACGGTAATTTAGGTTTATTAAAACAAATAATTGATACTTCACATAGTAAAGAATATCTAGCATATAAAAACTTCGATATATATACTAATTTTCAAATAAGAAGTCATATAGATCATATAACTACACAAAATGGTATACCTATGAATAATAGAGTAGATCAACCTAGTTATCTAACTAATTTAGCTAAATGTATTTTTTGTATAAGCCCACCTGGGAATGGAGTCGATTGTCACAGAGTTTGGGAATGCTTATATTTAAAAACAATACCGATTATAAAATACAACGATAGCTTTATACAATTTAAACATCTACCTATATTATTTATAGATGATTGGAGTACTGTGACAGCAGAATTTCTCAATAAGGCATCAGTTAATTTTCAAGCAAACTGGAAAAGTAACTTAACAGAGTTAAATATGTTAGACTGGAAAGATAAAATTTATGATTAACAAAATATGTACTGTGCTTATAACAAATGATGCTTATTTTAATAGATTGATACAAACACTTAATAATATATTATCTTACGACTATCAAGGTGATATATGTATTGTTATAGGTGATGATTTATTAAACTCAGATAAATTGAATCACTTTCTATTAAAATTAAGTAATATTACTATAAAACATTTTCCTGATATTACGTTTACTGAGGAATTTAATAATAAATTTTATTCATTAAACCGTGAGGAATTCTGGTCACAAAAAAAATTCCAATATCATAAATTAAATCTTTTTGATACTTTCTTTAAACAGTGGGATTATATATTTTATATAGATTCAGGAGCTAAGATATACAGCTCTATAATGCCTATTATTAACGCCAAAAAGAAAGATAAATTTTTAGCACATTCAGATGCATATCCAGGATATGCATGGAATCTTAAAGTACAATTTATAGAAGAAGAACCTATATTTAACGACTTATCTAAAAAATATAATTTTGATATAAATTATCCACAAACAACAATTATGTTATATGATACATCTATTATAGACTCTAATACATTTACTGATTTAGTAGAGCTTGCTGAAGAGTGTAAGATTTCAAAGACAAATGATCAAGGTATAATTGCTCTATATTTTACTAATATTAAACCTCTTTGGGAGCAAATCCAGCTAGAGGACAAACATACTTGGTTTTATGATTTTGAGCTAAGACCAACTAAGTTAAATAAACCACACATAATGTTAAAACGAGGTATATGAATAATCAAACGTATATGAATCAACGAGTAGGTATAATTTGTGATTTAAACTGGGTAAAATCACCGTCTATGTCTAATTACTATCATGCTTTATGTAATATTTTTGATAATGTTAAACTAGTAAATAGTGTAGAAGATCTTAATGATATAGAGTTGTTGTTTATAGGTAATGATCATTTTGTAACACATAAATTAATATGGCATAACGATATTTTTATCAATATTTGTAATGAAAAAAATATTAAAGTATGCGTGTATACAGCAGAAAATATACATCACAAAATATATCCACATAATGTTGAAACACAACGTAAGTTAGAACGGTTTGATAATTTGTATCAACGCGTAATAGATCCAGATGATGCTATCATTTTAAATAAAAAAGTAGCAAGATGTATGTATTCAAAATATTATAAAGATAATATTCTAATACCTGAACAAAAATTAAATAAATGCGTTTTTATTGGATTCATGTATGACCATCGTCGGAGTTTAATAGACGAACTCAGACAGACAATAGATATTGATGTTGTAGAACCTATTGAGTACTGGCAGGAATATATGCAGACTTTAGCAAAATATCGATTTGTATTGTCACCTAACTCGTATGTAGCGAATTGCTTTCATTTAAAATTTTATGAAGCGTTATTAGTAGACTCTATTCCTATACATCAAGTATATGATAACACATTAGAATATTACCCTATTGAAGCGAATTACCAAGATGCGTTATTTTTTAAAACAGCAAACGAGGTACCAGATTTAATTAAAAATTGTAGCTTAGAAAAAAGTTATAATAAGCCTTGGCTAGAGGAGGAATTGCTTGATTTTTTTAAAGATTGTAATTAAGTAAAGATATACTACTATTTATATTAAGCTCCTATGAAAGAACTAATCGAACAAATTGTTAAATTATCTAACACAAGTAAAGAGGGTCATATAGCTAGTTCTTTATCTATATTAGATATTTTATATATTCTGTATAAAGATTTTATAACTAATACAGTAGAAAAAAATTTAGGTAATCGCTTTATATTAAGTAAAGGTCACGCCTCATTAGCTTATTATGTAATATTAAATGTATTTAATCTTCTAGAGGAACCATTAGAAAATTTTTGTAAATTTGATAGCTTAATAGGCGGACACCCCAGTGATAAGATTAATGCTGTAGACGCTTCAACTGGTTCGCTAGGTCACGGATTACCAATAGCTATAGGAATGGCAATGGGGTATAAAATATTAAAAAATTCTAACCATATTTATTGTTTAATTGGTGATGGTGAAATGAATGAAGGTACTATTTGGGAATCATTACTATTAGCATCAAATCATAATTTAAATAATTTAACCTGTATTTTAGATTATAATCATTCAAATGATAGAGCTTTAAAGCTTGATAATATTTCTAATAAAATAAATGCTTTTAATTGGAATTGCATTGAAATAGATGGACACAATCAAGATCAAATAAAAAGCAGTCTAAGTATAAAGCATGACAATAAACCCACCTTCATTATTGCAAACACGATAAAAGGTAAAGGTATATCATGTATGGAAAATAGTCCAGAATGGCATCATAAATTTCCTAATAATATAGAATTACAACAGATCTTAACAGAACTATATGTGTACAAATAATGTACACTGTAATATACACGGAGATGCAATTTTTTTACGATTATGAGAAAGCAATTTATTCAAACATTAAAAACTATTCTATATACTAATGAGAAAACTGTTTTACTCTTAGGTGATATAGGCGTATTTGGATTTCGAGACGAACTTAAAAATATTTCAAATAGAGCCTATAATATTGGTATACTAGAACAAAGTACAATAAGCGTCGCTGCTGGTATGGCAAAAACCGGTCTTATACCTTTTGTACATACAATTGCTCCTTTTTTAGTTGAAAGATCTTTTGAACAACTAAAGATAGATTTTGGTTATCAAAATTTAAATGGTAATTTTATAAGCGTAGGCGCTTCATACGATTATGCAGCTCTAGGATGTACTCATCACTGTCCTGGTGATGTTGGGATTTTAACTAACATACCAAATATGCAAATCGTAACGCCAGGAACCTCGCAAGAATTCGACAAACTGTTAATATCTAGTTACAATAACGACTCTCCTACGTACTATAGACTAAGTGAAACAGAAAATACAAATACTCAAAACGTTGAATTCGGTAAAGGTGTTGTTATAAAGCAGGGTAAAGAGGCTACTATTATTTGTTTTGGTACAATGTTAGATAATGTTTATAAAGCTTGTGAAGATCTTGATGTTACTATATTATATTATACTACTATTTTACCTTTTGATGTTAACTTACTCAAAGAATATAGTAATGAAAAAATTATTATTTGTGAACCTTTCTATGAAGGTAGCGTAAATCATATTATTACTAAAGCGCTTCAATATGAAAAATATACTATTTTTAACATTGGTATACCGAGACAGTTTTTAACAAACTATGGAATTAAACAGCAACACGATGTACACTTAGGTCTTGATTTTAAAGGTATAGCATCTAAAATTAAATTATGCATAAACTCATAGAGACTGAAGTACAAAGTATAATCGACACTATCGACTTTACACCTCTTAAAAATAAAAGCGTACTTATTACAGGCGCTTCTGGTATAATAGGTTTATATTTAGCTGCATCACTTAAACGCGTTCGTAAAGAACTTAATATTAGTATTTCCGTTTGGACATATAGTAATATACCCACATACTTACAACCTATTTTTGAAGAGTGTAAAATAATTTGCGGAGATATTACAGATATAAAAAACTTTATAAACCTACCTAAATATGATTGTATAATTCATGCTGCAGGGTACGGTCAGCCTTTAAAGTTTGTTAGAGATAAAATTAAAACAATTAAAATAAATACAGAAGCTACTATCAATTTATTAAATCTTCTTACCGATGGTGGTAAGTTTTTGTTTATAAGTTCTAGCGAGATATATAACGGCATTGAACAAACTAACATTGATGAGGATATGATGGGTAATACAAATACCAATCATTTTAGATCATGTTATATTGAGAGTAAAAAGTGTGGTGAATCTATTTGTCATGCATACGTTGATACAAATTATAATGTTAAAATAGCTCGTTTATCATTAGCGTATGGTCCGGGGACACGGTTAGATGATGAGAGAGTTTTAAATAATTTTGTTAAAAAAGGATTGACGGAAAAAAATATTGCGCTTCTTGATCATGGCGAAGCTATCCGTACATACTGTTATATAACTGATGCGGTAGAAATGTTATGGAATATTTGCTTGTATGGTAAATATGTTGTTTATAATGTAGGAGGAATTTCTAAAACTTCAATTTACGATTTAGCTGCAACTATTGGCAAGAATGTTTCGAAAAATATAATTCTACCTGAACGGCAGCAACCCCTTTATGGTAATCCTAAAATAGTTAATGTAAGCTGTTCGCGATATACACTTGAATTTAATAAACATAACTTTGTACCGCTTATTATAGGTGTCGATAATACAATTAAATGGTATAAAAATTTACTTAATTACTCAACAATAAAAAGTGATTGAGTTTTATATAACACTAATTAAGTACAATAAATGAAAGTTACAATTGAGCAAATAGAAGATATCTTAGGCTTTAAATTTGAGCCTACGGATACAGCACAATACGAGCAATTTAATCTAAGTTATGAAAACTTAACTAGTAAAGAATATGAAGAATATCTAATCAATGTTATTAATATTTTAACAGAAGAAATAGTATATTCCGGTGAACATCGTATTGCAGATTGGGAAAAAGGTTGGGGAGAGAATCTTAATAACTTTATCAAGACAAAAGATATTTTTGAACTGGTACCTAAATATCATAGTAAGAAAAGTTTGGTACGATGGCAGCAAGAAATTATTAAACCACATGATAAGAAATTCGATTATCTTATACACACCATATTCGTAGATAGTATTATTAAACACTATTTAAAGGATCTAGATAATGTTTTTGAATTTGGTTGTGGTCCTGCATATCACCTTGTAAGACTTTCAGGTCAATTACCAGCAATTAAATTTTATGGTTTAGATTGGGCTAAAGCTTCGCAGGAACTCATACTCGCAATTAATAATAAATTAGATAAAGATATTACAGGCTTTAATTTTAATTTCTTTAAACCTGATAATACTATTGATATACCTGCCAATAGCGGAATTTACACTATTGCAGCCCTTGAGCAAGTAGGCGACAACTTTAAACCTTTTGTTGATTTCTTACTTAAAAAAAATCCTGCTTTATGCGTTCATCTAGAACCTATTGATGAGTTACTGGATAATACTAATCTTATTGATAATTTATCAATACGTTATTTCCGTAAAAGAAATTATCTCAAAGGCTTTTTACCGTACCTCGAAAAACTAGAACGAGAAGGGGTAATAGAAATTGTTAAGAAGCAAAGAATTTTTTCTGGTAGTTATTTTATCGAAGGACATTCTCTAATCGTTTGGAAGAAAAAACAATAATATGAATCTTACATTCAGCTCTACAGATTTACTTGACGTTATACTCATACACTCATCATCCTTTGAAGATACAAGAGGGTGGTTGAGAGAGACATATAATAAAAATGAATTTTATAAAAACGGTATAAAAGAAAATTTTATACAAGAAAAAAATTCATTTTCAAAACCAAACGTGTTACGTGGACTACACCTTCAAAAAGAACCTAAAGGTCAAGGTAAGCTAGTAAGATGTACATCAGGGAGTATATTCGATGTTGTTGTCGATGTACGCGTTAATTCAGCTACTTACGGTAAGTGGATAGGAGTAGAACTTACAGATAGCAACGGTTATCAACTTTATATACCACCTGGTTTTGCGCATGGATTTGTTGTTACTAGTAGTACAGGCGCTATGTTTAATTATCATATTACACATAATGACTTTAGTAAAGAGCATGACGGTGGTATATATTTTAATGATAAAACAATAGGTATAAATTGGCCTGTAGATGTAGATCAAATGATCATTTCAGAAAAAGATAAAGCCTTACCTACTTTAACCGAATTTTTTCAGTATGAAAATAGATAAAATTTTTATTATACATCATCCCTCTCTTACAGATAGGAAACAATATATGGAGGGAGTAATACCAAAGTTTAATATTCCGTATGAATATGTATGCGATTTTACACAAGCTTCAAAAGAGATTTATGATTCAAAATATATAGATATCTCTGAAAATAACAGAGCTATTAAAAACTCTCAAATATTAATAGGTGATAAAATAGGTGCTGATGCAGCGCTTACACATAATAGTTTAAAAGCATGTTCTCTAGAACATTATTCAATAATATCTAATTTTGCGAAAAGTAAGTATAATAACATTTTAATATTACAGGATGATATTATCTTTGATGACAACTTTCCTGGCTTTGACGCCTACCTTAATGAGTTGCCGGATAATTATGATGTATTATATTTAAGTGGAGTATGTGGTATAAAATTACAATATCAGACAGAAAAAATTCTCGATCTACAACCATTGCGTATTAGTAATGGAGGTGGTGCATATATTGTATCAAAAAAAGCAGCTAAGATTATTAGTGAGAATGCTCTTCCTCTTTTTTGTAACTGGGATTGGGAGATATGTTGTATGCAAATGTTTTTTGAAATGGATGTCTATTGGACTACTAATATTCTTTTATATGATGGATCAGAAATAGGTAGATATAAAAGATGTTATTGATTTTTTATAAAAAGTATATACATATATAATATATGAAAACAGCGTTAGTATTAGGAGCAGGAGGATTTATTGGTAATCATTTAGTTAATCGACTTAAAGCAGAAGGATATTGGGTACGTGGTGTAGATTTAAAATATCCTGAGTATCAAGAAAAATCTAATGCAGACAGTTTTATAGTAGGTGATCTTAAAGAAATTAACTTTATAAATAGCATATTTTATAATCCGTTTCAAAAAAACTTATCAGATAACGGCTTTGATGAAGTATATCAATTAGCAGCTGATATGGGTGGAGCAGGATATATTTTCTCTGGAGAAAATGATGCAAATGTAATGCATAATTCTGCTATTATTAATCTTAATGTTGCTGATGCAGCAGTAAGATATAGAGTACAGAAGCTCTTTTATTCTTCATCTGCCTGTATGTATCCAGAACACAATCAACTGGATCCAAACAATCCCGACTGTTCAGAAGAATCTGCTTATCCAGCGAATCCAGATAGTGAGTATGGATGGGAAAAACTCTTTAGTGAAAGATTATTTTTAGCATATAAACGTAACTATAACTTAAATGTTCGTATAGCGAGATTTCATAATATTTTTGGACCACTTGGAACCTGGAAAGGTGGTAAAGAAAAAGCACCAGCAGCTATCTGCAGAAAAGTTATTGAAGCTACAAATGAAATTGAAATTTGGGGTGACGGTAAACAAACACGCTCTTTCTTATATATTGATGAATGCATTAACGGTATTAGACGTCTAATGGAATCTGAATTTAGCGGACCTGTTAATATTGGTTCAGAAGAAATGGTAACAATTAACGATCTAGTTGATATGGCATGTAGTTTTGAGAATAAAACTTTACAACGTAATTATAATACTAATGCACCGGTCGGAGTAAGAGGACGTAACTCATGTAATAAAAAAATTCAGCAAGAATTAAACTGGGCACCTAATTATCAGTTAATTAAAGGTCTTGAAAGTTTATATTTTTGGATAAAAACACAGCTTTAATAATTGAAAAATAATCGAACTAGTATATAATTAGTTATGATTATTAAACAAGCGCTATACGATGGTAAATTTATTCATGAAAGATTTGCATATAGATATTATAATAAAGAAGTATCTCCATATGGTAATATTGTAGCTTTTAGAGCGCCCATGCATGTAACAGATGCACTAATTGATCTTGAAGACTCTTTGAGTCAAGACTTTATTTATAGTGATGATGCAATTAACTTCTGTTGGGAAATTCCTAATCTAGATCCTTTTGGTGCTGTAGCTTTTCAAAGATTATTTAATACTTTACTTGGTAATATTTTTTACGATTATATTTCACCTTTTGGTAAAATGAAGGGCGATGATATTATGGTTAAAGTACCTATCGATCCATATAATTTTGATAACAAAAAAGCAAGCGTCTCTATTACATATTCTAAAAATAATACTGCAATTGGTCATACTGGTATTAACGTTAGAGCAGGAGATAAAGCACCTGCTTTCGCTTACTCGTCAAATCTAACAGATGAGGAGTGTGAGAGTTTTATGCAAGAAGTCATAAAAATGTTTAATGATACTGTTGCTGATATTTTTGTTGCTACGACTAAAGTTATTGTATGAATATTTTTGATTTGATTCGATTTTTATTCTTTAAAGTTAAGAATAGTCCTAAAGAAGTAACTGAAGAGATGTCACAATGCTTTATGCCCTATATGATTAATAGATGGCTCAGCTTTTACGATAGATCTCAAGCTGTACTAGTAAACGAGACTCTTAATAAGTTTAGTAATGTATTAGGCGACAAGTCTAAAATGTATAAGTTATATGATAATATCATTCCTAGATTATCATACAAAAAAATTAATTATGTTAAAAAAATTAAACAAGATAAAGATAAAGAAAACGAAATAGAAAATATCGGAATGATTGCTTCAAATAAGAATATATCAGAAAGAGAAGTTAAACAATACGTTGAGTTCTATAATATATACTGTAAATAAAAATATGCCTGCTAACATTGATCAACTACTTACTACAAGAAGTCTTATTGACTTATCCTCTCATTCATCTGGTGACTTTGGTCTAGATGATTATGAGCTATCTATGATTTTAGACGATATTCTATTAGTAGAATATGTTGATATTTCATCTGATGGAGATAATATTGTACGGAATGGTATTTATATTCCCACAAATGCTGTTACTCAAGCATGGAGAAAAGCTAGAGTTATTCTCGTTGGTCCCAATTCTAAACACGTTAAGAAAGATGATATTGTAATCTTTCCTAATACTCTAGGTGTTGCTGTCGCTAATATTGATATTGAAGGTTATGGTAAAATTAAGAAAGGCATTTTCCTTAATGAGAGCAGAATATTTGGTATCTGTAAATTAAAAAATGAAAGTCCAGTACTCGAGTCTGAATAGTGATTTATTGAACAATGTATGTGAGGTAAAGTTTTTAAAAAGAACTAGTCCTCCAGGTCGTCCAGAATATAGACGAATGATATGTACAAAAAGCTATGAATTACTCTCTTCTGTAAACGGTAAAATTTCTTTAAACTTTAGAGAAGCTACTCACCAGAAAGCAATAAATGAATCAGTAAAAAATATGCTAGTTGTATGGGACATACTAATGCAAGATTACAGAATAATTAGTCTTGATGATTGCGATTTAGTTAAAAAGATTCCTGCAGATGAATCATTTTGGGAATACTTTAATACAAATATTTACCCAATGACAACAGAGCAAAAAGTAAATTTTATGAAATCATAAGAGCATATAAGTATAACTTCATATGTAGTATTTTAACCTAAGCGGTGTAATTAATACATATGAAGTTAGAAGCTTATAGTGATTTTTTCAAAAATTTATTGTTACACGATGTTATTATAAAGTATAACAACAAAATTTTAAAAACAGGTAAAATAAAAAATTTCGATATAAAACAGTTTTATATAAAACTTTATATCGAAAATATAAAAGGTAAAATAAAGATCTTAGAACTGCCTTATCCTTTTGATATTACTCAAACAAAACAAAAAACAATACTTAATTACCGAATAGCAACTTTTTGTGGTGGTAATAATGAAATGTTCTTCCGTATTAAATTACTACAAAAAAGTGTAAGTAAACTTTATGATAATTTATTGGAAATAATACCAATAAAGAAATGAACTACTCTATAATATAATATATGTCAACAACCTTACTTGAAAGTTTCCCTAACAATTATAAAGCTAATCAATCTCAAGTAACATTACTTAATAGTATAGATAAAGCATTTAAAGATGGTTATAAGTTTGTTGTATGTTGTGCACCTACAGGTTCAGGTAAATCATTTATCTCAAAAACATTAAGTAATATATCTATTGAACCATCTGATAAGTTTAAACAACTTATTGATAATTATGATGCATATAAAATAAAACATACCGGAGGTTATACATATGCAGACGATTGTGAAGAAGAGAAAGCTTTTGGTACATTTGCATTAACGATTACAAAAACTCTTCAAGATCAATACAAAGATCTATTCAAAGAAATAAGCGTACTAAAAGGCAAATCTAACTATCAATGTGAAGTAGATACGAAGTATACTACAGAAATTGCTCCGTGTCTTTTTCATAAGAGTATTAAAGACGACTGCTGGGAAAAGAATAAATGCCCGTACTATAATGCACGTAATACAGCATTAAAATCGACTTTTGCAACGTTGAATTATACTATGTTTTTTGCATTACCGAGTCATGTAAAACGTAAAGAATATATTGTATGTGATGAAGCATCTGAGTTAGAAGATCAAATTGTTAAGCAATTCACATGCACTGTAAGCTTTGATACTTTACGAAAGAGTGATATTACGATACCTCCGTTTGAGGGTGATAACTATGATAAAGCTTTTAAATGGGTAAATAACGTATTAATTAAAGTAACAAATAAAGTTGAAGCTTTACAAGATTTACTAGTTAATAAAGCATCTACTAATAAACCTAAAGTAAAAGCTACTGTAGGTGAAGAAAATAAAAAGTTAGAACTTATTATGCTTCGAGGGTTACAATCAAAACTAACAGCTCTACAAAATAACTGGAATGAATGTGAATATCTATTTGAGACAGATACAAAATCAATTTCGTTTATTCCACTTAAAGTAGATAAGCTAGCTACTAACTTATTTGATTATGCTGATAAAGTTGTTCTTATGTCAGCTACTATTATCGATCATAAGAATTATTGCAAGTCCTTAGGTATTACTGATTATAAGTATATAGAAGTTGAATCATCCTTTGATGCTAAAAATGCTCCTATTTACGCGCAATCAAAAGTCAAACTAAGTTTTAATAATTTAAAGCAAGAATTACCTAAGATTGCTAAGCAAATTATTGAGATATGTAATCATCATAAAAATGATAAGGGTGTAATTCATACGCATACTAATAGTATAACATCTTACTTACATCTTACGATGAAAGATAGTAGATACTTGTTTAGAGAGCCTGGTATCAATAACGAAAATTTACTCGAACAACATTATAATACAGAAGAACCTACAGTATTGATTTCACCATCGATGGGATATGGAGTGGATCTAAAAGATGATCTTGCGAGATTTCAAATCATTATTAAAGCACCTTACTTACCTATGAAGGAGAAGAGAGTTGAAAGGCTGATGAAAATAGATAAGGATTGGTATATAAATAAAATGTTAGGTTCGATGATACAAGCATGTGGTAGAGGTATTAGGTCTAGTAAAGATCATTGTGTTACTTATATATTAGATGGAGCGATTATTGATAGTGTAATTAAAAATAAGAGCAAACTACCAAAGTATTTCTTAGATCGATTCGTATAAATAAATATAATATAGAGCATCATTACAGGTGCAATATTAGAATTATTAACTATGAAAAATTATACATACAACTGGAATGTCAAAGACATAGTTACACAATTCCTAGCTGCATTTGATGATACGATTATTAAAAGATATAATCAGAATAGAGAGCCTACTGAAGTTATTGAAGTGCGATATGTACTTGCTCCAAAACAGAGAGTGATGTATGACATTGTTAATAAAGCTCAAAACTTAACACTACCAGTTGTTGCTTTAAATGTAACGAGCATTTCTCGAGATGAAAAAAGAGTCTTTAATAAACTCGATTACTTATATAATGCTTCAACTGAAAAAAATAGCACTGCGGTTAAAATGCCGGTACCTATTAATATAACAGTTAGTATGTCTATACTAACGCGTTATATGGAAGATATGGATCAAATTATATCTAATTTCTTACCATATAATAATCCATATATTATATTAGCATGGAAAGAACCGACTGAAACAACAGATGTTATCGAGATACGATCAGAGGTTCTTTGGGACGGTAACATTACAATGTCATCACCAGTAGATTCTACATTTAGCGATAAATTTAGAATTACAGCAGATACTACATTCACTATTAAGGGGTGGATCTTTAAAGATAAAAACGAAATTTCAGCGCCAATATACTATATTGATACTAATTATAGAATTCCAGATAGTGAATTATATCTATCCTATAATTCTCTATCTGGCACTACTGTAGTAGAAACACAAAGTATATCAGCATACCCCACGATTACAGAAGTATTATATAATACAGTTGGAAAACAATTTCCTATGCTTTCAAGCTATAAAATAGTTAATAAAAATATTAATAGCTTTATATTAAATGGAGATAATTATCAATATACCAGCTATGTATTATTAAGTTCAAATAAATTAACTTTAGTACCTAGCACAACATCCGTAGCTACTGCAAAAATGGGAGCAGTCTCAGGATATATATTACCATTAAGTAGTTATAATATATTAAATAACAATACAATATTACTCAATTTACCAACATTATCTGGTTCTGGAAATCTAGACGTTGTGATTACAAATCCAGCTGGTTATGCTTCAATAAATAAAAGCTTAGGTTTTTCTTTAATAGTAAATTGATTACTTAATAGTATAGATAAATAATTAATAATGTCAGATACATCTACTACTTCTAATTCTAATAAGTCATATACTCAAAATGATGGTAGATCTTCTACGTTTGGTAGAAATTTAACTAATTTTATTCAGAATAAATTACCCTACTCGAATATATCGCAAGATAATGACGCTTTAAATCCAAAATATAAATACTTTAAAAAGCTACAGATGAACAGATCTGAAGCTCTTATAAGAAATTCAGTATCGTCAGTAACTTCAAATAATTCACTTATAGGTGAGTTTAGTAAAGATACATCTTTTGGAGATGTAATGTATGCAAATATACAGCAGGATAAAGGTGCAAGAATAAGAGACTATAGAGTAATTGCTGCTGCTGCTGAAGTAGTAGATGCGTTAGATGAAATATGTGATGAAACGATTAATGTAGATGAAAACTCTAATATAGTTAATTTATCTATTAAGGCTCATGATTTAACAGTTAGAGAAAGAGAGATTATAGATGATGAATTTGAGAAATATATTGAATATTTTGATCTTAAAAATAGAGGTTGGCAATTTTTTAGACAATTATTAATAGAAGGTGAATTATTTTTTGAGCTTATAATACATCAAGATTATTTAAAAGAGGGTATCTTAGGAGTTATTAATTTACCTTGTGAATTAATTGACCCAGTATACACTAATTTACAAAATATGCTAATTAAGGGGTATGTTTATAGAAAACCTGTATACAGTCCTAACACTCCTAATAAGATTGAAAGAGTTGATTTTGTTCCTATGGAGGAAAATCAAATTATATATACTAATTCAGGTGTGTTTAATGAGTCTAAGACCTTTGTTATACCGTTTTTAGAAAATGCTCGACGACCTTATAGACAACTTTCTTTAATTGAAGACTCTATTGTTATATACAGACTTGTTCGTGCACCGGAGCGGTTAGTATTTAACGTTGATACTGGTAATATGCCCCCACCAAAGGCTGAAGCATATATGCGCAAGTTGATTCAAAACTACTGGTCTAAGAAGACTTTTGATATGGATCAAAACGATGTGGTTAAGAAATTTAATCCACAATCAATGCTCGATGCTTTTTGGTTTGCAAAAAGACAAGGATCTGAAGGTACATCTGTTACTCAATTACCTGGTGGCGCTAATCTTGGAGAATTAGCTGACTTAATGTACTTTGTTAAAAAGCTATATCGCTCTCTTAAAGTACCTTCTTCGAGACTAGATCCAGAAGACTCGTTTAAAGATGGTACAGAGATATTAAGAGAAGAATTAAAATTCGCTAAGTTTGTTATTAGGCAGCAGCAAAGATTTGCAGCAAGCCTTAAGAAAGGCTTTATGATTCATCTCAAGTTAAAGGGATTGTGGGAACAGTATGATTTAGACCAAAATAATTTAGAGGTTGAGTTTAATGTACCTACTAACTTTTACGAAATGCGTGAAAGTCAAAGACTAGAGCTTAAACAGAAAACTTACTCTAACTTTGCAACAGATGAATTTATATCAGCAACATTTGCACAAAAAAAATATCTTGGCTGGAAAGATCATGACATTCTTGCAAATAGAGAATTCTTACGTAAAGATGCAGAATTCCAATGGGAGTTAGCGCAAATCTCTGCATCAGGACCTGCTTGGAAAGAAGTTATGGTAGCTGGTGATCTTGGTGCCGGTGAAGGAGCTGAACCAGGTATGCCAGGGGGCGCTGGAGCAACACCTGGCATGCCGCCTGACTTTGGAGGTGGTCCTGCAGATACATCTGGAGCTGGTGCCGGAGCAGGAACAGTACCTGAAGCTCCTCCTGAGCCTGCAGAAACTTCTGAAGCTCCTACAGCTTGATATTGATGTGAGCTATAAATACTTACATGGCATTAGTATGTGAAGTAAAACCTGTATCTGCTTTCTTATCTACGAATTTAAGTAATAAGATTGAATCGTTTCAGCAGTTAGGTGATAGAATAAAGAGATCTTTAGGCTGGCCCTTAATCTCTCTCGAAATACATCAAGATCAACTATTTGAGAATATTCAAATAGCTATTGAAATGTTCTCTAAGTACGCTGGGTATACTCAAGAGTTTTTAATTTTTGATTCGCAGTTATACGAAAAAAATAAAGGTATTCGTCTCGATCATTTATTTACAATCTCAAACTCATCTTATACTCAAGCACAAAAACTAGCACAGTCTCCTCCTAGTCCGAGTATGGGATTTACAGCTGAAACTCCTAGCGCTGTATATGTTATAACCACTGAAGTACCTACATCAGTTTTTGCATCATCTTCTTCTTTATCAAGTGTATTTACCATTAATATGGATGCGTTTGATATTATAGATCAAACTATATATAGCAGTATTACAAGTTTTAATACAAGTTTATCTTCTTATTTTACACCGACTAAGCAGAGAGTATTAACCAAACAAAGTGAACCAACAACAGTAACCACATATAATAATGCTTTTGATTATGATATAATGGATTATAGGAAAGTTATTGATGTGACTGAATTTGAAGAAGGTTCATCTAATGGAGTTAATACTCTATTTACACTTGAGCAAACACTCGCGCAACAAACTTATTTTAGTTATGCTTTAGGTAATTTTGGATTCGATTTAGTATCGTGGTATACTGTTAAGGAGTTTATTGATACACGTGAAAAAATGCTAGCGACAAGAAAAGATATTAGCTTTAATCCACGTACTCAATATATGCAAATGTATCCGCAACCTAATGTAAGTCGTTTTTATGGTGTTATAACCTGTTATGTAGAGCGACCTATTAGAGATTTAATTAAAGAGCAATGGGTATATAAATATGCATCTGCTCTATGCAAGATAGTAATTGGAAGAGTTCGAGGTAAGTTCACAGGAGTGTCATTACTCGGTGGTGGCTCTCTTAACACTGACTTATTAGCCGAAGGTATAGGTGAAAGAGACGCACTCGAAAAAATGTTATTAGAAGGAGCTTCTCCAGGAGCGGGAGACGCGGATCCAACGCTATTTTTCGTAGGATGAATAATATACCTAATAATCCAAAGTACAAGCAAGGCATTTACAAGCCTAAATATCCTAATAAATTAATAGGATCTAAGGCTATATATCGCTCTGGTCTAGAATTAAAATTCTTTAGATTTTGTGACTTTAATCCTAATATAATTCAATGGGGAAGTGAAAACGTAATAATACCATACATAAGCCCTGTAGACGGTAAAATGCATCGATATTATGTCGATAATTATGTTGCGATTCGTGAAGGTACGGTGATAAAGAAATATCTTATAGAAATAAAACCTTTTAAACAGACATTACCCCCTACTACTAAGTACAGAAAAAAACAACACTTAGTATATGATCAAGCTCAATATATAGTAAATCAAGCAAAGTGGGAGAGTGCTAATGAGTATTGTAAGAAGAATAAACTTAATTTTCTTATATTAACAGAGAAAGAGTTAAAAAATTAAATAAACTAGACGGTGTACTCAAATACACAGTGCCCACAATCCCAAACTCTAAAGTAATTGTTGTCTCGCATATTTTCATACTCTGTTTTATTTTCATCATAGTTTTCTAATTTGTTTTTTAGTAAATGTTTTGCAAAATTATAGCGGTGGTGTAACTTATATGCTTTAGTATTAAAATACCAATATGAGGGAGCAGAATCACGTAAATGCTTAAACCCATTTATATTATATACATGACCTCGACTATATCGTTTATCTGCATATGTCTTAATAGTAGTAATATTGTGTTGTTTGCTATAGAATTTAATAAGTTTAGAGAATCCTCCTACTACATTTACTCCTGATTTTACGCAGTATCTTAAAAGTTCATGATCTACTGAACCGGTAATTTTTCGTGTACCAAATGTCATAATAGATAACAACTCATCATTATAATATAATCCAATACATATCGAAGCTCTATCATTGCCTTGCATATGATATGTGTCTAAGAACATTTTCTTTTCTACATTAGATACATATTTAATAATCGTTTTTCTACCATGTACCTTACGTGTATTGAGATTTAATTTATTTTCTAAGATTGACTTAATAATCGAAAACTTTGTATCAATTTCAGTATCATAAAAATGTAAGAGTGTAATACCTTGCTCAAAGCAAGTAGCTGTTTTATTTAAATGATAATCTTTTGAATATTTACCATTATCTCGATCACGGTGCCAGTATAATCCATTTACTTCTATTGCGATATTTTGTTTAGGCAAGAAAATATCTATCTCAAACATACCCTTAGCACCTTTAATTTTTTTATGTTTCTGATATTCTATGTTATATTTATCTAATAAATTAGTAATTTTTAACTCTTGTTGTGAGCCTCTATAAACGCGGCAGCTATCACATATATCTTGTGAGGTTCGAGATTGCTCAGGAGATGCATAAAAATCACCGTGTAAGTTACAATTTATAAGTATCGGAGAATAACATCCATTATACTCTGACTTAATAGTATAATTAGGCCATTTATCTTTAAACGTATTAAAAAACATAGTACTATTCTTTTTTAATAAATCTTGCTTCATGCATTTTTTACAATGATATCCACGTAAAAATTCTTTTGGCGTAATACTATATATACCGTGTTGTTTACAAGTAATATTAACAGCTTCAGTATTACAAGTATATACTATATTATCATATAGATATCTATCATTATAGATCTCACGAGCTTTCATAATAAAATCTTGATTATTACTTCGGCTTTTATTAGAGAGTTTCTCAAACAAACAATGTTTACATTTAGTTCGATTTGTATATATATCGTATGGCTTTTGCTTAAATTCGTAGTTATGCTTCTTACATATAACTGTTATAGGTGTACGTGAATTTATATAATCAGCTTCATAAAATAGTAAATTTAAGCGATCAGTATCAGAAACTTTATTAACAAATTCTGTGTATGATAGGGTTGTAGATTTAGCACCTAGTTGAGTACCACATTTAGGACAACCACTCTTCCTTAAATGATTATCTGCTAGTACAAAAAAATCTCCATGATGTACGCAAGTTACTATTATTTTATCTCTTGTTGTAGTGTATAGAGTTTTTGAATAGTTATATTGATTATTATGCTTTACATTACATCTTGCAACAAATTCTTCTTGGGTAAGTCTAGCCATATATAGTAATTATATACTATAGACAGTCATTTACGACTTTATAGTTAAATTATTTTTTTAGTGTATCTACAATAATGAATAAAACCTTTATAAAATTATAAAATGATATAAATAAAATATATGCCCTTAAAACTTAACCTTCTTGTTGAAAAACCTGCCTTAGAAGACAATTTTGAATACATTTTAGAAGAAACTAATAGAAAAACACCATCAACTTTATATATAAAAGGTCCATATATGATGGCAGAAGGAGTTAATAAGAATAAGAGACTGTATCCCATAGACGAGCTAAGAGGTGAAGTAAAGAGATATAATGAGGAGATGATAACACCAGGACGCGCGATGGGCGAGCTTAATCACCCTGCATCTGCTGATGTTGATCTTGAAAGAGCATGTCATATTGTTACAGAACTATATGAACAAGACAATGTATTTTTCGGTAAGTCAAAAGTACTAACTACACCCTGTGGTCAAATAGTAAGATCTTTAATTAACGATGGTGTAAAAGTAGGTATGTCTTCGCGTGCGTTAGGTACCTTAGAAGAATCAAGAGGACATAATGTTGTACGTAACATGAGACTTGTTGCTGTAGATTGTGTCGCTGATCCATCTTTTCCTAAAGCATTTGTTAATGGTATACTTGAATCTAAGCAATGGGTATTAGCTGATAGCGGTAAATATGAAGAAGCATATGCTAAATTTGAAAAGAGCGTAGGTAAATTACCTACGAAAGATGTTGATGCATATCTTAGAGAGCAAATTTTAAAATTTATTAGTAATTTTTAAGAAGCATAGAGTATAAAACGATAATAAAGTATAAATAAATATATGGCTAAACTTAAAAAAAACAAAAAACCTGCTAAGGTGATTGCCAAAAAGAAAATGGTGGTAAAAGGCAAGGCTAAAATAAATCCGAAAGCTGATCTTAACAAAGATTCAAAGATTTCAAAGTATGAAGGTAAACGAGCAGCTGCTATAGAAAAAGGTAAAAAGAAAGCCTTAAAAGAATCAGTTGATATAGCTAACTTTATTTACGCGCTTTCAACAAAAAATTATGCTCAAGCTAATAAATATTTAGTACAGGCCGTCGAGAGTAAGATTTCTAATAGAATCGATCAAGCCATTAACACCCCTTTATTCTAGTATGAAAATAACAAACATGTTAACAGATGATGTAAAGCAGATTCTTAGTGAAGAATCTATTAGTGCAATTCAAGATGCTTTTCAAAGTAAGACAGATCTTCTTATTGAAGCTGCTTTAGTTGAACAAGATAGTCTTTATGCTGAAAAGCTAGAGCAATTAATAACTGCTATTGATGTTGATCATACTAAGAAGCTAAAAAAAGTAATAGAAGCTGTTGATCTCTCTAATGCTAAAAAGCTTTTAAATGTTGTTAATAGATATGAAACAGAAATTAATACTAAAGCAAAAGATTTTAAAGACAATATTATTGAATCTGTTTCTAGTTATTTAGAAGAGTATATTGATGAAGCTATTCCAGCAGAAGCCATTTTAGAAGCTACAAAGAATCGTACAGCAGCTACTGTTCTCCAGAACTTAAGGAAAGTACTCGCTGTTGACTCAGCTCTTATGAGTGAATCTGTTAAAGGTGCTGTAGTAGATGGTAAGAATCAAATTACTGAATTGACTACTAAAGTAGCGAAACTGGAAGCTGAAAATACTATTATAAAGGAAAATTATAATAAAGCCAAAGCCAATGCAATACTCGAAAGTAAAACAAGCCATCTTACAGCTAAAAAGAAAGATTATCTTAAGAGAGTCTTAGGAGATAAGAGTCCTAAATTTATTGAAGAAAACTTTGATTATACTTTAAGGTTATTTGAAAGAAAAGATCAAGAAAGACTAAATATGATAAAGGAAGAAGCATTTGACAATCGTAAGGTTAAAGCAGATGCTCCTCAAGAAATACAACAAGAGTCAACATCACGATATAAAAACCCGTATGTTGATGAACTACAACGCTTTAAATAACAATTTATCCGGAATTATGAGGTGGCAACACCTGAGTAACATGAAGTAAGAAAAATAATTCTCATTTCATGAGGTCGAAAAGAAAGGAAATAATAAATAAACATATGAATAAACCTCAAACATTTATAGATAAAAATAAAGCTGCACGCTTGCTCGAAAAGTGGGCGCCAGTACTTGATTTTAAATCTGATTCTATTAAGGAAATTAAAGACGAGCATACCCGTTGGAGTACAGCAGTACTTCTTGAGAACCAAGAGCAATATTGCTTTGAGCAATCTTCTGGTGGTGCTGGTGGTGCTTTTGGTACTAATGCAGGAGGTCAATATAGTCCTCCTGGTTCTATCTCTAGTACAGACAGTTATGCCGCTGGTGATTCTCGTCTACCTAAGATCCTTATTCCAATGATTCGTCGTACGTTCCCTGAACTCATCTCGAATGAAATCGTCGGTGTCCAACCTATGTCTGGTCCAGTCGGTCTTGCTTTTGCCTTGCGCTATAAGTATGACAATACCGGGCTTGCTTCTGGTGGTGTTGATGGTGGTGCTTCTGCTCCTGGAACTCGTTACAACCAACCTCTATCTTACGGTTCAGGTCAAGGTACAAACGAATTAGGTTACCAGCATCTTGATACTCGCTTCACTGGTGTGTCTTCTACAGCTCTTTCAGGCAATGCTGCCTGGACATTTGCTGCTCAAGATAACGGTGTTGCTGAAATTCTTAAGAACTTCGAAATTCAGAACAACATTCCACAGGTTAACGTAACCTTCGAAAAGACAGCTGTTGAAGCTGGTACTCGTCGGTTAGGTGCTCGTTGGTCCGTTGAACTCGAACAAGATCTTAAGAACATGAACGGTATCGATATCGATTCTGAAATTACAAACGCTATGTCGTATGAAATTCAGGCCGAAATTGACCGTGAAATGATCATGCGGATGATTCAAACTGCCCTTAACGCTCCTGCTGGTGTAGGCTATTCCTTCTGGAATCCTGCTTCTGCTGATGCTCGTTGGTTAGTTGAACGTAACAGAGACTTCTATCAACGTATCGTTATTGAAGCTAACAGAATTGCAACGCGTAATCGTCGTGGCTCTGCTAACTTCATTGTTGCAACTCCTCGTGTCTGTGCTATACTTGAAATGCTCCCTGAATTCCAGTGGGTACCTGTTCAAGGCGATGTAAACACACAGCCAGTCGGTATTGCGAAGATCGGTGCTATTGGTGGACGATTCAGCGTATATCGTGATACTCGTACCGAAGTTCAGAACTCAACCTATTATGGTGATGTCGGCTACTCTGCCGGTCGTACTCAAGGAATTGAGTATGCCCTACTTGGCTATAAGGGTCCTGAATTCTACGATACTGGTATTATCTACTGCCCTTATATTCCGATTATGGTACAGAGAACCATTGGTCCTAATGACTTTGCTCCTCGTGTTGGCTTGCTTACACGTTATGGCGTAGTCGATAACATTTTTGGTGCTAACCTCTACTACCACGTCGTAATTATTCAAGGTCTTGGTCAGGCGTTTACGCCAGCCAACCAGTCGGTCTACTTCTGATAGTTGATAATCAACGAGTTATAAGAATCAATAATAATAAACCCACGGGAGATTGCTCTCCCGTGGGTTTCCTTATATATATTAAAATAATGTTAGAGCAATTTTGAATAAATATGATATAATATAGTTGGTTGGTATTAAGTATACATATGAAGACTTATCGTAAAAATAAAACATTCACTGATGAACAAAAACAAGAAATTATTTCATATGCTCTAGAACACGGTATTTGGTCAGTAAAAAAACAGTTTAACGTTTGGCCAGAGACCGTAAGATATTGGATAGATCCTGACTTACGTGAAGTTAAAAAACAACAAAGCAAAATTAAATATAATACACTAGGTAAGACACCTGAACAAATACAACACGAAAAAGAATATCGAGAGTATCGAGCAGCAAAAGGTATAACTCGTAAAAAAAGAAAGGAGTGGTATAATAGCTTAACACCTGAACAAAGGCAGTCACGTAATATAGCTATTAAACAGCACCGTCTCGATAATATAGAGCACTATACATTACTAGCAGCAGAGCGTTATAAAAAACAACTGAATGCTGGAGAATATAGAAAAAGATATAATGAAGATCCACTGTATAAGTTAAGATGTAATATACGAGAGCATGTTAGAGTTGCTGTTAAATATGCACAAGTCTCAAAGACTCACTCTTCTATTCTATATTTAGGTTGTACTATAGAAGAGTTTAAACAACATATTGAGAAACAATTTGTTGAAGGTATGACATGGGATAATCATTCAAGAGGTGAGTATTGTTGGCATTTAGATCATATTAAACCGCTCGCAAAACTAATTGATATAAATGACGATAATACGCTACGTGAAATATGTCATTATACTAATTATCAACCGCTTTGGGAAAAAGATAATCTCTCTAAACAAGATAAATATGACAATAAATAACAGTATACAAACATATCGTAAACAGCAAACATTCACTGATGAGCAAAAACAAAAAATTATTTCATATGCTTTAGAACATGGTATATCGTCTGTTAAGGCAAAGTTTAACGTATGGCCTGACACTGTAAGATATTGGATTGATCCTAGTAAAATTAGAGCTAAAGCAAAAGCAAGACATAAAGAATTGACAGTAGAGCAAAAGCAATACAACAAAGAATATCGAGAATATCGAGCAGCAAAAGGTATAACTCATAAAAAATGGAAAGAGTGGTATAATAATTTAACACCTGAACGTAGACTAGAACATAATAACTACATGAAACAGCATCGTTTAGAAAAGAAAAATAGTAATAAAATACCGCAAAGTAATAATTTAAACACAGAAGAATTACAATATGTATATACCCTACAAGAATGTTTAAAAGAGTTTAAAAACATTACACGCAATACAGGCAACTATAGCGCTGCTCCAGCTAATAATAGAATAGTATTGACCAATCAACAACATTTTTATCATATTGAACGCGAACTTTTTAAAAATCCTGTAATACAAGAAAAACTTATATTAAATAGGCAAAAATATCTATTTAAAGATACGTTTAATCATAAAGAATTATTGCGTGGGTTTAAAATATCAGGTATACATATTGGGTATTCACATTTTTCACCTCTTTGGATTAAAAAATTTATTGAAGATACTAATGTAACAACAATATATGATCCATGTGGAGGGTGGGGACATAGATTTATTGGCGCTGCAGCTTGTAATATAAATTATATCTATAATGATATTTGGACAGAGTCATGTAGTGGTATTAAAAAAATCGCTAATACAATACACTATACCGATAAGCTAACCATATATAATCAAGATTGTACTAATTTTACACCGCAAGAAAATTATGATTGTGTTTTTACATGTCCTCCATACCATAATGTAGAAATTTATAATACCGGTAAATATAGTAGTCTTGACGAGTATAAGTCTTTTATTGTTAATCTTATAAAAAAATCCATCAAGCCTTCTGTTAAATATATTGGTATTGTTATTAATAATACATATAAGCAAATAATTTGTGAAGCTATTCCTGATACATTTAAATTGATACAAGAACAGATCCTAGGTTCAACAAACGCTATATCACACTTCAATAAAAATACATCTACAAAGCAAGAAATACTATTAATATATCAACAATCATAATAAAGTATTATATTTTGTACAAAAAGACATAAATAATAGTATGGCATTTATTTCATATAACAATCAAGCTCTTTCCGCTTTTGGGCAAACACCTGCTAATCTTAGTTGGTCTGTATCTGGTACTGGTTTACCTAAAACTGTTGAACTCCTTACTGTTGGAACAGGTCCTCTTAATGTAGCTTCTTTAAGTGCTAAGCAGGTAAGAGGTATATTATTTAATTCTTTAACCAACCCTGCATCTGGTACTGGCATCTTCACGACAACACTATCTGCATTTAATGGTACTACTTTTAGAGTTGATAGAGCATATCAAGGAGTTACCTTAAGTGTGTTATATACAGACAACACGTCTACGCTGTTTGTTTGTCAAACAGGTACTACTGTTCAGTCTTTAACTGCAAACGGTTTTGACAGTGTCTCTCCGCAGGCTAGACGTCTTGCATTGCTAGGAATGCTCTAAGAAATTTACAAACAAAAAGCGGTGATGTTTTTAGCATCACCGCTTTTTTAATAATTTTTAATCTAAAGGAGTAAATATAACAATTTAAAGGATATACAATCCTTTGGTCTAGGGTTCAAGTCTCTGCGGGACCACTTCATTATCAACGGTTTACGGATGGAATTAAGATCAGGAGTTGCAAAATGGGGTCGCAAATCGCCCAAATTATTTACGGCGAGTGAAAACTGCCGTGCTGTATTTCTTGATCGTAATAGCTCCAGCGTCGGATACAAATTGAGCCATCTGGAGAGTGATCAGTCCTTCTGTTGCCCCGTTTTCAATAACCCCTTGAATGCGCAGTTGGTGCGTGCCGGCATAGCCCATGGACCCTTGCACCAGGACCGGGAACGCAGCGGCATCCTGTGCTTCGTTAAGATTGTTCTGGACCGTGTTGAAAATAACAACGGTGGCTGCGCCCACTGCCCCGGATGGGGCAACAAGGTTAAATTTAAGCCCGCTCGCTGTTCCGGCCAAGGTAAACCTTACCGTAAAATCAAACAAGTAAGTGGCATTGGCCGCGACTCGGAAAGTGAGACCGGTATCCACCAATGTGGTCGATGAAGTCACTGCCTGATCTGCCGCCAGTGTGACGCAACTGGCAACATTCCGGCGCGGGGAATCCCACGCGATGGCGGACGATGCCGGGATGATGCCGTCAGAGTCAGGATTACTGATATTAGGCACCACAAAACTGTCCCCATAATCCATGTTAGTCCAGACGGCCCATCCGTCCCGCTCCACCGTGATCGTGTCGAACTCAAAAACCTGCCCTGCGGAATCCGCATCGTTGACCAAGGCGATGCTGAAAGTTGAGGAACGACGGGCAACTACCCGTGCAGTATAGGTCAATTCCGTGCTGGTGGGGGTGATTACCAAAGCTTCCCCAATATTGGTATCTTGTGAGGTATCAGAGACGTTATGCCCAAATCCGATGTAAAGCGGGACCGATGTGCCGCTGGCGCACCGGGCTTTGATGGTGATGCGGTAGGCCCGCCCTCTCACTGCCCCGCCTTTGGCAGCGATATTTTTCCCGCTACTGGCCTTCGCGGTGAGCCTTAGCTTGCCCGGTGCAGTGGTGCCATTGACTTCCCCGTGTGCCCAGGAATTGGCACTGCCTGCCGTCGGCGTGACCGTTCCGCCGCCGGATTCGGTATAAGCCACTCCATCCTGCGTCCAGTCATTCCAGGTAAAACCGGAGTAGGCATTACAGTCCTGGTCGCGGTTATTGATTATGCTGCCCCAGACGACGCTGCCAAGTTGAGGGGATGAAGGGAGATTGAAACCAAAAATATCATCTGCCAAATATTCCAGCACGCCCAACCC
>Ga0209191_1000394_pt1 | contig 34275 bp, 39 predicted proteins | sample S_130626_EF_Meta_FD_187320 | JGI IMG/M metagenome (GOLD analysis project Ga0209191, IMG submission 187320) | Freshwater microbial communities from Lake Simoncouche, Canada to study carbon cycling - S_130626_EF_MetaG (SPAdes) (version 2) | ecosystem: Environmental > Aquatic > Freshwater > Lake ...
CCAGATTTAAAACATAGAGTTGCAACATCTGAGGTAACGTTTGGCCTAGATTCATATATCACTCCAATAACACCAATAGGAACTGTGTATTTATTAATTACCATTCCATTAGGCCTTTTCCATTTTGATATTATTTTTTGTGTTGGATCTTTGAGCTTAATAACGTCCTGAACAGACTTAATGATATAATTGATCTTATTGTCATTTAGAATTAGTCGATCAATTAAATTTTTGCCAAGACCCTTTCTGTTTGCCTTTGAAACATCAATCTTATTTGCTTTTAAAATCTTCTTTTTATTTGATTTTAGATTTTTATAAAAATCTGTAAGAACTTTATTTTTTTTCTTCTCGTTTAATTGCGATAAATCTTTTGATGCGTTTAAAGCATTAAAACCTATTTTATCTAAATAACTATTGCTCATAAATTTACTCAGCTTGATAAACTAAATTGTCTATATGAACCATTTCTCCTCGGCTAACATATCCTAATATTTCTTTAATTTTATCAGTTTTAAACCCAATAATTTTTTTAGCATCTAAACTAGAGTAAGCGCTAATACCTGTTGCTATTCGTTTATTTTTTGAATTTATAATATAAACAGCATCACCGCGATTAAAATTTCCCTCAACCGCAGTCACTCCTATTGGTAAAAGACTTTTTCCATTCTTTAATGCTTTTTCGGCGCCTTCATCAATCACAATAGAACCTTTGGTTGCAATCGAATTTAAAATCCATTGTTTTTTTGCATTCAAGGAAGATGATTGGGATTCAAATAAAGTATAATTTTTATTTTTAATAATATTTTTTATAGGATTATTAATCATCCCGCTTGTTAAAATCATGTCGCAACCTGACTGCATACAAATTTTTGCAGCCTTAATTTTAGTTATCATTCCACCAGTTCCATATGAGCTAATGCTTTCAGAAGCAAGCGCCTCTATAGATTTATCAATAGCGGTTACTTTTTTAATTATTTTTGCATTTTTATTTTTCTTTGGATCAGCAGAATAAAGACCATCTATGTCTGAAAGCATAATTAAACAATCAGCGTTACATATTTGAGCAACTCTTGCTGCCAATCTATCATTATCGCCATACCTTATTTCTGAAGTCGCGACTGTATCGTTTTCATTTACAATTGGTATTACAGACATTTTTAATAAGTTATTGATTGTTTCTTTGGCATTTAAGGATCTTCTTCTTTCTTCTGTGTCTTCTAAAGTAAGTAATATTTGAGAAATTTTGATCTTTTTCTTTTCAAATGCTTTTTTAAAAAGATTAATTAATTCAATTTGACCAATAGCGGCTATTGCTTGAAATTGGCTCAATTTTGTATTTTTTTTATTAATTTTTAATAAATCACAGCCAAGAGCGATTGCTCCTGAAGAAACAATAATAATTTGCTTATTTTTTTTTATTAAAAAATTAATATCGTCTATTAACTTATTGAACCAATTTTTTTTAATTTTGTTTTTTCCATCAACAATGAGGCTTGATCCTATTTTTATTACAATGGTTTTATATTTTAAAATGTCCATTTAGATAGCTCGCAATAAATTCTTCACATTAATATTTTTTTCAACAGATATATCATAAACTTTTTTCTTAATTTTTTTAGTAAAATTCATTATTTTCTCTTTCTTTTCTTTCTCATCTATTAAATCAATCTTATTAAATACAATAAGTTCTCTTTTTTTTATTAATTCAGGGTTAAATTCTTTAAGTTCATTTCTAATAATCTTATATTTATCAACCAAATCGTCTTCATTAATATCAATCATATGAATAATGCTTTTGCATCTTTCTATATGTTTTAAAAATTTATCGCCCAAACCTGAACCGCTATGAGCACCCTCAATTAGACCAGGAATATCAGCAATAATTATTTCTTTATTATCAATAAAAACAACACCAAGATTTGGGTTTAGAGTTGTAAAAGGATAATTAGCAATCTTAGGTCTCGCTCTTGTTGATATTGAAAGCAGACTAGATTTCCCAGCATTTGGAAAACCAATAATTCCAACGTCAGCAATTAATTTTAATTCAAGCCAAACTGTAAATTCTTCTCCTTTTTTCCCATATGTAAATTTTCTTGGAGATCTATTAGTTGAACTTTTAAATTTTGAATTACCAAGTCCACCATTACCACCTTTAGCTATGACATATTCTTGATCTTCTTTTATTAAATCAAATAATAATGTTTTTTTATCTTCTTCATATATTTGGGTTCCAACAGGAACTCTCAAAATTAAATCTTTTCCTGATAGTCCTCTTTTATTATTGCCAGAACCATTAAATCCATTTTGAGCTTTGTGGTGTTGTGCAAAACGATAATCAACCAAAGTATTCAAGCCATTCACGGCTTTGACAATTATTGATCCTCCGGCACCACCATCACCTCCATATGGTCCTCCAAATTCAATAAATTTTTCTCTTCGGAATGCAACACAACCATTTCCTCCGTCTCCGGCCTTAATCATAATTTTAACTTGATCTAAAAATTTCATACAATCATATTATTGATTATTAATAAAAATCTCAGTTTAAAAAATAAACCGAGTTTATTGAGGGATTACTGAAATGTAAGTTCTTCCGAGTTTTTTTGTCTCGAATTTTACTACGCCGTTTACTTTAGAAAAAATGGTATGATCTTTACCCATACCAACATTATCACCTGGGAACATTTTCGTTCCTCTTTGTCTCATAATAATATTTCCAGCTATTACAGATTGACCGCCAAATTTTTTTACGCCAAGTCGCCTTCCAGCGCTATCGCGTCCGTTTTTCGTCGAGCCACCAGCTTTTTTTGTTGCCATTGTTTATTATCTATTTTTTAGCAGTTACTTTAGCTTCAACTTTTTTTTCTGAAGTTTTTTTCTCTACAGTCGTATTTTTAGCTTCAGCTAAAAGTTTTCCACTTTTACCATAAATTTTTAAAATTTTCACTATTGAAACATGCTGTCTATGTCCACGTTTTCTTCTTGAATTTTGTCTTCTTCTTTTTTTAAAAATAATAACCTTGTCATTTCTTGCTTGTTTTAAAAGTTCCGCTTCAACGTATGCTCCATCGATCATTGGAGAACCTATTTCAGTCGTTGTATTGTCTGTTGTTAAAAGAACTTCTTTAAATTCAAATTTTTTACCAGCTTCATCATCAAGTTTTTCAATTCTAATAGTATCATTAGCTGATACTTTATATTGTTTGCCGCCGGTTTTGATTACTGCAAAAGTCATATGTAATTTCTTTTAGGTCTGGGCAATATATATAGCCATCTTAGCTTGTCAAGATTGCGATTATGCCCAAGTGTATTGGTTTTTAGAAGTTATCTTTTAGATCTCTAATCTTCTTGAAAAAATCTACTTCATTTAGATCTCCAAGTCCTATTCTTTTTTTAAAATTTAAATCATCAAATTTTAAAAAAATATTTAATCTTATTTCGTCACCTAGAGTAGAGGGTACGCTAGGTAATTTATTTTTAATATTTTTGCTTATTTGATTATATTTTTCTTTTAATTCAGAATTATTTTTATCTAATTCCATACAAAATTTTAGATTATTAATTGTGTACTCGTGTCCGCAAAATATTTTTGTTTTAAGTGGTAATGATCTAATTTTCTTTAAAGAATTTACCATCTCTAAATAAGAACCTTCAAACAATCTTCCGCAACCAAAAGAAAATAACGTATCACCTGTAAAAACAGATTCTTCATTTTTAAAATAATAAAATATATGAGCAGATGTATGGCCCGGAACATGTTCTATTAGAACATCAGAACCTTCAAAATTCCAAATCTGTTTATCATTTAAAAATATATCAATTCCTGGAATTCTATTTTTGTCTTTTTCAAAACCTAATATTTGTGAATTAAATTTTTTCTTTAGTTCCAGATTACCCCCTATGTGATCAGCATGATGATGGGTATTTAGAATATATTTTAGATTTAATTTGTTATTTTTTAAAAAATTTATAACAGGCTCTGCTTCGGACGGATCAATAACACATGCATTTTTAGTTTTCTTATTTTCAACGATATAAGCATAATTATCTTTTAGACACGGAATAATATGAATATCCATAATTAAAAAATAATTAGTTTTTTTTACTAATTAAAAAAACGCCAAACTCAGAATAAAGATTTTTTATTTCCAAATTTAAATTTGAAATTACTGAAGATCTATCCTGAGTCACTGCGATTGATTTTATTATGTTAATCTTGTCAGAATGACATAAGTCAAAAAAATCTTTAATAGTGCACATATGTAAATTAGGTGTATCGTGCCATGTATTAGGCAACGTTTTGGTAACTGGCATTCTTCCTTTAAGAAGCAAACTAAATCTAACTTTCCAGTATCCAAAATTTGGAATAGATACAATCGCATTTTTTCCTATCCTTAAAAGTTCATGCAAAACTTTTCTAGGCTTATAAAAAGCTTGAAGAGTTTGCGTTAGAATTACGTAATCAAAAGATTGATCTGGGTAATTAATTAAATCTTGCTCAGCATCACCCTCGACAACAGAAAGGCCTTTGCTTAGGCTTTCTTTAACTTTTTCATGATCAATCTCAATGCCACGAGCATCAATTTTCTTTTCTTTTTTTAAGTGAAGAAGAATGCTCCCATCGCCACAACCCACGTCGAGAACTTTTGAGAATGGTTTTATAAAATCTACTACTATTTTTGACTCTAATTTCATTTAAATTAAAAAAACACTTTGAAGTGATTTTTTACCTTTTTAGCTGTTTATGTGCGCTCGCAATTCGGTAAATCAGCGCAAATGGTTTTTATCTTAGGCATAATTTATTGTCAATTTATTCGGTTTTATTGCTGATCTTGTTGCTGTTTTAAAAAATTTTATAAGATTTATTTTTATAAGTAGTATCAACCATAATAGCATTGTGTTAATTAAAAAATAAAATCAGTAAATATTTATAAAAATATGGTTCTAAGATTTAAAAATTTCAATAATTTAAAATATGTAGGCGGATTGTCTCAGATAAAAAATATTAAAAATCCAATAAAACTTTCAGCCAATGAATCTGCTTTAGGACCTTCCAAAAAAGCTATTTCTGGATTTATTAAATCTAGTAAAAAATTATCCAGGTATCCAGATGGAAATTCAAACATTTTAATTCAATCGATATCAAAGAATTTAAAACTTAATCCCAATAATATTATTATTGGAAATGGTTCTGATGAAATTATTAGCTTGGCTTGCCAATTATTTTTAAAACCTAATGATGAAGTTGTAGTTACTGAGTATAGTTTTTTAATGTACAGGATTTATGCCAAAATCCACGGCGGCAAAGTTATTGTGGCACAAGAGGATGATTTTAAGGCAAATATAGACTCTATATTAGCAAAGATAACTTCTAAAACTAAAATTGTTTTTTTAGCCAATCCAAACAATCCAACAGGAACATATTTAGATAAGAATGAAATGTTATTACTTAGAAAAAAATTACGTAGTAACATCTTATTAGTAGTTGATGATGCTTATTTTGAATTTGTTATAAATAAGGATTATGTTTCTGGTTTAGATTTGTTTAGAGGCTACAGCAACGTTCTTATTACTAGATCTTTTTCAAAAATATACGGTCTTGCTAGTTTGAGACTTGGATGGGGTTATGGGCCAAAAAATATTATTTCTGCAATGAAGCTTATTAAGCCACCTTTTAATGTTAATTCAGCAGCACAAGTTGCAGGCGTAGAGGCTCTGAATGATAAAAATTGGTTAAAAAAGAATATAGAACACAATAGTAAATGGGCAGATATATTTTTTGAAAATTTTATCAATTTAGGAATTTTAACTAATGTTCCTGTGGCGAATTTTTTCTTAATGCGTTTTGATAATAAAGAAATAACAGCAGACAAAGTTTATGATAAATTTATCAAATCCAAGATTATATTAAGAAAAATGAAAGGTTATGGACTGCCTAATTCACTAAGAGTGACTATTGGAAATAATAAAGAAAATAATTTATTTTTAAAAAATCTGAATAAAATTTTTGATGTTTAACAAAATAACAATAATAGGATTGGGCTTAATAGGCTCTTCGATTGCTAGAGCAATTAAGAAGAATAATTTATGTAAAATTTTAGTTGCTCATGACAAATCTAAACTAGTTTTAAAAAAAACTATCAAACTTAAAATAACTAATCATATAGAGCCAAATCTTAAAAAGAGCGTTGAAAATTCTGATTTAGTAATTATTTGCACTCCACTAGGAACCTATAAACATATTGTTTCTGTTATTAAAAATGATTTAAAAAAAAGTTGTATTTTAACCGACGTTGGTTCTGCAAAAATTTTTGTAACTAATACGGTTAGTAAATTAATTAATAAAAACACTATATGGATTCCAGCTCATCCAGTTGCTGGAACAGAACAAAGCGGTCCGGAAGCTGGTTTTGCTGATTTATTTAAAAATAGATGGTGCATCATAACCCCAATAAACAAAAAAAATCCTAACTCTTTAAAAAAATTAAATAATTTTTGGAAAAAAATTGGTAGCAAAGTTCAACATATGTCAGCTGAACATCATGATAAAGTTATGGCAATTACGAGTCATATTCCTCATTTGATAGCTTATAATATTGTAGGAACCGCAGCTAATCTTGAGAAAGATACAAAGTCAGAAGTCATTAAATATAGCGCCAGCGGATTTAGAGACTTTACTAGAATTGCATCTTCAGATCCTACAATGTGGAGAGATATTGCTCTTAACAATCGAAAGCAGATTCTGCATATGTTAGAAAAATTTAATTTAGATTTAAGTAATTTAAAACGTGCTCTTATAAAAAGAGATGGCAATAAATTATTTAAACTATTTTCTAAAACTAGAAAAATTAGACAGGCTATTGTTAAAGCTGGTCAGGATATTAACAGTCCTAATTTTGGCAGGAAAAATTAATCGTAAATTTCTTTTTCAAGTTTATTCATGAAATCATTCATGTTTAAACCTGGTTCAATTGGTTTTTTAAATTCAATGCAGATTTCACCAGGGAATCTCAGAAAACTATCTCTAGGCCATACATCACCAGTGTTTAATTTAACAGGTATGCAGGGAACGTTTGCTTTTTCATAAATTCTAGAAACCCCTTTTTTCAGAGGAACTCTTTCATTGTTTTTAATTCTAGTTCCTTGTGGAAAAATAATTAAAGGAGATGATTCTTTATTAATAGTTTCAGCAGTTTTTTCTAGAAAAACAAGATGGTCTTTAGTAACTTTTTCTCTGCGAGTTCCTATAAATCCTAATTTTTTAATGCACCATCCATAAAATGGAATTTTAAATAATTCAGCTTTAACAATAAAAATAGGAGCATTAAGCACAGCATTAAAAACAAAAGTTTCGCAAATTGATTGATGTGCAGAGGCTACAAAAAATTTTCTATCTTTTGGTATATTCTCTAATCCTTTAAATATTATTTTTGTATTAATAATAAATCTTACGCAAAAAATAATATAAAAACCCAGCATACGAGCTAACCATTGCATTGCTGTTTTTGGCATTATCAGAGTTGGCAAAGCTAATAATGTTGAGAAAAAAGAACCGCAGTAAGTTGCAAAATTAAATACCAGAGATCTTAAAAAGTGCATTTAATTAATCAAAGATTCCAATTTTTGTCTTTGTCTTATTACTTTATATTTATTTTTATTAATTAAAATTTCCGCGCAATAAGGTCGTGTATTGTAGTTTGAGGCTAGAGATCTTCCGTATGCTCCAATATTATCAATGCATACATAATCTCCCTCATTAAGTTTTTGATATTTATTGTAAGAAATAAAAGTATCTGAACTCTCACAAACCGGACCGACAAATTCAGTATTTTTCTTAATATTAGAGCTATTTTTTAACAAAGGGTAAATTTGATGTTTTGCACCATATAGAGCTGGTCTGATTAGATCATTCATTGCGGCATCTATAATTATAAATTTTTTCCCTGGCACATCTTTTAGGTAAATAACTTTAGATATTAATACTCCAGTATTGCCACAAACAGATCTTCCTGGTTCAAAAATAATTTCTACATCATTTGCTTTTTTAAATTTCAAAACAAGATTTGAATATTGTTGCAGATTAAATTTTTTCTCGTTGCTTGAGTATGGAATTCCAGTCCCACCCCCTAGATCGATATATTTTAAATTTATTCCAATTAGATTAATTTTTTTATTAAAGCTTGAGAGTGCATTCAAAACTTTTTTGAACGGATTGATGTCCATAATTTGAGAACCAATATGAACGCTAATTGCCTCAAATTTTACATATTCATAATGATATTGATTGTTAAATATTTCCAAACATGCACTCATTGAAATACCAAACTTATTATCTTTTTTTCCTGTAGATATTTTTTTATTAGTTTTAGCTGAGATATTGGGATTAATTCTAATTCCTACAGAGACAATTTTATTATTTTTTTTGGCAATTTTATTAATAGCCCTTATTTCTGCCTCCGACTCTGCATTAATTAAGAGAATCTCTTTTTTAATTGCAAAATCTAATTCTTCTTCTGTCTTTCCAACTCCAGAAAAAACTATTTTTTTAGTAGAAATTCCTGCTTTAAGAGCAATTTTTAATTCGCCAATTGAAACAACATCTGCACCAGAGCCAAGTTTTTTTAATTCAGAAATAAGTCTTAAATTTGAATTTGATTTTACCGAAAAGCAAATGATTGGATTAATTTTTTTAAAAGATTTCTTAAAATTATTAAAATTAAATTTTAGTTGACCTAAAGAATAAAGATAAAATGGAGTTTTAATTTTTGTAGCTACTTTTGATATAGCGATATTTTCAAAAAATAATTTTTTATTTTTGAATTTTAGAAAATTCATTAAATGATTTTGATATCAATTTTAGTTTCTAAAGATTGTTTTTCAAAATTACTATTAAAAGACTGGTAAACAGGATTGTTCTTTACACCACAAGACGTCGTTAAAAATAATACTGACAATACTAACAAAATTCTAATCATTTAAACTCTTTTTGATATTTTCTTATCATTTTATTAACATTAAACGGTGATGTTCCGCCATAAGATTTTTTTGAATTCACTGAATTTTTCAGATCAAACATTTTCAAAACATCTTTTTCTACGCTTTTTTCAACTTTTTTAATCGTTAAAAAATCTAACTCATCAAGTGTTTGATTATTTTTTTCAGCAATATTTACAAGAGTTGCAGATTTTTTATGAGCGTCTCTAAAAGACATTCCTTTTTTTACTAAATAATCAGCAAAGTCCGTTGCGGTAGTAAAACCTAATTTTGCAGCAGCTAGCATTTTAGCTTTATTGGGTTTCATTCCATCTACTAATTCTGTAGCAAGCTGAATATTTAACAAAAGAGTATCGTAAGAATCAAATACGCTCTCCTTATCTTCTTGCATGTCCTTAAAGTAAGCAAGCGGTAAGCCTTTCATTGTAGTTAGCATTGAAGACAATTGTCCAAAAATTCTTCCAGTTTTACCTCTAATTAATTCTGCTGAATCCGGATTCTTTTTTTGAGGCATGATTGAAGATCCCGTTAATAAACTATCTTCGAGAGTAATTAAATTTACAAGATCTGAATTCCAAATAATGATTTCTTCAGCAAGTCTCGAAAGATGCACCGAACATAAAGATGCTATAAATAAGAATTCAATAGCAAAATCTCTATCAGAAACTGAATCAATAGAGTTGTCAGTAGGTTTTTTAAATCCAAGTTTTTTTGAAGTAAAGTGTCTATCAATATTATATGAAGTCCCAGCAAGAGCTGCAGATCCTAAAGGATTTTCATTAATATTTTCTAAGAAACTTTTAATTCTTTTCTTGTCTCTTTTAAACATTTCTACATACGCCAATAAATAATGTGAAAACAGCACCGGCTGCGCATTTTTAAGATGCGTAAATCCTGGCATAATTACATCAATGTTTTTTTTAGCTTTATTTAAAAAACTTTTGATGAGTAGAGTTAAATTTTTATCGATAATGTTTGCAGATTTTTTTACCCAAAGTTTAAAATCTGTTACCACCTGATCATTTCTTGATCTTGCAGTATGAAGAAATCCAGCGTGATCGCCTATAATTTCAAATAATCTTTTTTCAACATTAAGATGAATGTCTTCATGCTCTTTTTTAAATTCAAATTTATTATTTTGTATTTCAATTTTAATCTTTTTTAATCCAAAAATGATTTTTTTAGCAGATTCACTTTTAATAATTTTCTGCTTTGAAAGCATTTCGCAATGAGCAATAGATGCATCAATATCTTCATTGAATAATCTTTTATCAATATCAATTGAAGAATTAATTGATTGCAAAAGTTTCGATGTAGGTTTTTTAACTCTTGTGCCCCACACTTTATTTTTATTTCCTTTAGTCATATTTTTAATAATGTATAAAACTAAACTATGTTTTTTTTACGTAATTCTTTTAAATATTTAGTTTATTTAACTAGTTTATTATTATTTATTACTAATCACTCTTTATCACAACCCATTAAAGATCTTCCCTTCAAGAACATAGTTGTGCATGAGGTTCCAAAAGAAATTATTGGTGAAGAATTTATAGATTTCTCTGGTAAAAAATTAAAATTTAATAAATTTGATCATCAAATAAATCTAATTAATTTTTGGTCCACTTGGTGCGTTCCTTGCAAAGAAGAAATGCCTTCCATTGATAAGTTGGTTGATATTATTGGCAAAGATAAAATAAAAATATTTGCTATTAATCTTGAAAAAATAAATAAGAAAAAAACTGATAAATTTTTTACTGAGTTAAAAATTAAGAATTTTTCTACATATTATGACCCAGAGTATGTTTTAGCTAACAAAATTGGTTTAAGAGGCTTGCCAACAACTCTAATTGTGGACCGCAACGGCAAAGAAATAGCAAGAGTTATAGGGTCTATTAATTTTGCTGATGAAAAATTTATTAATTGGTTAAGGAACCTTTAAATTTATTTTTTGTGAAAATAAAATAGAGTCATTAAAATAACTATAGCAACAAATTGAGCAATAACTCTTAGCTGCATTAGTTTATTACTTTGTCTTTTGTCATCAATATTACTACCAAGAAAAAATGATTTTAATCCACGCATAAGAATTACGGTAACAACAATCAAAGCAACTATTGCAATAATACGACTTAAATCTGACATTAAGAAATAATTATCATAAAATGATTAAAATTATATAAAATAAAATATTAATGAAATTAATTGAAGAAAATATATTTTTAAAGACAACTTCTTTGCCACAAACCTCTTCTAAGGCAAACTATTTAATAGTTTTTTGTCATGGATATGGAGCTGATGGAAAAGATTTAATTAATATTGGAAATTATTGGCAGAGATTTTTGCCAGACTTTTATTTTACCTCACCTAATGCACCCAATATTTGTTCAGTTAATCCAGGAGGATTTGAATGGTTTGATCTTATGAGTCATGATGAAAAAAAAATTAATTTAGAATTAGAAAATTCAATATTAAAATTAACAGATTTTATTAATGCAAAACTTAAAGAATTAAATCTAGATTATTCAAAGTTGTTTTTAGTGGGGTTTAGTCAAGGAACAATGATGTCATTACATTATGCGTTAACAAATTCTAATAAAATTGCAGGAGTAGTTGGCTATTCTGGAAAAATCTATGATCCTGCTTATCTAGAACAGAATATTAAATCAAAACCTTCAGTTTTTTTAATGCACGGAGATGATGATAATATTGTTCCTCTAGAAGAAATGATGGAGGCAAAAAACTTTTTATTACAAAATAAATTTAATTTAAAAACTAAAATTTTTAAAGGTTGTGGCCATTCTATTCCAGTAGAAGGATTAAGTTTGGGTCTAGAATTTATTAACATCAATAAAAAATAAATATTTTGATTATAAATAAAATTGATATATCAATTAATGTATTAAATGATTATTACAGAATCTAATTCAGTACCTTTGGATAAGTGCCCAGCTCTTGTATTGAACGCAGATTATAGGCCGTTAAGTTATTACCCTTTATCATTGTGGTGCTGGCAAGATGCCGTTCGTGATGTTTTTTTAGATAGAGTGACGATAGTTTCGGAGTATGACCGCGAAATTAGGAGTCCTTCCTTTTCTATGAAATTACCAAGCGTAATTTCATTAAAGAAATATATAAAACCTTCTGAGTTTCCAAACTTTACAAGATTTAACGTTTTTTTAAGAGATAGATTTTCTTGTCAGTATTGTGGAGATAATAAAAATTTAACTTTTGATCACGTAATACCAAGATCTAGAGGGGGAATTACTTGTTGGGAGAATGTGGTATCTGCTTGTTGTACATGTAACGTAAGAAAAGGCGGCAAACTTCCCCATGTCAGTGGAATGATTCCAAAAACAAAGCCATGCCGACCAACAGTAGAAGAATTACATGATAACGGAAAATTTTTCCCACCAAATTTTTTACACCAAAGCTGGCTAGATTATTTATATTGGGACGTTAAGCTTGAAAGCTAATATTTTTTTGAAATAGCTATAGCTAATTTAGAACTATTTTTTATTACGATATCTAAAATAGAATATAAACCATCATTATTAGCTCCTAAACTTTCAGCAGTATTTTTGTGCTCAAGTTCTTCTTCTCTAAATTTAATAAATTTTTCTTTCAGTTCTTTTTCTTCTTTATATTCTTTGGACAAAATATCTATCTGCTCTCCATAATGACCACCAATAACTTCTTCAACGGCAGAAGTGCATAAAGCTGTAGCTTTTTTCCCAAGTAACGCTGTACCAAAACCAAGGGCCGTACCAAGAACATCCCACAAAGGAAGCAAAGCTGTAGGTCTAACTTTTCTTTCGATAATTTGATTTTCAAAAAATTCTAAATGTTCTAATTCGTGATCACGCATGTCCTTAATAGTATTTTGTAATTCTGGATCTTTATTAAAAAGTTGAAGAGCTTTTAATTGCCCTTCATATATTTTTATAGCACCACGCTCTCCAGCGTGGTTGACTCTAATCATCTCAGCTATTTGCTCGTTTTTTTTGTCCATGAGAATATTTTATAATATAAAATTGTAAGAATTAAAGACATAATCATATTAATTGAGGCTAAAGATAAACCAAATAATTTAAAGCCAACTTCTTTACATGATGGGGCTAATTTACTTTGTAATTCTTTTAAAAGAATATCTTTAGATATATTTTTACCCACTTCTGTTTTGCAGCTAGATAGTTCGTTAATTAATCCATATTCAATTCCAACGTGGTATCCGGCAAGAAAAAAACTTACAACCGATGTTATGATTATTAAAATCATTAATTCGTTTTTCCAATTATTCTTTAAAAAAAATAAAGCAGAGAATAATAAAATTAAATAATAGGGATAGCGTTCATAAATACATAGAGCACAAGGCTTAACTTTTAAAATATACTCAATAAATAATGCTGAAGAGATAACAAGAAAATTAATTACAAAAATATATATAAAATATTTATAAATTTTATTTTTCAAGCAGCAAAATAGTGAGGGAATTTAACATAAAACAAATACATTCCTGCAATCACAATAGCAAAGCTTCCAACCACCCAAATTACAAAAGTTGAAAACTTTTGATCAATTTGTTTTTGAATCTTAGCTCCGTATTTTGAAAATAAATAAGCTAATAAGAAATATCTAGCTCCTCTCGTAAATAAAGCTGTAGCAGCAAATAAAGGAAAATTAAAATGAACAAAACCACTGGCTATTGCAAGTAAATTAAATGGAAGAGGTGTAAATCCAGAGATAAATAATATGAAAGCAAAAGTTATCATCGTGCTTTTTTTGTAAAAAATAGCTAAGAATTTTTTTGGATCATCGACTCCTGAAAGCTCAAATATATGAACGCCTAATTTATGAAACATAAAATTTCCTATAGCGTAAGCAACAAGAGCCCCTACGAAAGCAGCCGCAGTTGCAATCATGAAAGTTTCAAACCATCTTTTTGGTTTGGCAATTGACATTGGAATTACAATTGCATCTGAGGGAAAAGGAAAGAATATATTCTCTAAAAAACACCAAACGGCCAAGACATACTTTGCAAGCTTGTGTCCCGCTAGTTTTATAAGTTTATTTAATAAATTTTTTAACATTAACTTGTCATGTATATTTGAATTTATATAATTAAAAAATGAAATTAAAATTTGATATTAAACAATTTGCTATATCTTTAGTGATTTCGCCAGTAGTTTTCTATTTGGTAGTTGGTATTGCTAAGCTTTTCGGAGCATCTTATCGCATCAATCACGGAGAATCTTTTATTATCTGGTTGCTTCTTGCGATTTTAATAAAAATTAGTTTTATTAATAAGAAATAAAAATAAGATTTGCGGAAGTGATGGAACGGTAGACATGATAGACTCAAAATCTATTGCTCGCAAGAGTGTGAGGGTTCAAATCCCTCCTTCCGCACCAATTAAAATAAATATTTTATTATAAAAAAGATTATCAATAACAGGGCTACACTTACTATTGATAAGATATTTAAGTATTTTTCTATAAAATTTTTTATACCTTCTCCATACTTCCATATCAAAAAGCTTATTGCTAAAAAACGAATTGATCTTGATATGAAACTACCAACAATAAAAATCCAAAAATTAAACTGCACAAACCCACTACCAATAGTCAAAAGTTTATAAGGCAAAGGAGTAAAGGCATAAAAAAAAACAATCCAAAATTCCATTTCTTTTGTGATCGAATTTGTAAATGTAATAAAGGATTCTTGATATCCATATAAACTTATAACTTTTGCTCCAATTGTGTCGTAAAAAAAATATCCTAAATAATATCCTAAGGCTCCGCCAAGCACTGAGAATACAGTTACAAAAAAACCAATAGCCATTGCTCTATGTCTTTTTACTAATTGGACAGGAATCATTAAAAAAACGATGGGAATTGGAAAAACGCTACTTTCAATAAAACTTATAAAATATAAAAATTTTTCAGACTGTTTTTTTGAGCAGATAGATAAAATTTTATTATATAGAGATCTCATTTTAAAAAAGGTTATATATTTAATTTTATTATTAGCATCCAAAATAACTATTGTAGAATAAATAGTTCAAAAAAGTAGAATAATGGTTATGCAAATTTCATCATTTAATAGTTTAAATGAAATATTTTTTTTACAATGTGAAAAATATCAAAAAGAAGATCATTTATTCTTTAATAATTTAAATTTAAAAAAATTTCAGACTTACAGTTGGTCTGATACTAAAAACAATGTCTTAAAACTTGCAAAATTTTTAAATGAAAAAAATATTACCAAAGGCGATAGAGTATTATTAGTTTCAGAGAATAGACCAGAATGGTTAATTGCAGATCTTGCAATATTACTAAATTCAGCAATTACAGTCCCAAATTATACCACTTACACAGTAAATGATTTTGCATTTACAATTAATGACTGCAAGCCTTCAGGATTGATTGTCTCAAGCACTCAGTTATTAAAGAATATCTTATTGGCTTCAAAAAAAATTAATTACAATTTTAATTTTATAATTCTTTTAAATGAAAAGAATGAATTTGCTGTAGACAACACTACTAATTTTTCTGAGGTTGTAGAAAAAGAAATTGATATTGAAGAAACTAAAATATTTTTTAAAAGGATTAACAAAAGTTTAACAAGAAAAGACCCTGCTTGCATTATTTATACCTCTGGTACGCAAGGAACACCTAAGGGAGTGGTGTTATCTCACGGCGGTATATTAAAAAATTGCGAAGGTGCTTTAGAATTTCTGTATTTTATTAAAGAACAGCAAAATACTTTTCTTACTTGGTTGCCCCTATCTCATTCTTACGAACATACAGTTCAATTTGTTCAATTAAGTCTAGGAGCAAAAATATTTTATTCAGAAAGTTTGGATAAATTATTAACAAACTTAAAAATTGCAAAACCAACTATCATGACTGCTGTACCAAGGTTTTATACAAATCTTGTTCATAAAATTAAAATTAATTTACAAAATCAGAGTAATTTTAAAAAAATGATTTTTAATAAAACATTAGAATTAGGTGAAAAAAAAATATTATTTAAAAAAATGAGTTTTTTTGAAAAATTTATTAATTTTATATTAGATATAATCGTTAGAAAAAAAATTAAGAATCAATTTGGTGGAAAAATAAAAGCATTTATATCTGGAGGAGGACCTCTGGACTACAATGTTGGGATATTTTTAAATTCTTTAGGGCTACCAACATTACAAGGATATGGGCTGACAGAGGCATCACCAGTCGTTAGTTGTAATTCAATAGATAAAATTAAAGTAGATACAGTTGGAAAAATTTTTAAAGATGTAGAGGTCAAAATAGCTTTAGATGGAGAGATTTTAGTTAAGGGAGAAAATATTATGCTTGGATATTGGAATAATAAAAGTGAGACTGAAAAAATCTTAAAAGATAATTGGTTATATACAGGAGACATAGGAGAAATTGACAAAGAAGGATATTTAAAAATTACTGATAGAAAAAAAGATATTATTGTAAATTCTGGTGGAGACAACATTGCCCCGAGTAAAATAGAAAATTTATTAGCAAATTATCCTGAGGTTATTCAAAGCTATATTTACGGAGATAAAAAGAATTATTTAGTCGCTCTAATAGTTGTTGCAAAAGAGTTAGAAGACAGAAAAAATAAAATACAATTTATTATTGATAAAGTTAATGATGATCTGAGTATTATTGAAAAAATTAAGAAATTTATAATTATTGATGATGCATTTACTATCGAGAACGAAATGCTAACTCCAACAATGAAAACAAGAAGGCATCAAGTAAAAAAAGTTTTTGGAGATCAATTAGAAAAACTTTATTTTTAATTTGGTGCACTCGAGAAGATTCGAACTTCTGACACCAAGTTTAGGAAACTTGTACTCTATCCAGCTGAGCTACGAGTGCACTTAAGTAAAATATAAATAATATTTAATCTAAAAAAAATATTAAAAAACTATTGTAAACCAATAAAATTTGAATCAAAAAAAATAATTCATTTTTAAAAAATTGTTCGCACAAATAACAATTTGACTTAGTAAGCGATATGTTTTTAAGTATTTCTTAATGCGAATCACTTAAATTATTTAAGTGATCATTAACGTAACGGGAGAAAAAAATGGCTAAAAAAAGAAAAGCAGCTAAAAAAACTTCTAAGAAGAGAAAATCTTCTAAAAGAAGAAAGCCAGCTAAGAAAGCAAAAAAAAGAAGAAGATAGTTTTTTAGTTTTCAAGAAAAACGCTCTTCAAATTTTTTGAAGGGCGTTTTTTTTATATAGGCTCTGCAGTTACAGTTTCTTTCTTACCAAGCGCTTTATCTAATTTCTTCTTAGCGTCCTCATTAGTAAGTTGCATTCCAATAGCTACCTCTCCTAATAAACGATCATAGGCTTTTTCAAATAACTGTCTTTCACTGTAAGATTGATCAACTGGAATTTCACTATTTTTATTTAAATCTCTTACTACCTCTGCAATTTGATAAATTTCGCCAGAGTTAATTTTTTGATCATATTCTTGAGCTCTTCTACTCCACATAGTTCTTCTAATTTTTGGTTTTCCTTTTAAAATAGATATCGCTTTATTAATTTGGTTCACACTTGATATAGGTCTCAAGTTTCCCTGTTGATTAACAGGAATCGTTAAAATTAATTTATCTTTAGTTACCTGAATTTTATAATAAGTCATTTCAATGTCAGCAATCACACTGCTCTCAATAGCAACAATTTGACCAACACCATGTTTTGGATAAATAACGTGATCTTTAACTTTATAAATTTTTTTATCAGACTCTTGTTTTGCAACTTTTGTAATTATAATTTCAGCTGCGGCATTTTGAGATGCTGTTAGAGGTTTTTGTTCCGAAGTAGTTTGTTGTGCAATTTTCTTTGTTTCTGGATTTTTTGGTCTTCCACGTTTTCCTTTAGGTTTAATCTCTAGAGGAGGTTTCTCTTTTTTTTGAATCTCTTTTTTAGGAATTTCTTTTTTTAACGGTTTTTTTTCTAATTTAATTTTTTTATTTTTTTTAATATTAGATTCTTTTTTCTTATCTTGTGATTTTTTATTCTTCATGATTTTTTTTAGAAATTCCATGGCGCTTGATATAGCATCCAATTAGTTAATACAAGCTTACAAGATTATTTATTACCTGAGCCAGGTTTATCACTGAAGTATTTTTCAAGTTTGTTAGGCATATTTTTAAATTTATCTGCATCAGGCAGTGGATCTTTTTTTTTATTAATATTAGGCCATTTTGCAGACATCTCTTTATTTAGTATTACTAACTTTTCAGTATTTTTATTTGTGTCTGGTTCTATAGCGTTGATAGGACATTCTGGTTCGCAAACACCACAATCAATGCATTCATCTGGATTAATAACCAACATATTTTCACCCTCGTAAAAACAATCTACAGGACAAACTTCAACGCAATCAGTTAGTTTGCATTTAACACAATTGTCATTAACTACGTATGTCATTTATGATTTTTATAAGAATAAATTATTTTAAATAATATTATTATTATCTCTAAAAATACAGAGCATTATTTAGTTGTTTAAAGATAAATTTTTTAGAGAAGCAAAAGGGTTGTTGATATTTTTTTTAACATTATCTTTTTTAATTTTTTGCTTATCTTTGTGTTTAAAGTCATAGCTAAATACATCTTTGTCTTTATCTATTTTTTTATAGTTCATTAATTTTAAAAGTTTTTCAAAATCTTCTTTTCCACACCCAAGAAGATTGAGCATTTCAGAAGATATAGAGAATTGATTATTATTTGTTGAACTTAAGATTTTTATAAAAAGTTTTTCTAACATATCAACTCTGACTATATAATTTTCAAAAGTTTCAAATCCACATATTAATAAAAATTCTTTATTTTTTGTCTCAAAATTCTTTAAAAAATTTAATCCAAAAGTAGGACACTTTTCTCTTCGAGTTTTATTATTAAAACAATTCCAAAGAATTATTTTTAAATTTACAGCTTTAGGCTTAATCATCAGAGGTTGATAAATATGATATCTTCCAATTTTAATTCCGATTTTTTTAATATTGGCTCTTTGTTCTTTATCTAAATTCTTTAGTAAATCTTCAGCATCTAATCTTTTTAATACTCCATGGTTTTCAAATAATCTGAAACATAAAGCTCGCGCATAGCTATTTTCGAAATTAATTTTTGAAGTTTTTATTAAATCGTTTAGGTGAAGATTTTTTTCTTTATCAATCCACTTTTCTAAATAATTTTTTAATTCACTTTGCTCATCAACATCTAATGAGTCATCAATTAATAGTTTTATTTTAGGATTTAAATAATCTTTACCAGGAATAATTGTTGCTATAGGGTTTTCTTTCCAGAATATTTTAAAATCTTCTTTTAATTGAAGCGCTGCAGATTCAATATTTTGTTTAACAATGTTATTAATTCTTTTTTTTAATTCCTCCACAACTCCTTGACGGGCAGCTTTTTTTATAGATTTGATATCTGTTTGTAGAGCTGTGCTTGAAAAATCTAAATTAAGTCTCAAACCTTTAATGGTGCCAATAAATTGTTTATCAATAATTACTTCATCTTTTTCTGAAATTTTAGTTTCTAATTTTGCATCCTGTTTTAAGTGTTTAGAGAGAATGCTTATTCTTCTATCGATAAAACTTTTTGATAATTCTTCATGTAATTTCGCAGAAAGTTTATCCTCAATATCTTTTGTTTTGGCTATCCAGTAATCACTATTTTCAACCCAATTTTTTTTATATGAAACATAAGCCCAAGTCCTTACATGTGAGATTCTGTTTGCAATCGTATCAATATTTCCAGATTCATTATCTAGCCCGTTTAATTGTGCGCGCATCCATTCATTGGGTATTTTTCCCTTATCAGAAACTAAGAATTCAAAGACTTTTCTAATAATATCAATGTGTTCGTTATAAGAACTTTTTGTAAAATCTGGTATCTGGCAACACTCCCATAAAGTAGAGAGATTGTTGTTTTTATAATCAGTTTTAATATGATTATTTTTTACAATTAAAGTTTTTAATACATTTTCGTCTAGCAGGTCTTTGTTTCTTAAAAGACTATAATCATAAGGTTTTTGATCAAGGCTATTCAAAAGACTTTCAATGCTTGAAAAATCTAAATTAGAATTTCTCCAATAAATATTTATAACACTATCAAACTTATGATTTTCTAATTTATCTATTTGTTCAGGACTTAATTCGTCGCATTTTCCTGTGATCCCAAAAGTTCCATCATTCATATATCTGCCAGCTCGTCCGGCGATCTGTCCTATTTCTGTTAGCCGAAGATGCCTATTACGTCTTCCATCAAACTTATTAAGATTATTAAAACTGATGTGATCAATGTCCATATTAATTCCCATTCCAATTGCATCTGTTGCAACAAGAAAATCAACATCACCAGATTGGTATAATTCAACTTGAGCATTTCTTGTTTTGGGACTTAAAGACCCCATAACAATTGCCGCACCACCTCTTTGTCTTCTAACAAATTCTGCAAGCGCATAAACTTCATCAACAGAAAAAGCTATAATTGCCGTTCGACCAGGAAGTCTAGATATTTTTTTGTGACCAGAATAAGAAAGTTTAGAAAATCTTTCTTTAAAAATAAATTCAACTTCTGGAACAAATTTTTGTATTATATTTTGCATAATGTTAGAGCCGAGAAACATTGTTAATTTATCTCCTCGCATATTTAATAAGCGGTCTGTAAATATATGGCCTCTTTCAGGATCAGCGCACATTTGAATTTCATCTATTGCTACAAACTCAGCATTAATATCTAGAGGCATAGATTCAACAGTACATAAAAAATAATCTGCATAAGGAGGAATAATTTTTTCTTCTCCGGTTATTAGAGCAACTTTTTCAACTCCAACTTTTTGAATACATTTTTCATAAACTTCTCTTGCAAGTAAACGAAGTGGGAAGCCAATAATTCCAGAACCAAATTGAAGCATTCTTTCAATTGCAAAATGAGTTTTGCCGGTATTTGTCGGACCAAGAACAGCAATAATATTTTTTTCTGATAAAGACATTTTTAGTATTAAATTTTTTTCGAGATACTACCTGTTGTTATTAGCCAAGAACAAAGCAGGCATAAAATATGACCGAATCACTCGAAAAAATGTTCTCATTTTCGTAAATTTTTTTAATTATAACTTTTTAATACGCTTAACACACAATAGTGGCAATTTAGATTTTGAATATATTTTTGTAATAGTTTCTTTTATTCCCATCATAACTACTTTTTTTCTTGCACCGAAAGCATGTACTAATTTTTTATTATTTAATGCAATTGCAACGTGACCTTTCCAAAATAAAAAATCTCCCTTTTTAATATTTTTGATAGCAATTTCTTTCTTAAAAAATTTTTTTTGATCTTTAGAATCTCGTGGACAATATATATTGTTAAATTTTAACAATTCTTGCACCAAAGCAGAACAATCAATTCCTTTAGGAGTGTTGCCTCCCCATAGATATTTTGTGTTAAGATAAAACTTAACATTATTAAGAAAATGTTTTGTTTTAAAATTTATAGGTTTAGTGTTTTTTTTTAAAATCCATCCAAGATTTGTTTGAATAAAATGATTTGTACTATCTAGAATAGATATTTTTGAATTAAAAAATATTTTTTTATTTGTTTTGTATTTGCTAGATGGTTTTTTATATAAATTACTTTCTTTAGTAATAATTTTGTGCGTTTTTTTTCTTTTATCTAAATATAAATCTTTTTCTTCAATGAAACCTTTATATTTGTCATAAGCTTTATATCCTTTATAGAATTTTCCAAATTTACTTTTAGTAATAAAGTGTTCTCCCAAAAGAATTTGAGTAACAATCTCAGATTTTTTATTATTTTTCTTGTAAATATTTGCGATGGGGCTTTTGACTGTAAGCAACATATTCTTATAGATCCTTTTCAACAATAACAGATATTTCCGTTATAACTAAAATATATTTTTAGATTAAATTACTTTTTAGGAGCTGGGTCTTTTTTTTGTTCAGCTTGTTTCTTTTTAGCGTCCGCTTCTAGTTTTTTTAATTTAGCAATTGCAGCATTTTCTTCTTCTAGAGTAACAGTGCCATCTTTATTTGTGTCGGTATTATCAAATCTTGCTGCGGCGTCTTTTAATGGATTTGCATAAAATTCATCTTTTGTAATCTTTCCATCTCCATCTTTATCTATGCTGCTAAATATTTTTTCCAATTCTTTTTTATTTGCATCTAAATAATCTTGTCTTTTTAATGGAAAAGGAGAATTTTGGGCAGAAACTGTATTGCAGATTAGCAGAGCTAAAATAGTAGATAATAATATTTTTTTCACAAGCGAGGTATATGCCCCAATGTTATTTCTGTAAATCATTTTTTACTTATTTTAACAGTTTTGTTTATCCACATAATTAGAAACAGAACTGGAACTCCAATGATCGCAGTGAATATAAAGAATGTTGAATAACCAAATAAGTTTACAAATCCACCCGCATAACCAGCTATCAGTTTAGGCAAAAATAACATTGCCGAGCTAAAAAGTGCATACTGAGTTGCCGTAAATTTTATTGAGGTTAGAGCCGAAAGATAAACTATAAATGTGGCTCCCGCAAAACCGCTCGCAATATTATCTGCGGTAATGACAAAAGCTAAAATTTTAACATCAGCCGTAATAAGCGCTAACCAAGCAAACAATAGATTACTCAATGCTGAAATTAATGCTCCAATAAATAAAGATCTCATTACCCCCAAATGAACCGCAGCAAGACCGCCAATAACGCCACCGACAATAGTAGCTATAGTTCCAAAGAATTTTGAGTAGGTAGCAATTTCTGCAACTGAAAAACCTTTTTCTATATAAAAAACATTAGCCATTACACCCAGGACTACATCTGAGATTCTATATAGGCCTATTAGAAGTAGAATTGATGTTGCTTTAGTTCCATATCTTTTTAGGAAATCTAAAACAGGTTTTGCGTAGGCATTTTTTGCAGATTCTTTGTTAATAAATTTTATTTTAATTAATAAAAATAGGATTAAAGAAAATATTAAAAAGCAAAAAATAATTTTAATAAATTCATTTAAAAAACTAATAATAGGGTCTTTGCTATCAAATAAATCTTTAAAATATAAATAACACAAAATAAAACCTACTAGAGAAAATAAAAAAGCAATAAAGAATTTAATTTTTTGATTAGATTTTTTTTCAATATTTCTTTTTATTTTTGGCTCAGAAGAATAAAAAACAGTTAAAACTCCAAATAGCATAAGCAATGCCATTATTTGATAAACTTGTTGCCATACCTTTTGATTATAAATTTCTGTTCCTAAGAATGATGCAATCCATAAGCTTCCGGCCCCTGCAACAATCATGGCTATGCGGTAGCCAGTCAAGTACATCGAAGATAGCGCTCCTTGTAAATTTTTTGAGGCAGACTCAATTCTAAAAGCATCTAGTACGATGTCCTGAGTTGCGCTTGAGAATGCAATAAATATTGCTCCTATTGCTGTGCATATCAGAGAAGTTTTTGGATCTGTAAAAGAAATAAAAATTAATGATAAAATTATCATTAATTGAGATAACAACAGCCAGCTTCTTCTGTGTCCTAATTTTCCTAGTATTGGTAATTTTAAATTATCAACTACAGGCGTCCAAATAAATTTAAAAGAATATGCAAAACCAACCCAGCTGAATAAAGTTATGGTCGCTCTATTTACACCAGCTTTGAACAACCAAACAGATAATGTAGAAAAAATTAGAAGAATAGGTAGACCGGCTGCAAAACCAAGAAACAACATTCTTACTGATTTAGGATTTAAAAGCGGACTTAAATAAGACAATCTCATCAGCAGTTAATTTATTTTTTTTTATAGAGAATATAAAGAAAACTATTTAAGTGTACTTAAATAGGCAATTAGACTTGCTCTCTCTTCATCTTTTGCAATACCAGCAAAAGCCATTTTGGTTCCTTTAATATAATCAGCTGGTTTATATAAAAATGCATTTAGCTCTTCTACTGACCACGGTTTTCCATGGGCAGCAAGTGCAGATGAATATTTGAACTCTGGATGTGAACCAGATTTTTTACCAACAATACCCCACATTGGAGGACCAATTTTTGTTGCCCCCCCACTTACATTAGTGTGACAAGCTGCACATTTCTTAAATGTATTCTCGCCAGCAGCAACATTTGCTGTCGCTAGTAAAACTTTTATATCTGCTAATTTTTCTTCTTTTTTTACCTCGCCTTTAGCAGCAGTTTTTGTTTCTGCCACACCTTCAATTTTGTAACCTGGTGTCTCAGGTTTTTTTACGTGATAAATAGAATCCGCAATTTGATTTAAACCAATTAATAATAAAGCAACTATCAGTACTGCTGCAGCAATTTTATTAAATTCAAAACTGTCCATATTCTAGTGATTTTTATAATCTAAATTGTATAACATCATAATCTTTAAAGTAAAAAAAAATTTTTAAAATCTATTTTATGCGTCTTACAGTCGCATAATTTTAATTATGAACAATACAGTTATTTTAATACCAAGTCATTTACGAGCAACCAGATTGCCTAATAAACCGTTATTGTTAATTAATAATAAACCTATGATTGTTCATTGTTGGCAGAGAGCAATCGAGAGCAAAATCGGAGATGTATATGTTGCAACAGCAGACGAGGAAATTGCAAAAGTTATAAAAGTTGTTGGTGGAAAAAGTATCTTAACTAGCAAAGAACATAAAACAGGTTCTGATAGAATTTTTGAAGCTATAGAAAAAGATTTTCCCGAAAAACCAAAAAATATTATTAACCTACAAGGAGATATGCCAAACATTAGTCCTTCGGCAATACAACTATTAGATAAATTTATGAAGAATAATTCTTATCAAATAGCAACGCTTGCTACGGAACTAAATTCTAGAAAAGATTTAGAAAATAAAAATATTGTAAAAGTTGAAACTAAAAAAGAAATGCAGATAAATAATTTTGAAAATGCATTAGATTTTTTTAGATTAAAAAATATTAATGAAGAAAATTTTTATTATCATCATGTTGGTATTTATGGTTATCAATATGAAACATTAAAAAAATTTATTTCATTAAAAAGAAGCGATAATGAAATTAGCAGAAGCCTAGAACAAATGCGTGCAATGGATAATAATATATCCATAAGCGTAGGTTTAACAGATTCTTATCCTTTAGGAGTAGATACTATTGAAGATTTAGAAGAAATAAGAAATATTATGAAAAATGACTAATAAAATAATTATACAAGGAGAGCAAGGCGCTTACTCGCATTTAGCGGCAGCAAAGATTTTTAAAAATCCGGCCATGATATGCTGCAAAACCTTTGAAGATGCTTTTGCTAAAACTAAAAGTACCAAAAATAGTAAATTATTAATACCAATTGAAAATTCTATAGCCGGTAGAGTTGCTGACGTTCATTACTTATTATCTTCTTCTAGATTAAAAATAGAAGGTGAGCATTTTCAAAAAGTTGAACACTGCTTACTAGGATTAAAGGACGTTTCTATTAAACAAATAGAGACCGTAAGAAGTCACGCCCAGGCTATTGGACAGTGCAAAAAAAATATTAATAAATTAAAATTACAGCCCATAGTAGCCGCTGATACTGCTGGCTCTGCAAAATATATTTCTGAACATCAAATAGAATCTGAATCTGCAATAGCATCGGCGCTCGCAGCAAAGATTTATGGATTGAAGATTTTAAAGAAAAATTTTGAAGATTTAAAAGGTAACGTCACAAGGTTTTTAATCATGTCTGTTTCAGCAAGACCAAAACCATATAAAAAAAATAAGAAATATATTACTTCTTGTATTTTTCGCTTAAAAAGCGTGCCATCGGCTTTACATAAGGCCCTTGGTGGATTTGCTGAGAATAAAGTTAACCTTACAAAGCTTGAAAGTTTTTCAACTGGAAATTCTTTTAAGCAGGTAAGTTTTTATCTTGATATTGAAGGGCATATTGAAAATTTAGCAGTAAAAAAAGCTCTAACTATTTTAAAAAAACATACTGAAAAATTAGATATTTTAGGTGTTTATTTTGCCAATTCATTTAGATATTAAAATTATTATAGCTGTCGTTTTTTTTTAATTATCTTGTTATAATATTTTGGGAGATTGGTGGCAGGTGGAGGTTACGCTAATCCGGTCAGGTCTGAAAAGAAGCAGCCGTAACGATAATTTTTCAGGTTGTCCTCAGTCTCCCGTTTTTTATGGAAAATAATCGTAAAGGTTTATCACTAAAGTATCGACCGCAAAGTTTTGATGAAGTTATAGGTCAAGACGTAATGGTGCAGATTATTAAAAATGCGATCAAGATGGATCGTATTCCTAACGCTTATTTATTAACAGGAATTAGAGGCGTTGGAAAAACGACGACAGCAAGAATAATTGCAAAGGCCATCAATTGTAAAAATTCTGAAACTCCAGAAAAAAAGTGCGAAGGCTTTTGCCATTGCGAAGCTATAACAAATTCAAATCATATCGATGTTTTAGAGATGGATGCCGCTTCTAAAACTGGAATCGATGATATTAGAGAATTAATTGATTCTGCCAAATATTATCCTACGAGTGCTAAGTATAAAGTTTTCATCATCGATGAAGTTCATATGCTATCAAAGCAAGCATTTAATGGTTTGCTTAAAACCTTAGAAGAACCGCCTCCTCATCTTAAATTTATTTTAGCAACTACTGAAGTTAAAAAAATACCATTAACTATTATTTCAAGATGTCAAAGATTTGATCTGAGAAGAATTAAACTTGAAGAAATGATTTCTTTCTTAAAGAAAATTTCTGAGAAAGAAAAAGCAAAAATTAATGAAAAAGCTTTAATGTTGATTGCTAAAGCATCAGAAGGATCAGTAAGAGATGCTTTGTCTATATTAGATCAGGCCATTTCAACATTTAATGTTTTAGGCGAAGAGATAACTGAAATATCCGTTAGAACAATGTTGGGAATAGCGGATCGTTCAAGAATTATTGATCTTGTACGTTTTGTAATTGATGGCGACAAAGCAAAAGCTCTTGCAGATGCTCAAGAAATATTTGATTTAGGAGCAGATTCAAAATTAGTTTTGCAAGACATGCTTGAAGTTATTTATTTAATTTCAAGAAGTAAAAGTTTTGGCAAGATTGAAAACGATTTAACAGTTTCCGAATCTGAATCTGATTTAATTTTTAAATTGTCTAAAGATATTGATTTTTCTTATATTTCGATGATCTGGCAATTCATTCTTAAAGGAATTGAAGAATTAAATTTTGTTCCAAATCATTTTCTTTCTTTTCAAATGTTAATTATGAGACTGGTTCATTTAAAAGATTTACCAAGTCCAGAGCAAGTCATTGAGGAAGCCCTAAACTCAGATACACGCGCTATAGCAGAGTCTACTGAGAAAAAAGATGATTTTAATGAAATTAAACCTGGAACAATAATTAACAAACAAACTTCAGCAAAGACACAAATTAAAAGTGTTATACAAGAAAAGGCAGAAGATATTGATCGAAATCCAAAAATTTTAGAAAAGAAACAAGAAGTTGGAAAACTTGAGATAATTAATTCATTTGAAAAATTAGTGCAAATTACAAATGATAAAAAAGAAATTGAATTAAAGTTTGATTTAGAAAGAAATGTTCGTGTGGTGAAATTCGAGACTGGAAAAATTGATATTTCGTTTAATGAAAAATTGTCTAAAAATTTTGTAAGATCTTTAACTGAGAAACTTAAACTGTGGACGGGCGAAAGATGGATTATTTCTTTATCAAAAGAAACTGGAAAAAATACAATTTTTGAAAATAAAGAAGTTCATAAAAAAAAATTGTTACAAGATGCCCTTGAAAGTGAAGTTTATAAAAAGATAAAAGAAAGTTTTCCAGATGCAGAACTTAGCGAAGTAGAGGAGACTAAGTAATGGATTTTGGTGGCATGTTAAAAAAAGCACAAGAGATGCAGCAAAAAATGACGGAAGTAAAAGCGTCATTAAAGAATATTCAGGCAGAAGGAGTTGCAAATAATGGTGCCGTGAAAGTAATTCTGAATGGTAATCATGAGATGATCAAAATAGATATTGATCCAAAATTAATGACAGAAGAAAAAGAAGTTTTGGAAGACTTAATTATTATAGCCACTAATAACGCTAAGAAGGAAATCGAGGTTAAATCATCAGAAGAGATGTCAAAAATAACTGGTGGTTTAAAGTTACCTCCAGGATTTAAACTTCCTTTTTAGTAATGAAAAATAATTCTCATCCAGATTTAGAAACGTTAATGTTTCTAATTGCAAAGTTGCCAGGATTAGGACCAAAGTCCGCAAGACGTATTGCTCTTTATCTTCTTAAAAACCGAGATAATATTATGAAACCATTGTCCGGTGCTTTAGATAAAGTTTATCAAAATGTTGCTCGTTGTAATATTTGTGGAAATTTTAAAACTAATAAAATTGAGTGCAACTGTAGTAATAAAAATAATTATGAACAGATTTGTGTTGTAGAAAATGTGGCAGACATGTGGGCACTTGAAAGCACAAATGTTTATAGTGGTCAGTACCACATTTTAGGAGGAACTCTCTCGGCTATCAATGGTGTAAATCCAGAGGATCTTTTAATAGGTTCGTTAGTAAACAGAATTAAAGGTAATTCAGTAAAAGAAGTTATCCTAGCAACAAGCGCTACAATCGAAGGACAAACAACGGCTCATTATATTAAAGACAGTATTAAAAATTTAAATGTGAAAGTAACAAAGTTAGCACACGGTCTACCAGTGGGTGGAGAGATCGAATATTTAGATGACGGAACATTATTTTCAGCATTTAAATATCGCAGTTCTTTAAATAGTGATTAGCATCAAGCGCTTGATTAATTAAGTAGATTTAGTATTTTTTAATTATGACTATTAGGCAAATTTTAACAGAGCCAGATCCTCAATTAAGAATTAAATCAAAACCAGTTCAGAAGGTTGATGTTGAGATTAAAAAATTAATGAAAGATATGCTGGATACAATGTACGCCGCTCCCGGTATTGGTCTTGCCGCCGTTCAAATTGGAGTGCACAAAAGAGTTATTGTTATTGATATAGCAAAAGAACCAGAGCCAAATAATCCTATGTATTTTGTAAATCCAGAAATTGTTTGGACATCACAAACTAAATGTACTTTTGAAGAAGGTTGCTTATCATTACCTAAACAATTTGCAGAAATTGAAAGACCAGAAAAATGTCATGTAAAATATTTGGATCAAAATGGAAAAGAACAATTATTAAAAGCAGAAGGTTTACTCGCTACCTGTATTCAACATGAAATTGATCATTTAAATGGAGTTTTATTTATTGATTATTTATCAAAATTAAAAAAATCTTTTATTTTGAAAAAACTCTTAAAAGCCAAAAAGGAAGACGTCTCAGATCACATTAATTTTTAGGTAATCCATGTCATTAAAAATAATTTTCATGGGAACACCTGAGTTTGCTGTTCCTGCATTAAAAGAATTGCTTAAGGAAAAATTAGATATTGTTCACGTTTATACGCAACCACCAAAGAAATCTAATAGAGGCTTAAAAATTGAAAAAACGCCAGTTCATTTAGAGGCAGAGAAGAATAATTTAAAAGTTCATCATCCAAGCTCATTAAAAAATGAAGGAGAATTAGATTTTTTTAAAAAAATAAATCCTGATTTAGTAATCGTTGTTGCTTATGGACAAATTATTCCTGAAAATTTTTTAAATTTATCGAAGAAAGGTTTTATTAACATTCATGCATCTCTATTGCCTTACTGGAGGGGCGCAGCACCTATTCAAAGAGCGATTATGAATGGCGATAAATTTACAGGAATATCAATTATGAAAATTGAAAAAGGCTTAGACTCAGGACCTGTGATGCTGTCTGAGAAGTTAGAGATTAATAACCATTTAAATTATGGTTTATTAAGTGACCAGTTATCGATTTTGGGCTCTAAATTAATCATCAAGGCCATTGATTTAATAGATAAAGATAAAGCCAAATTTGAAGAACAAGATCACACAAAAGCTACTCATGCTAAAAAAATTACCCGTGAAGATGAAGAAATTAATTGGAATAATAATGCAGATAAAATCGTACAACAAATCAATGCACTAAATCCAACGCCAGGAGCTTGTTTTAAATTTGAAAATGAAAGAATAAAAATTTGGAAAGCAGAAGTTACAGATCAAAAAGGAAAAATTGGAACAACAATTAATGACAATCTTTTAATTGCCTGTAAAGATTTTGCAATACAAGTTCTAGAAATACAAAGACCAGGAAAAAAAATTCAAAAAGCAAAAGAATTTTTATTAGGCTATAAAATTCCCAAAGCATCACAACTGATTTAAATGCCAAGATTGAAATGCATAGTGGAGTATGACGGCACTCATTTTGTAGGCTGGCAAAGACAATTAAATGGTAGATCAGTTCAAGAAGCAATTGAACAGGCAATTGAGAGGGTAGCTGAAAAAAAAATAACAATTTTTGGCGCAGGAAGAACAGACACGGGTGTTCATGCGGTTCATCAAGTTTTTCATTTTGATTTTAATAAAGACATTGATGCTAAAAAAATTACTGATGCTTTAAATTTTCATTTAAAAAATGAATCTATTAGTATTTTAAAAACGGAATTAACAACTGATGATTTTGATGCACGACGAGATGCTAAATTAAGAATTTATAAATATGTAATTATCAATCGGGATTCCCCATTATCCATAGAAAAAGATAGAGCATGGCAATTAAAAATAAAACTTGATGAAAAAAAAATGAATGATGCTGCACAAACATTAATAGGAACTCATGATTTTACAACTTTTAGGTCAGCTTCGTGTGGAGCTAAATCTCCAATAAAAACTATGGAGAAAATAAATATATTTAGAAAAGATGATTACATTTATAGTTATTTTGAATCGCAGTCTTTTTTACAACACCAAGTTCGTTCTATGATGGGATGTATAAAGCTTGTAGGCGAAAATAAATGGACAAAAAAAGATTTGCTAGATGCATTAAATTCTAAAGATCGTTCTAAATGTGCTTCCCCAGCACCAGCCGCAGGATTGTATTTAGAGAATATTATTTATTAATTTAAACTTCTAATAAAGCTTCAACGTGATACTTGGCGCTTTCTTGAATAGCTGCAAGATTGTAGCCGCCTTCTAAAATTGAAACAATTTTATTTTCACAGATTTGTTTTGCAATTTTTATAATTTCTTTAGTTAGAGTGTAATAATCTTTAGATTCTAAATTAATGTTAGCTAAAGGATCATTTTTGTGAGCATCAAAACCAGCTGATAATAATATAAATTCAGGTTTAAATTCATTTAATTTGTCATAAACTTTCTTATAACTATCAAAGAATTCTTTAGAACTGGTTTCTGCTTTTAGAGGAATATTTAAAATATTATCATATTTTCCAGTCTCATCTTCAGAGCCTGTGCCTGGATAAAATGGAAATTGATGCGATGAAATATATAAAACTTTTTTTTCATTATAAAAAATATCTTGCGTACCGTTTCCATGATGAACATCAAAGTCAATGATAGCCACTTTATTCAATTTATATTTTTCTAATAAATAAGTTGCTCCCACCGCAACGTTGTTAAATATACAAAATCCCATGGCCTGTTCTTTTTCAGCGTGGTGCCCAGGTGGTCTGACAACACAAAAAGCATTATTAAATTCTTTATTCATAACCGCATCAATCGCATTGATAATTGATGAAACTGCATCATACGCTGCCTTTTTACTGCCTTTGGAAACAATCGTATCTCCATCAAGAAAATCTAAACCTTCTTTAGGGAATGATTGATTAATTTTTTCTAAATATTTTTCTGAATGAGTTAGTTTGATATATTTTTCATCAAAAGAGCCAACGTCTTTCCAGATTAAGTTTTTAGATTGTATTCTTTTTAAACCATTTATAATTGATGGAATTCGTTCTGGACATTCTGGATGACCAGGACCCGTGTCATGTTGAGTAGAAGAATCGGCAGTAAATATGCAGGTTGTCACTTAAAGTAATTAACAAGAATATCTAAATATATATTTTTTAATTTTTTTAAATCAGCAACTCTAGCCATTTCATCTACTTGATGAATAGTTTTTGCAATTAAACCAAATTCAATACAAGGAGCAATTTTTTTTATAAAACGAGCATCGGAAGTCCCACCAGATGTTGATAGAACTGGATTAACTTTTGTACTTTTTTTTATAACATTTTTAATCATATAAACAGTTTTATTAGGCTTTGTTAAAAAAGATTCTCCTGAAACATGATATTTAATTTTGTAACTTGCTTTAGATTTTTTAACGGAAGAAGAAAAAATTTTGTTTAATTTATTCTTAAGAGAGCTTGATGTGTGTAAATTATTAAATCTTATGTTGAAGGAAGCTTTTGCTTCTGCAGGAATTACGTTATCAGCAGTGTTATCAATAGTAATCTTTGTAATCTCAAGATTTGAAGGTTCAAAATCTTTATTACCTCTATCTAGTTTTAGTTTTTTTATTTTATTTAAAACTTCTACTATAATTGTAGAGGGGTTATTAGAAGAGTGAGGATAGGCAACATGTCCTTGCGTGCCTATAATTGTTAAATGTCCCGTAATACTTCCTCTTCTGCCAATTTTAATCATTTCGCCGAGCTTATTTTCATTTGTAGGCTCGCCAACTATACAAAAATTAATTTTTTCTTTTTTTTGTATTAATTTTTCTATAACTTTTTTTGTTCCGTTAATTGCAATAGTTTCTTCATCGCCTGTTATAAGTAAACTTATAGATCCTTTTATTTTTTTATTTTTTTTTAAAAATTCACTAACGGCAGCAACAAAACAAGCTATCGCGCCCTTCATATCACTAACGCCACGACCAATTAATTTTTGATTTTTTATAACCCCACCAAAAGGATTAACAGTCCATGACTTTAGGTCCCCAACTGGCACAACATCGGTGTGTCCAGCAAAGCAAAAATTAGGAGAACTTTTTCCAATTTTTGCATATAAATTTTTAATCTTCGCAGTTCCTTTTTCTTGGAACTCCATGACCTGACATTTAAAGCCTAGTTTTTTTAGATTTTTTGCAACAACATTAATTGCTCCATCATCTTTAGGTGTAACGCTTTGACATTTAACGAGATCTCTTGCCAAAGAAACTTCATTGATGGTCTTTAGCATACTAGTCTCTTAGTAAATCGTTTATTGACGTTTTGCTTCTAGTTTTTTCATCAACAGTTTTAACAATGACTGCGCAATATAAACTTGGTTTACTTTTATCTTCGTTTGCAAGCGATCCTGAAACCACTACTGAATAAGGAGGAACTTTTCCATAAATAACTTGGTTTGTTTTTCTATCTATAATCTTTGTTGAAGCTCCAATGTAAACACCCATAGAAATTACAGAGCCTTCACCAACAATAACTCCTTCAGCTACTTCTGATCTTGCTCCGATAAAACAATTGTCTTCAATGATTACTGGGTTTGCTTGAAGAGGCTCTAGTACTCCACCAATTCCAACTCCTCCGGATATATGACAATTTTTTCCAATTTGTGCGCATGAACCAACCGTTGACCAAGTATCAATCATGGTTCCATCATCAACATAAGCGCCAACATTTATAAAGGATGGCATCAGCACAACATTTTTTCCAATGTATGCAGATTTTCTAATCACACCATTTGGGACCGCTCTAAATCCAGCATCAATATGTTTTTTTTCATCCCAAAGAGCTGTTTTACCATCTACTTTGTCAAACCAAGTAGCGTAAGGACCTGAAAGAATTTTATTGTCCCGTATTTTAAAACTTAAAAGAATTGCTTTTTTTATCCATTGATGTGTCTGCCATTCATTATTTTTTTTTTCACATACTCGAATAGTTCCTGAATCAAGTTTTTCTAAAGTTTCATTAATCGCGGAAATAATAGATTTATCAGAATTTTTATTAATATTAATTCTATCTTCCCAAGCTTTTAAAATAATATTTTCCAGACTCATGTTTATTTAATTAACAAATTACACTGCTCAAGAAAATGATCTAATTCTTTTATTTTAAAGTGTACATGATCCTCATCATGGCCTTCTTTTGCCCAATTATCTTCATTTATTACCCATCCTGTTTTCATACCAAGATCATGAGCTGGTTTTAGGTTTCTTGCGATATCTTCAAAAAAAATACTTTGCTCAGGTACGATATCGTATTTTTTAATAAGTCTTTCATAAGGAGATCTCTCAGGCTTTGGAACAAAATCAGAGTCAACAATATCAAATATTGAAAAAAGATTTTCATCAAGTTG